>OGCL01000718.1_pt1 | contig 32976 bp, 38 predicted proteins | sample 1570041 | NCBI WGS metagenome assembly OGCL01 (sample SAMN06266162, study PRJEB24511) | hot springs metagenome | isolation source: Hot spring water | place: South Africa: Limpopo | collected 2015-06-22 | reverse complement strand
CCAACCCGGCGGCGAGCTATGGCGATACGTTCAACGTCGACGACTCGGTGCTGGGAAGCAACCCGGACCACAGCTTCACCCTGGCCGACCACGCGGCATGGAAGTACGAAAAGACCTTCGCCTGCGATGCCGACGAGGGGACGAAGAACAACACCGCGACGGGCACCTGGACCTGTTCGTGCTGGGCGGTTCGGCCGGTTTCGACCGGCTGTTTCTCAACGATGGTCAAGGGAACTTCACCGATGTGTCGGTGGCCGCGGGGGTGTGCCTCTACGAGTCGGTGCGCCGGCGCATCCTCGCCAAGCGCGCGGCGTTACGCTAGAATGCAACGCTTTTTTCCGCTAGCGCGGAATCCTCGCCGCACCGCGCCCATTTGCGCGGGCGGCCATCGACCGAGAGGAAACCGGATGCGACACTACGAGATCGTTTTCATCGTGCACCCGGACCAGAGCGAGCAGGTGCCCGCGATGGTCGAGCGCTACCGCGGCGTGGTCGCGCAGCGCGGCGGGCGCGTGCACCGGCTCGAGGATTGGGGCCGGCGCCAGCTCGCCTACCCGCTCCAGAAAGTGCACAAGGCGCACTACGTGCTCATGAACATCGAGTGCGATGGACAGACCCTGAGCGAGCTGGAGCACGCCTTCCGCTTCAACGACGCGGTGCTGCGCCATCTCATCGTGCGCATGCCGCGCGCGGTGACCGAGCCCTCGCCGATGATGAAGGAGGAGAAAGCACGGTCGCTGCTCGAGCCGCAGGGCGGAGCGAAGCCGGCGGAAGCGGCGGCCTGAACCGGGTCGAGCTGAGCGGACGCATCGTGCAGCGTGGCGCGCTTCGCCACACGCCGGCCGGGGTCGCGGTGCTCGACTTCCGTCTGCGGCACGAGTCGGTGCGCGCCCAGGCGGGCGTGCCGCGCCGAGTCGAGCTGGAGCTGGACGCGATCGCCTTCGAGGCGACGGCGCGGCTCGTTGCCGAGCTGCCGCTCGAGTGCACGTTGCGGGTGGAAGGCTTTCTGTGTGCGCGCAGCCGCCGATCGCAACGCCCGGTGCTGCACGCCGAGCGCATCGAGTACATCGAGGAGAATTGAACGATGGCGATAAAGAAAGGTAAAGCCAAGGAGCGCGCCGGCGGGCGCGCGCTGTTTCGCCGGCGCAAAGTCTGCCGGTTCACCGCCGCGGACGTCGAGTGGATCGACTACAAGGACCTCGAGACGCTGCGCGACTTTTTCAGTGAGACCGGGAAAATCGTGCCGGCGCGGGTGACCGGCACCTCCGCCAAATACCAGCGCCAGCTTGCGCTTGCGATCAAGCGCGCCCGGTTCCTCGCGTTGCTGCCCTACACCGATCTGCACTGAGGCGAAGGCCGATGGAAGTGATCCTTTTGGAGCGCGTCGCCAACCTGGGCAAGCTCGGCGAGGTGGTCCGGGTCAAGGACGGTTACGCGCGCAACTACCTGATCCCGCAGGGAAAGGCGAAGCGGGCGACGCCCGAGAACGTGAAAGCTTTCGAGGCGCGGCGCGCCGAGCTCGAGCGCGCCCAGGCCGAGGCGCTCGAGCGCGCGCGCGAGCGCGCGGCGAAGCTCGAGGGGCTGACCGTGCAGCTCGTGCAGAAGGCGGGCGTCGACGGCCGCCTGTACGGATCGGTGACCAACTACGACGTGGTCGAGGCGCTGCGCGCGCAGGGCCACGAGGTCGAGCGCGCGATGATCCGCATGCCCGCCGGACCGCTCAAGCAGGTCGGCGACCATCCGGTGGCGATCGCGCTGCACAGCGACGTGGTCGTCACGATCACTGTCTCGGTCCTGGGCGAGGTCTGAGCGCGCGATGCGCACGGCGACGCGGCGGCGCTTCCCCGCGCCGGCGACGGTGGCGTAGCATTGCGCCATGGCGCGTGCGCCGCAGCCCGCCGTGCGCGGCGACTCGACCGACCCGCAACTCCTTGCGCTGCGCGTTCCGCCGCATTCGCTGGAGGCGGAGCAGTCGGTGCTCGGCGGGCTGCTACTCGACAACGCCGCCTATGACCGCATCGCCGACGTCGTCTCCGCCGACGACTTCTACCGCGACGACCACCGCCGCATCTTCCGCGCCCTCGCGCGCCTGATCGAGGCCGGGCGGCCGGCGGACGTGGTGACGGTGGCCGAGGCGCTCGGCGCCGCGGACGAGCGCGAGCAAACGGGCGGCGCCGCGTACCTCGGCGCGCTCGCCCAGAACACGCCCTCGGCGCTGCACATCCGGCGTTACGCCGAGATCGTGCGCGACCGCGCCGTGCAGCGGCGCCTTGCGCAAGTGGCCACCGAGATCGCCGAGAGCGCGCTCAACCCGAGCGGCCGCGAGACCGCGCAGCTGCTCGACGAGGCGGAGTCGCGCATCTTCGAGATCGCGGAGTCGGGCGCGCGCGTGGGTGTAGGCTTTCGCGACATCAAGCAAGAACTTGCGCGCGTGTTCGAGCGGCTCGACGAGCTCTACCACCGCGAGGACGCAAGCGGCGTCACCGGCGTCCCGACCGGCTACCTGGACCTGGACCAGAAGACGGCGGGGCTGCAGCCGGGGGATCTGGTCATCGTCGCGGGCCGGCCGAGCATGGGCAAGACGGCGCTTGCGCTCAACATCGCCGAGCACGTCGCGGTGCACCACGGACTGCCGGTCGCGATCTTCAGCATGGAGATGTCGGGAACGCAGCTCGCGGCGCGGCTGCTCGGGTCACTTGCGCGCGTCGACCAGCACAAGATGCGCACGGGCCGGCTCTCGGACGAGGAGTGGCAGCGCCTTTCCGAGGCGATGGGGCGGCTGCACGACGCGCCGGTGTACATCGACGAAACGGCGGCGCTCAATGCGCTCGAGTTGCGCGCGCGCGCGCGCCGGCTGCGCCGCCAGTGCGGCAAGCTGGGCCTGGTGGTGGTCGACTATCTGCAGCTGATGAGCGCGGTCGCCCAGGGCGAAAACCGGGCGACCGAGATCTCCGAGATCTCGCGCTCGCTCAAGGCGCTCGCCAAGGAGCTGGACGTGCCGGTGGTCGCGCTGTCGCAGTTGTCGCGCGCGGTGGAACAGCGCAACGACCGCCGGCCGATGATGTACGACCTGCGCGAATCGGGCGCCATCGAACAGGACGCCGACGTGATCCTGTTCATCTACCGCGAAGAGGTGTACGCGCCGGACAAGGCGGAAGCGAAAGGGCGCGCCGAGGTGATCATCGGCAAGCAGCGCAACGGCCCGATCGGCAAGGTCGAGCTGGCGTTCCTCGGCCCGTACACCCGTTTCGAGAACCTCGCCCAGCCCGGCGCGTTCTAGAGCAGCCCGCGAAACCGGGCTGCACGGCCGGCCGAGCGCGCTCTACAATGGCGCCCGGCTTACCGGACCCAGGAGGCGAGGAACATGACCGAGCCGCTGATCGCGCAGAAAGGACCGTACGCCGTCGAGCTTGCGCCGGGCGAGTACTGGTGGTGCGCCTGCGGCCGGTCCAAGCGGCAGCCCTTCTGCGACGGCTCGCACAAGGGCACCGACTTCGCCCCCTTCAAGTTCACCGTCGGCGAGGCGCAGAAGGTGTGGCTGTGCGGCTGCAAGAGGACCGCCGGCGCGCCGTTCTGCGACGGCACGCACAACCGGTTAGAGGCGGCGGTCTAGCCGCGAGCGCGCGCGGCTAGCGCCGGGTCGCGCTCCAGCGCGACTCGGCGCCCGTCTCGGCGCGGGCGACGCCCTCCATGCGGGCCCCGGACACCGTTCCGCGCAGGTCACGACGCACGCCCGCGGCGTCGACGTAGGCGAACGCGATCTCGGCCCCGCGCAGGCGCGGCTCGCGCAGCCCCACGAGCACGGCGCCGAGCGTCACGGTGCCCTCGATTTTCTGGAACTTCTGCTCGAGCTTGAGCTCCAGGCGCTCGCCGCCGATCTCGAGCGTCCAGCTTCCTGTGACGTTCGCCGGCACGATCCAGAAGTAGGCGCGCCGGCCATCGAGCGTGGAGACCTCGTCGGGCTCCCAGTCCTCCATGGAGAAGGCGTGCGAAACGACACGCGTTCCCGGGCGCATGGCGAGGATCTGCGGCCGCAGTTTCATGTTCAGCCCGGGCAGCAGGTACATCGTCACCACCGTGGCCTGGCTGAAATCGGTCGCGAAGATGTCCCCCTGCACCACGCGCGCCCGGCCGGCCACGCCGGCGCGTTCGATGTTGCGCTGTGCGTACCGCACCAAGTCCGGGTTGTACTCGATGCCGAGCGCGCGCGCGCCGAAGTTCTTCGCCGCGGCGATCAGGATCTTGCCGTCGCCCGCGCCGAGGTCGACCACGTAATCGGCCGGCTTGACCTGCGCCATGCGCAGCATGCGCTCGACCACGTCGTCGGGGGTGGGCACCCAGACCACGTCCTTGCCCGCCTGCCCGACCTGCGGCTCGTAGTCGCGCGCCTGCGCGCACGCCGCCGCCGCGGCGGCAAGCGCACCGACAAGGGCGAACACGCGCAAGGCAAGCTTCATCCTCAGGTCCTCCGGGCGCAACGCGGCGTGAAAGCGAAGATCAGAGCGCGGCCGAGGCGTGATCCGCAAGCCGCGAGCGCTCGCCGCGCGCAAGCGTCACGTGGCCGGCGTGCGGCCAGCCCTTCATGCGGGCGACCACGTAGGTGAGGCCGGAGCTGCCCTCGGTGAGGTAGGGGGTGTCGATCTGGGCGATGTTGCCGAGGCAGACGACCTTGGTGCCGGGCCCGGCGCGCGTCACGAGCGTCTTCATCTGCTTGGGCGTGAGGTTCTGTGCCTCGTCCACGATGAGCCATTTTCGCACGAAGGTCCTTCCACGCATGAAGTTGAGGGATTTGACGCGGATGCGCGACTGCACGAGATCGCGCGCGGCGGCACGGCTCCACTCGCCGCCCGCAGTCTCGGCGGCCAGGAGCACGTCCAGGTTGTCCTCGAGCGCCCCCATCCACGGCTGCATCTTCTCCTCTTCGGTCCCGGGCAGAAAGCCGATGTCTTCGCCGATCGGGACGGTCGCGCGCGTGACGATGATCTCGGCGTAACGCTTGTCGTCGAGCACCTGCGTCAACCCGGAGGCGAGCGCAAGCAGCGTCTTTCCCGTGCCCGCCTGGCCGACCAGCGTGACGAAGTCGATGTCGGGGTCCATGAGCAGGTGGAGCGCGAAGTTCTGCTCGCGGTTGCGCGCGGTGATGCCCCAGACGGCGTGGCGCGCCTGCGTGTAATCGCGCACCGTCTGCAACACCGCCATGCGGCTCTGTTTCTCGCGCACGATCGCGTAGAGCGGCCGCTCGCCCGTCTCGTCGTAGACGAACTCGTTCACGTGCAGCCGCGCCACGAGGGGACCCTGAACGCGGTAGCAGGTACGCCCGTCCTGCGTCCAGGACTCGACGCCCTGCCCGTGCGTGTCCCAGAAGTCGGGCGGCAGCCGGCGCACCCCCGCGTACAGCAGATCCACGTCGTCGAGCACCTTGTCGCTCGCATAGTCTTCGGCCGCGAGGCCGAGCGCGCGCGCCTTGACGCGCATGTTGATGTCCTTGGTGACGAGGATCACCGGGCGCCGCGGCTCGCGCTTTTGCAGGTGGCGCACCACGGCGAGGATCCGGTTGTCGGTGCGACCGGCGGCAAGGGTCGGCGGCAGTTCCCCCGCGATCGCCTCGGTCTGCAGGAACAGTCTGCCCTTCGGACGGCCGCCCGCATGCGGGCCGAGCGGGATCCCCTGGCGCACATCGCCCGCGTGCGAGGAGACGATCTCGTCGAGGAAACGGCTCGCCTGGCGCGCGTTGCGGGCGAGATCCGAAAGGCCCTTTTTGTGCGCGTCCAGCTCCTCGAGCGTGCCCATCGGCAGGTACACGTCATGCTCCTCGAACCGGAACAGGCAGGTCGGATCGTGCATGAGCACGTTCGTATCGAGCACGAAGAGCTTGCGCACGCTCGCCTTCGGGCGGGCGCGGGAGGGGCGGGACATCGCTTCGGCGCTCGCGGCGCAAGGGGCGCCGCCCGCGGGCGGCGCCGCCCGCTCAGACGGTTTGAACAAAATCGAGCACCTCCTTCGCGTGACCGGCCACTTTGACGCCGCGCCACTCGCGCAGCAGTGCGCCGTCGGAGCGCAGCACGAAGGTGCTGCGTTCGATGCCGCGCACCGGGCGCCCGTACAGGGTTTTGCTCTTCAGCACGCCGAAGCGCGCGCACAGCTCGCCCTCCGCATCCGAGGCGAGCTCGAAGGGAAGCCGCATCTTCGCTTTGAAGCCCTCGTGCGAGCGCAGCGAGTCGCGCGAGACGCCGAGCACTTCGGCGCCCGCTTTTTTCAGCTTCGGGTACAGGTCCCGGAAGTCGGCCGCTTCGTTGGTGCAGCCGGGCGTGTTGTCGCGGGGATAAAAATAGAGGACGAGCAGCCGCGCGCCGAGCGCCGAGAGGCGGAAGGTTCCGCCCGTGGTGGCAACCTGGAAATCCTCGATGCGTGTGCCGGGCATGCGCGGCGCCTAAGCAGGCGTCGTCTCGGGGGTCGCGGTCAAGCCGCGCGCATTGAACCGCTTTTCGCCGGCGGCCGCAAGTGCGCCGCCCGGGGCAGCGCCGCCGGCGCCCGCACCTCGACCTGCGCGAGGAACGCGCGGAGCGCCCGCAGCACCTCGCGCGGCTTTTCCTCCGGCAGGAAGTGGCCGCAGTCGAGCGCCTCGCCGCGCACATCGGTCGCCACCGCGCGCCACTCGCGCAGGGCGTCGAACATCGTGCCGATCACGCCCCGCCGGCCCCAGAGCACGAGCACCGGCATGCGGATTTTGCGCCGGCGCTCGGCGCGGTCGTGCTCGAGGTCGATCGTCGCCGAGGCGCGGTAATCCTCGCAGGTCGCATGGATCGTGCGCGGGTCGCGGAACGCGCGCAGGTAGGCGCGCCGCGCCGCGCGCGCAAAAGGCCGCAGCCCGGCCGTGCCGCGGCCGATGCGGCCAAGCAGATAATACGGCGCGTGCCCGGCGAGCAACCGCTCCGGCAGCGGCGGCGGCTGGATCAGGAAAAACCAGTGCCAGTAGGCGGTGGCGAAGGCGCGGTCGGTGCGCTCGTACATGGCCAAGGTCGGGCAGATGTCCATGACGGTGAGCGAGGCGATGCGCGCGCCGCCGTCACGCGCCATGCGGTGGCCGACGCGGCCGCCGCGGTCATGGCCGACCACGTGGAAGCGCTCGCAGCCGAGCGCGCGCATGACGTCGAACATGTCCTCGCCCATCGCGCGCTTGGAGTAATTCGCGTGGTCGGGCAGTCCGCGCGGCTTGGACGAGGCGCCGTATCCGCGCAGGTCGGCGCACACCACCGTGTAGTCGCGCGCCAGAGCGGGTGCGATTTTGTGCCACATGGCGTGTGTCTGCGGGTACCCGTGCAGCATGAGCACCGGCGGCCCTGCGCCGCCCACGACGAGGTGAATCGTCGCCCCGCGCGTGCGCACGCGCTGCGCGCGAAAGCCCGGGAAAAGCGTCGCCATGGCGCTCGCCTCCGCTATAGGAGCAGCGCCGCCGCCACGCGCCGGCCCTCGGCGGCGAGGATGTTGTAGGTGCGGCAGGCGGCGCGCGTGTCCATCGCCTCGAAGCCGATGCCGCCGCGTGCGAACACGGCAAGGTGCACGGCCTGGGGAAAGCGCAGCCGATCGCCCGTGCCGAGCAGCACGATCTCGGCGCCCAGTCCGGCGAGGAACGCGAACTGGGCCGCATTCAGCGCGTCGAAGCCGGCGACGGGCCACTCGAGCACGCGCTCGCCGAAGACGACGACGCTGCGGGCGTAGCGCGTCCCGCCAATGCTCACCCAGCCGGAACCATAGCCGGTGATGGCGAGCGCATCGCGCGGCGCGGTCAGATGCAGCTTCATCGCCCGAGGGCCGCGTGCGGCGTCGCGCCGCGCGCGGCCGGGTACAATTCTACGATGCGCGAATTTCCCCGCATCCGGCGCCTGCCGCCCTACGTCTTCAACGTCACGAACGAGCTCAAGATGGCGGCGCGCCGGCGCGGCGAGGATATCGTCGACCTGTCGATGGGCAATCCCGACGGGCCGACGCCGCCGCACATCGTGGCCAAGCTCGTCGAGGCGGCGCAGCGCCCCGACACGCACGGGTACTCGATGTCGAAAGGCATCCCGCGCCTGCGGCGCGCGATCTGCGATTGGTACCGGCGCCGCTACGCGGTCGAGCTCGACCCGGACAGCGAAGCGATCGTCACGATCGGCTCGAAGGAGGGACTCGCGCACCTCATGCTCGCCTGTCTGGAGCGCGGCGACACGGTGCTCGTACCCAACCCGTCGTATCCCATCCACATCTACGGCGCGATCATCGCCGGGGCCGACATCCGTTCCATTCCGATGACGCCCGGGGTGGACTTCTGCGCGGAGCTCGAGCGCGCGATCCGGGAACTGATCCCGCGCCCGAAGATGCTGGTGATGGGTTTTCCCTCGAATCCGACGGCACAGTGCGTCGAGCGCGAGTTTTTCGAACGCGTGGTCGCGATCGCGCGCGAGCACGAGATCCTCGTCGTCCACGATCTCGCGTACGCCGACATCGTCTTCGACGGCTATCGCGCCCCCTCGATCCTCGAGGTGCCGGGTGCGCGCGACGTGGCGGTCGAGTTCTTCACCCTGTCGAAGAGCTACAACATGGCCGGCTGGCGCGTCGGCTTCATGGTCGGTAACCGCGACCTGGTCGCGGCGCTCGCGCGCATCAAGAGCTACCACGACTACGGCACGTTCACGCCGATCCAGGTCGCCGCGATCATCGCGCTCGAGGGTCCGCAGGACTGCGTCGCCCAGATCCGCGCGACCTACCAGGGGCGGCGCGACGTGTTGGTGCGCGGGCTGCGCGAGCTGGGCTGGCCGGTGGAAATCCCGCGCGCGACGATGTACGTCTGGGCACGAATGCCCGCGGCCTACGCGGGGCTCGGTTCGCTCGAGTTCGCGCGGCGGCTGCTCGCGCAGGCGCGCGTGGCGGTCGCCCCGGGTGTCGGCTTCGGCGACTGGGGCGAGGGTTACGTGCGCATCGCGCTCATCGAAAACGAGCACCGCCTGCGCCAGGCGGTGCGCGGCGTGCGCGACATGTTGCGCCGCGACGGGCTGTTGCGCGGCGCGGCCTAGGGGCGCATGCAGGCGATTCGCGTCGGGCTGCTCGGCATCGGCACGGTCGGGCGCGGCACCTGGGAGGTGCTCGGCCGCAACGCCGACGAAATCGCGCGCCGCGCCGGCCGCTCGATCCGCATCGTGCGCGTGGCCGACCGGGCGCTCGCGCGCGCGCGCCGCATCGTCGCCGGGCGCGCGGCGGTGAGCGCGGACGCGCGCACGGTGGTGCGCGCCCCCGACATCGACATCGTCGTCGAACTGATCGGCGGCACGAGCGCCGCGCGCGCGCTGGTGCTGGAGGCGCTGCGGCACGGCAAGCACGTGGTGACCGCGAACAAGGCGCTCCTTGCCACGCACGGCAACGCGATCTTCGCCGAGGCGCAGAAGCGCGGCGTGATGGTCGCCTTCGAGGCCGCGGTCGGCGGCGGGATCCCGATCATCAAGGCGCTGCGCGAGGGCCTCGCGGCGAACCGCATCGAGTGGATCGCCGGAATCGTCAACGGCACCTCCAACTTCATTTTGAGCGAGATGCGCGCGCGCGGCCTGTCCTTTGCCGCGGCGCTCGCAGAAGCCCAGGCGAAGGGCTACGCCGAGGCCGATCCGTCCCTCGACATCGAGGGCGTCGACGCGGCGCACAAGCTGACCATCCTGTCGGCCCTTGCCTTTGGCATCCCGATGCAGTACCGGCGCGTCTACCGCGAGGGAATCGGGCGGCTCGCGCGCGAGGACATCGCCTACGCCGAGGAGCTCGGCTATCGGGTCAAGTTGCTCGCCATCGCCCGGCGCGCGCGCGACGGGATCGAACTGCGGGTGCATCCGGCGCTCGTACCGGCGCGGCGGCTGATCGCCAACGTCGAGGGCGTGATGAACGCGATCCTGGTCAAAGGCGATGCGGTCGGCCCGACGCTCTACTACGGCGCCGGCGCGGGGAGCCTTCCCACCGCGAGCGCGGTGGTCGCCGACCTGGTCGACGTCACGCGCCTGATCACCGCCGACCCCGAGCACCGCGTGCCGCACCTCGCCTTCCAGCCCGACCGGCTCGCCGACACGCCGGTGCTGCCGGTCGCGCGCGTCGAGACGCGCTACTACCTGCGGCTGCGCGTGCTCGACCGGCCGGGGGTGCTCGCGCGCATTACGCGCATCCTCGCCGATCGGCGCATCTCGATCGAGGCGCTCGTGCAAAAGGAGCCGGCCGAGGGCGAGCGGCAGGTGGACGTGGTGCTCCTGACGCAGCGGGCGCGCGAACGCGATGTCGCGATGGCAAGCGCCCGCATGCAGGCGCTGCCGACGGTGCTCGGCCGCGTCGTGCGGCTGCGCCTGGAAGAGCTGCTCTAGTGCGCTACGTCTCGACGCGCGGCGCGGCGCCCGCGCGGCGCTTCCGCGACATCCTGCTCGAGGGGCTCGCGCCCGACGGCGGCCTGTACCAGCCGGAGCGCTGGCCGCAGGCGGATCTCGCGCGCTGGCGGGCGCTGCCGTATGCGGCGCTCGCCAAGGCGGTGCTCGCGCCCTTCCTGGACGACGTTTCGGAGCTCGGCGCCATCGTCGCCCGCACCTACACGCGCGAAGTCTTCGCGCACGACGAGATCGTGCCGCTCGAGACGCTGGCGCCGGGCTTGCACTTGCTGGGCCTGGCGCACGGACCGACCCTCGCGTTCAAGGACCTCGCGCTGCAGCTGCTCGGGCACCTGTTCGAGGCGACGCTCGCCGGGCGCGGCGAGCGGCTCAATGTGCTCGGCGCCACCTCCGGCGACACGGGGTCGGCGGCCGAGCACGCGCTGCGCGGCCGGCGCGCGATCGGTGTGTACATGCTTTCGCCGTACGGCCGCATGAGCCCGTTCCAACGCGCCCAGATGTACACGCTCAGCGAGGCCAACGTGCACAACCTGGCGGTGCGCGGCACTTTCGACGACTGCCAGAGGTTGGTCAAAACGGTGAACGCCGACGCCGCGTTCAAGGCGCGCCACCGCATCGGCGCGGTCAACTCGATCAACTGGGCGCGCATCGCGGCGCAGGTCGTGTACTACTTCCGCGCCTACTTCGCCGCCACCGCCGGCGCCGACGAGGCGGTGTCGTTCGCCGTGCCGACGGGCAACTTCGGCAACGTCTACGCCGGCTCCGTGGCCCGGCGCATGGGGCTTCCGGTGCGGCGCCTGATCGTGGCGACGAACGAAAACGACGTGCTCGACGAGTTCTTCCGCACCGGCCGCTACCGGCCGCGGCGCCAGGCGCTCGCCACCTCCAGCCCCTCGATGGACATCACGCAGGCGTCGAACTTCGAGCGGTACGTCCATGACCTGGTCGACGGCGACGGCGCGCGCGTCGCCGCACTGTGGCGCCGGCTGCAGAGCGAAGGCGAAGTGGACCTCGCCCCGCTCGCGCCGAAGGTCGCGGCGAGCGGTTTTGCAAGCGGCCGCTCGACGCACGCCGACCGCATCGCGACCATCCGCCACGTCTGGCAGCGCTACCGCCGCATGATCGATCCGCACACGGCCGACGGCGTCGGCGTCGCGCTGCGGTTGCGCGAAGCGGGGGAAACGGTCATCTGCCTGGAGACTGCGCAGCCGGCGAAGTTCGCCGAGACGCTGCGCGAGGCGATCGGCTGCGATCCGCCCCGGCCGCCCGGTTTCGAGGACCTCGAGCGCAGGCCGCAGCGCTACGAGGTCATCGATCCGGACGCCGAGGCGATCAAGCGCTACATCGCCGCGCACGACTGAGAAACTCGCCGCTCGGCTGCCGCTTGCGCTAAGGTATGGCGGCTGGCCGCGGTCGGCCGGCGGGGAGGGCGCGATGAGCGGCAACGGGCAAGCGGGGACCGCAGGCGAGGCGGCGCGGCGTGCGGCCGAGGCGATCGCCGCAGGCGAGGAGGTGCGGCGCCGCGTGCGCGCGCTCGTGCTCGAGGCGTTGAGCCGGCAGCGGCTCGACCGCGAGGGGCTGCGCGCGACGGTGCGCGAGGTGGCCGAGGGGTTGCTGCGCGGGGCACAGGGCGCCGGGGCCGGCTCGGCGGGCACGCTGGCCGAGGCGCTGCGCGGAATCGACGAGGCGCTCGGCCGCTCGGCCGAAGCGGTGCGCGCGGTGCTCGAGCGCTGGATCGCCGCGGGCCGCGACTATTCCGACCACGAGCTGCGCGCAGCGCTCTCGGCCTTCGCGAAGCTCGAGGAGGATTTCCTCGCTGCGCTTGGAGCCGCGGCCGAGGGCGCGGGCGGGCGCGCGGCCGAGGAGTTGCGCCGCTGGGTCGACCAGGCGCGTAGCGGCGGGACCGACACCGGGCGCCGCGTCGCCGCGGCGCTCGCGCAGCTCGGCGCACGCCTGTCGGTCGCCTCGGTCGAACTGGCGCTCGCGGGCGCGCAGGTCGCCGCCGAGTTCGGCGCCCGCTTTGCCGAGCTTGCCGGCGCGGTGCTCGGCGGCATGGCCGACGCGCTCGCGCGCAAGGAAGACGCGAAGGGCGGCTGATGCTGCGCCAGACGCTCGGCGTGGTGCGCGAGCTGCCGCGCCTGCACGAGATCACCTCGGTGTTTCTGCGCTACGGCCTGGGCGAGTTCGTCCAGCGCATCGGCCTGGTCGGCTTGCTCGAGCGGGCCGGACACGCGCTCCAGGGCGGCAAGGGGGTCGCGGCGGCGCGGCTTGCGCCCGCTGCGCGCATGCGCCTTGCGCTCACGGAGCTCGGACCGACGTTCATCAAGCTCGGGCAGGTGATGGCCACGCGCGTGGACCTGTTGCCCCCGGCCTGGATCGCCGAGTTCGAGAAACTGCACACGCAGGTGCCGCCCGTGGCGTTCGAGGCGGTGCGGCCCGAGCTGGAACGGGCGCTCGGCCGCTCGCCGTTCGACGTGTTTGTGGAGCTCGAGGCGCAGTCCTTCGCCGCCGCCTCGATCGCGCAGGTGCACCGCGCACGGCTTGCCGATGGCACGCCGGTCGTGCTCAAGGTCCGCCGCCCCGGTGTGCGCGACAAGATCGAGGCCGATCTCCGACTGCTGCGCCACGTGGCCGAGCTGATCGAGTCCGAGGTTCCGGAGGCGCGTCGCTACCGGCCCGTGGAGGTGGCCGCGCAGTTTGCGCGTTCGCTCGAGCGCGAACTCGATTTCGCGGCCGAGACGCGCAACATCGAGCGCTTTGCACGTAACTTCGCCGGCGATGCGCACATCGTCATTCCGCGCGTGTTCCCCGAATGGACGAGCGACGTGCTGCTCGTGCAGGAACGGGTCGACGGCGTGCCGGGCACCGACCCGGCGGCGCTCGATGCCGCGGGTCTGGACCGTCGGCTGCTCGCCGCGCGCGGCGTCGACGCGTTCCTGAAGATGATCCTGATCGACGGCTTTTTCCATGCCGATCCTCACCCGGGCAACGTCGTCTACCTGCCCGGCAACCGCATCGCGCTGCTCGACTTCGGCATGGTCGGCCGGCTCTCGCCCGAGCGGCGCGAGCAGATCGTCGCCCTGCTCGGCGGCCTGGCGCGCCGGGACGAGACGCCGATGCTGGAGGTGCTGCTCGACTGGGCCGGCGACGCGCTGGTCGACGAGGCGAAGCTCGCCGCCGACCTGAACGAGCTCGTCTTCGATTACGAGGGCGTGCCGCTGCGCGAGCTGCGCGTCGATGTCGCGCTGCGCCAGCTCGCCGCCATCCTGCGCGAGCATTCGATCGTGCTGCCCGCGGATCTCGCGCTCCTTTTCAAGGCGCTCATCTCGCTCGAGGGTCTAGGGCGCGCCTACGACCCCGAATTCCGTTTCACCGAGCGCCTGGCGCCGTGGGTCGAGCAGGCGGTGCGCCGCCGCTACGCGCCGGCGGAACTCGCGCGCCGGGGCCGCAGCGCGCTCAGCGACTTCCTCGGCCTGTTTGCGGCGGTGCCGCGCGACCTTGCCCGGCTTGTGCGCGACGCCCGGCGCGGAAGGGCGCGCGTCGACCTGGACCTGAAGCGCCTCGACCACTTCGGCCGGCAGCTCGACCGCACGCTCGACCGCGTGACGGTGGGCATCCTCACCGCCTCGCTCGTGATCGGCTCGGCGATCGTGATGACCGTGCGCGAGGGGCCGACCGTGGCGGGCGTCAACCTGCTCACCGCGATCGGCCTGCTCGGTTACCTCGCGGCCTTCGTCAACAGCCTCTGGATCCTGTACGGGATCTGGCGCGCGGGCAAGGAATAGCGCGCGTTCACGGCACGACGAGCTCGACGCGCGCGCCGGCCGGTCCCACGCCGATGCGCAGCCAGCCCACGGTCGGCGAGCCGGGCACCTCCAGGCGCCGCAGCCCCGGCAGCGGGCTGTCGTCGCGGTGCTGGTGCGTGTCGCCGTGGACGACGAGCACCCGGCCGGGCATGCGGGCGGCTGCGCGCGCGAGCCAGGCGCGCAGCCCCGCGTAGCCGTCAGGGCGGCCCCGCGGCGCCGGCTCGAAGGGGTTGGCCTGGAAGAGAACGACCAGGCCGCGCGCGGCCTGCGCGCGCGCGAGCGCCTCGTCCAGCCAGGCGAGAACGGCGGGCATGCGGCGCGCGTGCTCGTCGTCGGATGCTTGCGCGCGCCCGAGGTTGTTGTTGCTGCCGGGGACGTTCACGCCGACGAACACCCATCCGCCCACCTCCCAACGCACGTGCTCGCAGTACTCGCTCGCCTGCCGCACGAGGCCGATCTCGCGCTGCGGGTGGCAGAACAGGCTGCGCCAGCGCGCAAGCCGCTCCTCGGGATCGAAGCCGACGCGGTGGCAATCGGTCCACTCGTTGTCCCCGGGAAGGAGCACGAAGGGCAGGCGCAGGCGCGCAAACTGCGCGCGCCGGGCCTCGAGCCACGCGTCGTCGCAGGGGCCGCGGCCGGAGGTGATGTCGCCGACGTGCACCGCGAAAGAGAGCGGCTCGGCGTTCCATTGCGCGAGCACCGCCTCGAGCCGCCGCACCTCCGCTTCCGAGTACGGCGCATCGCCCATCGCGGCGAAGACGAATTCCTCGCCGGCCGAGGGCGCACCGGCGCATGCGACAAGGAGAATGAGCGCGGCGAGCGCGCCTTTCGCTCTAGATGCCGTAGGCCTTGCGCAGCAGCGTGATCGGGTGCACCTTGCGCGCGCCCCCCGCGTCCTCGCCCATGCCCTGCAGGAGGTGGCGGCAGGCGATCGGGCAATCGGAGGCGACCCAATCGGGTTTTGCGTCGACCATCTGGCGAAAGACCGGGCGGCCGATCTTCATCGAATTTTCATAATACTCCAGCTTGACGCCCCAGGTGCCATCGTGGCCGGCGCAGCGCTCCACCGTCGTCACCTCGGTGCCCGGGATTGACTCGAGCAGCTCGCGCGTGCGCGGACCGATCGCCTGCACGCGCAGGTGGCAGGGCACGTGGTAGGCCACGCGCCCGAGTCCGCCCCGGAAGTCGGTGCGCAGCAGCCCGTCGCGCCGGCGCAAGGCAAAATACTCGAACGGGTCGCAGATCGCCTTCTTTACGGCGGCGACATCCGCATCGTCCGGGAAGAGCAGCGGCAGCTCCTGCTTGTACATGAGCGTGCAGGACGGCACCGGTGTCAGGATCGCCCAGCCCTCGCGCGCAAGCGCCGCCAGGGCCGGGATGTTCACCGCCTTCAGGCGCGCGACCGACTCCAGGTCGCCCAGCTCCAGCTTCGGCATGCCGCAACAGGCTTCTTTCTCCGCGAGGCGCCAGGCAATGCCGTTGTGCTCGAGCACCGCGATCAGATCCTCGCCGATGCCCGGTTCGTTGTAGTTGACGTAGCAGGTCGCGTAGATCGCCACTTTGCCGCGCGTGCGCTCGCCGTCGCGCACCGGCAGCCCCTCGGGCGCCTTGCGCGCACGCGCGCGGAAGCGCCGCGGTGCGTATTCCGGCAGCGTGCGCTCGCGGTGCACGCCGAGCGTTTTTTCCAACAACACGCGCGCGGCCGGGATGCGGTTGGCCGCGTTCACCGTCGGCGCGACGACCGGGATCGCGGCGAGCTTGCCGAGCGTGTCGGTCGAGGACAAAAGCCGGTCGCGCAGGCGAGCGCCGTGGCGGCGGAAGCGCACCGCTTTTGCGCGCAGCATCAGGTGCGGGAAGTCCACGTTCCACGGATGCGGGGGCACGTACGGGCACTTGGTGAGGAAGCACATGTCGCAGAGGTAACACTGGTCGACGACCTTCCAGTAGTCCTCCTTTGCGACCCCGTCCACCTCCATGGTCGTGGAGGCGTCCACCAGATCGAACAGGGTAGGAAAGGCGGTGCACAGGTTGACGCACCGCCGGCAGCCGTGACAGATGTCGTACACCCGCTCCAGCTCGCGGAGGAGCGCGCCTTCGTCGTAGAAGGCCTCGCTCCTCCAGTCGAGCGGATGACGGGTCGGTGCCTCGAGGCTACCCTCGCGGACCGACATCGCCTCAGTCGACGAGCGCGTCGAGCGCCTTTTGGAAGCGGTTGGCGTGGCTGCGCTCGGCCTTAGCGAGCGTCTCGAACCAGTCGGCGATCTCGGGAAACCCTTCCTCGCGCGCCGTCTTCGCCATGCCCGGGTACATGTCGGTGTACTCGTGCGTTTCGCCCGCGACGGCCGCCTTCAAGTTATCGCGCGTGCGGCCGATCGGCAGGTCGGTCGCCGGATCGCCGACCTGCTCCAGGTACTCGAGGTGACCGTGGGCGTGCCCGGTCTCGCCCTCGGCGGTGGAGCGAAAGAGCGCCGCGACATCGTTCTGGCCCTCGACGTCCGCCTTGGCGGCGAAGTAGAGGTAGCGCCGGTTCGCTTGCGATTCGCCGGCGAAGGCGTACTTCAGGTTCTCGTGGGTTTTCGTGCCTTTGAGCGCTTTCATCTCGAACCTCCTTATCGAACTGTGGCACCCAGGAATCGGGAGCGCAAGCTTAACGGGGCACAAGGCATTGATCTAATTGATTCTCGCAATATGACAGATTGGGTGAACCTATGTAGCGGCGCGCTCCTTTGACCCAGGTCAACGGCCCGCGCCTTGCGCGCGCTAGGCTGGGGGCCCTTGCAAGGCGTTGCGGGAATCCCTACATCGCCGAGGTAGACACCGCTCACACCGCAACCAGGAAAGGAGAGAGCCGATGGCCGACATCCAGCGTTATGGAGACCTCTTCGACGAGGTGTTGAACGAGCTCCGCAAGGGCTTTTGGGTGCGTCCGTTCTCGTTCCCGCTTGCCGGCGAGCTGGAACGGCGGTTGCGCATCGACGTCAAGGAAGACGAGAAAAGCTACACCGTGCACGCCGATCTGCCGGGCGTAAAAAAGGAGGACGTCCAGATCGACATCGACGGCGACCAGGTCTCCATCCGCGCCGAGACCAAGCGCGAAAAGGAAGAGAAGAAGGGCGAGAAGCTGATCTACAGCGAGCGCGCCTACGGCATGGTCGCGCGCACGTTCACGCTGCCGACCGACGTCGATGCGCAGGGCGCCAAAGCCTCGTTCAAAGACGGGGTGCTCGAGCTCGTGCTGCCGAAAAAAGTGAGCGCGCAGGCGCGCCGCATCACGGTGGGCTGAAATCCGCGCGTGGCCACCGCAGGCTGCTTCCAATGCGGGCTGCCGGTGGCCGAACCGGGTCGCTGGCGCGTCCTGGTGCTCGGGGCCGAGCGCGAGTTCTGCTGCGCCGGCTGTGAAGCGGTCGCGCGCGCGATCACCGGCGCCGGCCTCGAGCGGTACTACGAGACGCGCACGCAGGTGAGCGAGCGCGCCGCGGCGCAGGAGGAGGCGCGCGCACTGGCCCTGCTCGATGACCCCGTCGCCGCGCGGCAGTTCGTCGCTGCCGAGGGCGAGCGCCGCAGCGCGACGTTGCTCCTCGAGCGCGTGCGCTGCGCCGCCTGCCTGTGGCTGGTGGAGCAGTGGCTGCGCCGTCAGCCGGGGGTGCTGCGCGCCCACGTGAACCACGCCACGCGCCGGGCGGTGCTCGAGTGGGACGTGCGCCAGACGCGCCTGTCGCGCCTGATCGAAGCCCTGCGCGCGATCGGTTATGACGCCTGGCCTTTCGACCCCGCGCGCGCCGACCGCCGCGACCGCGACGAGCGGCGCACCGCGCTCTGGCGCTTGTTCGTCGCCGCACTGGGGGCGATGCAGGTGATGATGTACGCGCTGCCCCCCTACTTCGATCCGCACGGCACCCTCGCGCCCGAGAACGCGCAGCTCCTGCGCTGGGCGAGCCTCGCCCTGACGCTGCCGGTGGTGCTCATCTCGGCACAGCCCTTCTTCGCCGGGGCGCGCGCCGACCTCGCGGCACGCCGCATCGGCCTGGACGTGCCGATCGCCCTCGGCATCGCCGTGGGCTTCACGGCGAGCGCGTGGGCGACGATCTCGGCAACGGGCGAGGTCTATTTCGACTCGATCGCGATGCTCGTCTTCCTGCTGCTCGCCGCGCGCTGGGTCGAAGGGGTCGGCCGCGCGCGTGCAGCGCGCGGCCTGGACCGCCTCGGACGCTGGATGCCGGATTTTGCCCTGCGCGTCGTGGGGGAGCGCAGCGAACGGGTGGCCGCGGCGGCGCTCGCACCGGGCGAGCGCGTGCTCGTTGCCCCGGGCGAGCGCGTGCCCGCCGACGGGGTCGTCGAACAGGGGTTTTCGAGCGCCGACGAATCGCTGCTCACGGGCGAAGCGCTCGCGGTGGCCAAGCGCCCGGGAGACCGCGTCATCGCCGGCTCGGTGAACGTCGAGCATCCGTTGGTCGTGCGCGTCGAGCGCGCAGGCGCCGAGACTGCCGCCGCGGCGCTCGTGCGACTGGTCGAGCGCGCTGCGGCGTCCCGACCGCGGCTCGTCGCGGCCGCCGATCGCCTGGCGCGGCACCTCACCGCAGTGGTGCTCGCCACGGCGGCGCTCGCCGCGGCGGCGTGGTGGCCGCAGGATCCGAGCGCCGCGGTGTGGATCGCCGTTGCCATTCTGGTCGTCACCTGTCCGTGCGCGCTCGCGCTTGCGGCGCCGATCGCGCTCACCGCCGCGGGTGCGCGTCTGCTCGAGCAGGGGGTGGCGCTCGCGCGCTCGCAGGCGCTCGAGGCGCTCGCCGGCGCAACCGACGTCGTGTTCGACAAGACCGGTACGCTCACGACGGGCCGCCTCGCGCTCGTGCGCACCGTGCCCTTGGGGCCCCTTCCGGCCGAGCGCCTGCTCGCGCTCGCACGCAGACTCGAGGCGACGAGCCGACACCCGATCGCAGCCGCCTTCGGGCCGGCGCAGGCCGCGCCGCCAGGGGAGGCGACGCACTTCCCGGGGGCCGGAATCGAGGCGGTGGTCGAGGGCGAGCGGCTGCGCATCGGCAGCGCCGCCTTCTGCGCCGAGCTCGCCGGTGGCGCGCCGCCTGCGGCGGAGCCCCCCACGGCGCGCGGATCGGTATGGCTCGCCCGCGCCGGCGCCTGGCTCGCCCGCTTCGACCTCGAAGACGAGGCGCGTGCCGATGCGCGCGCGGCGATCGCCGCGCTCGAGCGGGCGGGGCTCGAGGTTCATCTTGCAAGCGGCGACGAGCCGCGCGCCGTCGAGGCTTTCGCCGACCGCCTGGGGATGGCGCGCCGCGCGGGCGGCCTCAGTCCGCAGCAGAAGTACGCCTTCGTCGCGCGTTTGCAAGCCGAGGGCCGGCGCGTGGTCATGGTTGGCGACGGACTGAACGACGCGCCGGTGCTCGCGCGCGCCGACGTCTCGGTCGCGATGGCCGGGGGCGCCGACCTCGCCCGCGTGCACGCCGACCTCGTCCTCGTCGGCGACCGACTCGGCGCGCTTGCGCGCGCGCACGCGAGCGCGCGCGCGGCGATGCGCATCGTGCGCCAGAACTTCGCGTGGGCGCTGGGCTACAACGCGCTCGCGCTGCCGGCCGCCGCGCTGGGGTGGATCGGCCCGTGGGAGGCGGCGATCGGCATGGCCGCCAGTTCCTTCATCGTCGTGCTGAACGCCCTGCGCCTTGCGCAGGATGCGCAGTCCCCGCGACCGTGGAAAGCCTCGCTCTGCTGGTCCCCCTCTCCGTCGCGCTCGTCCTCTTGATCGGCGCGGCCTTCTGGTTCGCGCTGCAGAGTGGGCAGTTCGACGACCTGGAGCGGCCGGGCTTCGACGTCCTCGAGGACGACGACACGCCGGGGGGCGCGCCGCGATGACGCACGGCACGATGCGGGCGATGCGGCTCGCCCGTGCCGGCGCGCCCCTTGCGGTCGAGCGGCTGCCGCTGCCGCAGCCCGGGCCAGGCGAGGTGTTGCTGCGGGTGCGCGCCTGCGGCGTCTGCCGCACCGACCTGCACCTCGCCGACGGCGAGCTCGCCGCGCGGCGCCTTCCGCTCACCCCCGGCCACGAGATCGTGGGCGAGGTGGTCGGTGTCGGCGAGGGGGTCGATCGTTTTGCGCCGGGCGAGCGCATCGGCGTGCCGTGGCTCGGCTGGACCTGCGGCCGCTGCGAGCAGTGTCTGGCAGGACGAGAAAACCTGTGCGCGCAGGCGCAATTCACGGGCTGGGATCGCGACGGGGGCTACGCCGAGTACGCGCGCGCCGATGCGCGTTTCTGTTTCGCGCTGCCGGCGCGCTACGCGGACGAGGAGGCGGCACCGCTTCTTTGCGCTGGGCTCATCGGCTACCGGGCCTACGCGATGGCGGGCCCGGCGGGGCGTATCGGCATCTGGGGTTTCGGCGCGGCGGCGCATCTGCTCACCCAGCTCGCAGCCGCCCAGGGGCGCGAGGTGTATGCCTTCACGCGGCCGGGCGACGAGGCGGCGCAGGCGCTCGCGCGCGCCTGCGGCGCGCGCTGGGCGGGAGATGCCGGAAGCGCCCCTCCCGCGCCGCTCGAGGCGGCGATTCTCTTTGCGCCGGTGGGCGCGCACGTACCCGAAGCGCTCGCTCGGGTCCGGCCGGGAGGCGTGGTCGTCTGCGGCGGCATCCACATGAGCGACATTCCGTCCTTTCCCTATGCGCTATTGTGGGGCGAGCGTTCGCTCCGGTCGGTGGCAAACCTCACGCGCGCCGACGGCGAAACGTTCCTGCGCATCGCCGCAGAAGTGCCGCTTCGCGTGGCGCTGCGCCGCTACGCACTGGAACGGGCGAATGAAGCGCTCGACGACCTGCGCACAGGCCGCCTGGCCGGCGTCGCGGTGCTCGTGCCCTAGCCTGCCCTGTGCGCGTCCGCGTCCTGTATCGGACGCCCTAAATTATCTCTATGCCCGGATTGATCCGGGGGGGCGGTTTGACCGAGATCAAACGCGCTCGCGCGGCCGGCGCGACCATGGCGCGTGCGTAGTCCGGGAGCGACGATGAGCAACGAACAAACATACAACTACACGGTCGTGCGCCAGTTCGCGGTGATGACCGTGATCTGGGGTTTCGTCGGCATGCTGGTCGGCGTGGTGATCGCCGCCCAGCTGATCTGGCCCGAGCTCAACTTCGGGCCATGGTTTTCCTATGGGCGGCTGCGGCCGCTCCATACGAACGCGGTGATCTTCGCCTTCGGAGGTTGCGCGCTCTTTGCCACCTCCTATTACGTGGTGCAGCGCACTTGCCACGTGCCGCTCTTTGCTCCGCGGCTGGCGGCGTTCACCTTCTGGGGCTGGCAAGCGGTGATCGTTCTTGCCGCGATCACCTTGCCGCTCGGCATCACGACCTCGAAGGAATACGCCGAACTGGAGTGGCCGATCGATCTGCTGATCGCCGTCGTGTGGGTCGCCTACGCGATCGTGTTTTTCGGCACGATCGCCCAACGGCGCGTGCCGCACATCTATGTCGCCAACTGGTTCTTCGGCGCCTTCATTCTCACCGTCGCCCTCCTGCACATCGTCAACAGCGCCGCGATCCCGGTCACCTTCTGGAAGTCCTACTCCGTGTACGCCGGCGCGCAGGACGCGATGGTGCAGTGGTGGTACGGGCATAACGCGGTCGGCTTCTTCCTCACCGCCGGCTTCCTCGGGATGATGTACTACTTCGTGCCGAAGCAGGCCGGCCGGCCGGTGTACTCGTACCGTCTATCGGTCGTGCACTTCTGGGCGCTCATCTTCACCTACATGTGGGCCGGCCCGCACCACCTGCACTACACCGCGCTGCCCGACTGGGCGCAGTCGCTCGGCATGCTCTTCTCGCTCATTCTCCTCGCACCCTCCTGGGGCGGCATGATCAACGGCATCATGACGCTGTCGGGCGCGTGGCACAAGCTGCGCACCGATCCGATCCTGCGCTTCCTCATCGTGTCGCTCTCCTTCTACGGCATGAGCACCTTCGAGGGGCCGATGATGTCGATCAAGACGGTGAACGCGCTCTCCCACTACACGGATTGGACGATCGGCCACGTGCATTCGGGAGGACTCGGATGGGTCGCGCTCGTCTCGCTCGGCTCGATGTACTACCTCATCCCGCGCCTGTTCGGTCGCAGCGAGATGTACAGCGTGCGCCTGATCAACGCGCACTTCTGGGTCTCCACGGTCGGCATCGTGCTCTACATCGCGTCGATGTGGATCGCCGGCGTGATGCAGGGGCTGATGTGGCGCGCCGTGGGCGAGGATGGCACGCTCACCTACACCTTCGTCGAGAGCGTCAAGGCGAGCTATCCCTTCTACGCCATCCGACTGCTCGGCGGCACGGTGTTCCTCGCCGGCATGGTGATCATGCTCTACAACGTGGCGAAAACGATCGCCCACGCACGGCCCGTCGATGCGCGCATTCCGGCGCCGGCGTACGCCTAGCCCAAGGGGAGCCCACGCCCATGTTCACCCACGACACCGTCGAACGCCGCCAGGCGCTGATGATCGCCCTCATCGTGCTCCTCGTCTCCGTCGGAGGCCTCGCCCAGATCGTTCCGCTGTCGTTCCAGCGCTCGGTCACCGAGCCGGTCACCGGGCTGAAGCCGTACGGGCCGCTCGAGCTGACGGGTCGCGACGTCTACATCCGCGAAGGCTGTTACACGTGCCATTCGCAGATGGTGCGGCCCTTCCGCGCCGAGGTCGAGCGCTACGGGCCCTACTCGGTCGCCGGCGAGTTCGTCTACGACCATCCCTTCCAGTGGGGATCCAAGCGCACCGGCCCTGACCTGCACCGGGTCGGGGGCAGGTACTCCGACGAGTGGCACCGGCTGCACCTGCTCAACCCGCGCCAAGTGGTGCCGGAGTCGAACATGCCCGCCTATGCGTGGCTCGAGCGCAGTCCCGCGGACGCGGCGACGATCGAGGCCAAGATGCGGGCGCTGCGGGCGATCGGCGTGCCGTACACCGACGCCGACATTGCCGGCGCGCGCAAGGCGCTCGAGGGCAAGACCGAAATGGACGCGCTGATCGCGTACCTGCAGGGGCTCGGGACCGCGATCCGCGCCCGGCCGTGAGCGCGATGGATCCCGCCACCGTCGGTAGCGTCGTGACCGTGCTCGCGTTCGTGGCCTTCGTCGCCATCGTGATCTGGGCGTACGGTCCGCGGCGGCGCGAACGCTTCGAGCGCGACGGCCGCATCCCTTTTGACGGAGACGACAAACGATGAGCCAGTTCACTTCCGGATTCTGGGACGCGTACATCGCGCTCCTTACGCTTGCCTCGGTGATCGGCTGCGCCGCTTTTCTCAAGCACCAGAGCGTGCGTCGCGTGGTGGAACCGGAGACGACGGGACACCGCTGGGACGAGGACCTGGAGGAGTACAACAACCCCCTGCCGCGGTGGTGGGCGTGGCTCTTTTATCTCACGATCGCGTTCTCGCTCGTCTATCTCGCCCTGTACCCGGGGCTGGGCAGTTACGCCGGGCTGCTCGGCTGGTCGCAGGACAAGCAGCTCGCGGAGGAAACGCAGGCGGCCGAAGCGCGCCTCGCACCCCTCTACCAGAAGTACGCCGCCATGCCGGTCGAGGCGCTCGCTCGCGAGTCGGCGGCGCTCGGCATCGGCGGGAAGCTTTTCCTCAACCACTGCGCGGGCTGCCATGCGTCGGACGCGCGCGGCAGCCCCGGCTTTCCCAACCTCGCCGACGGCGACTGGCTCTGGGGCGGAACGCCCGAGGCGATCCGGATCTCGATCGCCGAGGGCCGCACGGGCGTGATGCCGCCGTTCGGGCCGCTGCTGGGCGAGGCGGGCGTGCGGGAGATGGTGCAGTACGTGCTGTCGCTCTCCGGCCAGCCGCACGAGGCGGCCGCGGCCGCGCGCGCCAAAGACAAATTCGCGCAGCTGTGTGCCGCCTGTCACGGCGCGGAGGGCAAAGGCAACGCGCAACTCGGGGCGCCCGATCTCACCGACAAGATCTGGCTGCACGGCGGGAGCGCCACCGCGATCGCCGAACAGATCGCGAAGGGCCGCCAGAACGTGATGCCGGCGCACAAAGACTTCTTGTCGCCGGTGAAGGTCCACCTGCTCACCGCGTACGTGTATTCGCTCTCGGCGTCGCCTCCGGCCGCGCCGTCGCGCTGAGCGGGCGCGGCGGTGGCGGAGCGGCCGGCTGTCTCCGGAACCGTGACGACGGCCGCGACCCCCCGCAGGCAGGAAGCGAGGGCGGAGGCGCGACCGGCCGCGGCGCCGATCGAGACCGAACTCTACGCCGCCTCGCCCAAGATCTATCCGCGCGCGGTACACGGATGGTTCGCCGCGTGGCGCTGGGCGCTCGTCTGGGCGACGCAGCTCGTCTACTACGGCACCCCCTGGCTCACGTGGAACGACCGACAGGCGGTGCTGTTCGACATCGTCAACCGCAAGTTCTACATCTTCGGACTCGTCTTCTGGCCGCAGGACATCATCTATCTCGCCGTGCTGCTCATCCTGTCGGCGCTCGGCCTGTTCCTGTTCACGGCGGTGGCCGGGCGCCTGTGGTGCGGCTATGCGTGTCCGCAGACCGTGTACACGGAAATCTTCCTCTGGATCGAGCGCGTGGTCGAAGGCGACCGCAACCGGCGCATTGCGCTCGACCGCGCGCCCTGGAGTGCGCGCAAGCTGCGCGTCAAAGCGACCAAGCACGCGCTATGGGCGGCGGTGGCGCTCTGGACCGGATTCACCTTCGTCGGCTATTTCTCGCCGATTCGCGAGCTTGCGCAGGCGGTCGTGTCGCTGTCGACCGGGCCGTGGGAGACCTTCTGGATCCTGTTCTACGGCTTCGCGACGTGGGGCAATGCGGGCTTCATGCGCGAGCAGGTGTGCATCTACATGTGCCCGTACGCGCGCTTCCAGAGTGCGATGTTCGACCGCGACACGCTCATCATCACTTACGATCGCGAACGGGGCGAGCCGCGCGGACCGCGCGCACGCAACGCCGACCGGCGCGCGCTGGGCCTGGGCGACTGCGTCGACTGCGGCATTTGCGTGCAGGTCTGCCCGACCGGGATCGACATCCGCAACGGTCTGCAGTATCAATGCATCGGTTGCGCCGCGTGTATCGACGGCTGCAACCAGGTGATGGACCGGATGGGCTACGCGCGGGGGTTGATCCGTTATGCGACGCAGAACGCGATGGAGGCGAAGCTCACGCGCGCGCAGATGTTCGCGCGCATGCTGCGGCCGCGCGTGCTCGTTTACACGGCGGTGCTCGCGGCGATCGTCGCCGGCGCGGTGTTCGCTCTGGCGACCCGCAGCCCGCTCAAGGCGAACGTGATCCGGGACCGGGCGGCGCTCGTGCGCGAGGTGGAAGGCGGCTGGATCGAGAACGTCTACCGCTTGCGCCTGATGAACCTCGCCGAGGAGGCGCGCGTGTTCGAGATCCGCGCCGAAGGGCTGCCGACGCTCGCACTCGAAGGGGAGGCGCGCGTCGCGGTCGAGGCGACCGCGACGCGCGAGGTGCCGCTCAGGCTGCGCCTGGCCGCCGGCGCGGTGCCCTCGGGTACGCATGCGGTGGTGTTCGAGGTGCGCGCGCTCGGCCTGGAGAGCGTGGCGGTGCGGGAAAAGAGCGTCTTTCTCGTGAGGTGAAGGGCATGCCCGACGGCGCGTCGAGACCGTGGTACCGGGAGCCCTGGCCGTGGGCGCTCATGATCGCGCCGGCGGCCGCGATCGTGGGCGGGGTTGTGACGCTGTGGCTGGCGGCGGCAGGGGCCGATGCCCTGGTCGCCGAGGACTATTACCGGCGCGGCCTGGCGGTGAACCAGGAGCTGCGCCGCGAACGCGCCGCACGCGAGCGCGGCATCGTCCTCGAGCCGGCCCTGGGCGAGGGCCGGCTCGAGATCCGGCTCGCCGGCGCGGATCCCGAGTGGCTCGACGTGCAGCTCGTGCACGCGACGCGCGCCGGTCTGGACCAGCGGCTGCGCGCGGCGCGCGTCGCGCCGGGCGAATACCGCGCGGCGCTCGCGCCCCTGGCCGCAGGCCGCTGGCAGCTGGTGGTGGAGGATCCGCGTCGGGAATGGCGGGTGAGAAGGCAGGCGCCGTGAAACGGGCGATCGTCATCCTGTGGCCGTCCTTCATCGTTGCCGGTATCGGCGAGATCGTTTTCTTTACCGTATTCGACCCGCAGGAGCTCTACCTCTTCGGCGAACCGACACAGCTGAGCCGGCTCGCGGTGTACTCGATCGGCTTTTTCCTGTGCTGGGCGTTCGCCGCCGCCTCGAGCGCGTTCACCTCCTTCTTGCAGGGCGGCGCCGACGAGGTCAACCACAGTCCGCCGCCTGCGCCTCGTGCGCGCGAGGAAGCGGGGCCGCAGGACTCGGCCGATGCGCTGCGCTAGCCTCGCGCTCGCCGCTGCGCTCGCCGCCGCGCCGGCGGCGGCCGAGGACGCCGAGCGGGGGCGCGCGCTCTACGAGACGCACTGCGGCGGTTGCCACTACGAGCGCGTGCACCAGCGCCCGCGCGAGCGCTCGCTCGTGCACTCGCACGCGCAGCTGCGCGCCGAGGTCGCGCGCCGGGCGGCGCTCGTCGCCCGCCGCTTCACGGTCGAGGAGATCGACGACATCGCCGCGTACCTCGACCGCTCGCACTATCGGTTCGCGCGCTGAGCGGATCGCGGCGCGCGCCGCGCGCCTTACGCGTACAGGTGCCGGCGCGAGGCGGGCAGGGCGTTGTTCTCGCCGCGCGCGAAGACGACCTGGAACAGCTGCAGCGCGCCGGTGGTGAACGCGGCGATCGACCCCGCAAGGTACAGGTCCCAGGCGCGCACGAAGGCCTCGCCCCGCCCGGCGCGCACTTCCTCGCGCGCGGCGCGGAAGCGGCTGCGCCAGTGGCGCAGCGTCTCGGCGTAGTGCAGGCGCAGGTTCTCGACGTCGAGCACGCTGAACCCGTACGGCTCGAAGATCGCCATCATCTGCGACAGGGCGGGCGGCTGCGCCCCCGGGAAGATGCGCTTCTCGATCCACGCGTTCATGAGGCCGGGCCGGTTGCGGCCGATCGTGTGGATCAGGCCAAGGCCCTCGGGCGCGAGGCAGCGGTCGATCACCGCGCCCAACGCGCCGTAGTTCTCCGGGCCGACGTGCTCGAGCATGCCGACGGAGACAAAAACGTCGCAGCGGCCGCGCACGTTGCGGTAGTCGTCCTCGATGAACTCGACGCGGTCGGCGAGGCCTTCGCGCCGGGCGCGCTCGCGCGCGTAGCGCACCTGCTCCTGCGAGATGTTCCAGGCGCGCACGCGCACGCCGTATTCGCGCGCCATGAACAGGGCGAAGCCGCCCCAGCCGCAGCCCGCTTCGAAGACGAGCTGGCCGGGCTGCAGGCGCAGCTTGCGGCTGACGTGATGCATTTTGGCGCGCTGCGCTCCTTCCAGCGTCATGCCCGGCTCGGGGAAGTAGGCGCAGGTGTACTGCATCGCGTCGCGGTCGAGCCAGAGGGCGTAGAAGTCGTTGCCGAGATCGTAGTGGTGGTGGATGTTGTCGCGCGCCGCGGCGAGCGAGCGCGACCGCGGCGCGACGTCGCGCCAGAGACGAAGGAGCGAGGAGGCGCGCGCCCGCCGGCCGGCTTCGATCGCCCGGTACGCGCGCTCGAGGAAAAGGACGAGGTCGCCTTCCACCTCGACGCGTCCCTCGGCGTAAAGATCGCCGAAGTGCAATTCCGGATTGCGCACGAGCCGCCACAGTGCGCCGCGGTCGCGGATGCGCACGAGCGGCCCTCCCGCCTCGCCCGCGCGCGTACCGTCCCAGAGCTCGACGGCGAAGCCGGCCTGGGGCAGCGCGCGCATCGTCGCCCGGAGCAGCGCGCGCTCGACGGCGCCCGCCGTGGCTGCGCGCGCGGCTAATCGGCGTCCGGCGTCTTCGGCCATGCGTGCACCCTCCCGCCCGGATTATGGCACGGAGGCCTGCGGCGCACGCGCCTTGCGCGCGGCCGTCAGCGACGCAGCAGCGCCTCGAGACCCTCGATCGCCCGGATGCGCACGTGCTTTTGCTGCACCTCGATCAGCCCCTCGGCCTGGAAGCGGGAGAACAGCCGCGACACCGTTTCCAGCTTCAGGCCGAGGTAGCTTCCGATCTCTTCGCGCGTCATGCGCAGGTGAAAAGCCGAGGGCGAATAGCCGCGGCGCATGAACCGGCGCGACAGGTTGAGCAGGAAGGCGGCCAACCGCTCCTCGGCGCGCATGGAACCGAGGAGCAGCATGACGCCCCGGTCGCGCACGATCTCGCGCGAAAGAATCGCGTGCAGGCGACGCTGCAACCCGGGCACTTCCCGCCCCATCGCTTCGACGAGCGCAAAGGGCAGCACGCACACCTGCGTGTCCTCGAGCGCGATGGCGTTGCCGTGGTAGCGGCCGGCGCCGATCCCGTCCAGGCCGAGCAGCTCGCCGGCCATGTAAAAGCCGGTGACCTGTTCGCGCCCGTCGTCGTGGAGCAGCGTGGTTTTGACAAAGCCGCTGCGCACCGCGTACACGGCGTCGAAGGCATCGCCGGCGTTGTAGAGCGCTTCGCCTCGACGCACGCGCCGGCGCGCGTAGACGATGCCCTCGACGCGCTCTAGCTCGCGCGCGTCCAGTCCCTGCGGCAGACACAGCTCGCGCAGGTTGCAGTTCGAGCAGGTGACCTCGAAGCGGCGGGCGGCGGGCGAGGCCGTCACCCGCGTTGCCGGACCGCGCACGGGCAGCGGCAGGATGGCTGCGGTTGTCATGCGTGGGCTCCTCCCGGTAAGCCGATTCTGGCGGCGGCGCGCGCGGCGAGCGTCTCGCGCACGCGATCGAATTCGGTCGTCTTGTCGAAGAAGGCCTCCGCGCCGAGCCGCTCGACAAGGCGCCGGTACGGCGCGCTCGCATAGTTCGACAGCACGAACACCGCGATGCCGGGCGCGCGCGCACGGACCGCGCGCAGCACGTCGTAGCCGCTCCCCTCGGCGAGCGCGAGGTCGAGCACCACCGCATCCGGCCGCGCCGCGAGGATCGCCTCGACCGCCTCGGCCGCGCCTGCCGCGCCGCCCGCGCTCGCCGCCCCGGTGATCGAGCCGACGAGCGCCTCCAGCCGCTCGCGCACGAGCGGCGAGTCCTCGACGATGAACACCCGATAGGGCGCGGCGGAGGGGGTGGCCTGCATGGCGCCGAGTCTGCGCGGGCCGAGCCGCCGCGCGCCATCGGCCACCTCCGATTTCCGGGGTCGGCCGCCACCGACCCGGGTCGGACGTTTCCTACACGAGCCGGTGTTCGACGGCGTAGCGCACCAGCTCGGCCGTCGAACGCATGCCCATCTTCTCGAGGATGCGCGCCTTGTGCGTGCTCACCGTTTTCACCGACAGGTGCAGGGCGCGCGCGACCTCGCCCGGCGACTGACCCGCGACCAAGCGCCGAAACACCTCGAATTCGCGCTGCGAGAGCCGTTCGTGCGGCCGCTCGCTCGCCGCCGTCTGGTCAAGCAGCGCGGCGGCGGCGCCCTCCGGGATGTGCACGCCGCCGGTGGCGACACGCCGGATCGCGCGCACGAGTTGTTCCGGCGCCGCCTCCTTGGTGAGGTAGCCGGAAGCACCCGCGCGCAGCGCACGCGCGGCGTACTGCCGCTCGCCGTGCATCGAAACGACGAGCACGCGCAGCGCGGGCTTGGCCGCCTTCAGCCGGCGCACGAGCTCGAGGCCCGAGACGCCGGGCATCGACAGGTCGACGATCGCGACATCGAGCTCCCGGGCGCGCGCCGCCGCGAGCGCCGCGTCGCCGTCGGCCGCCTCGGCGGCGATGGCGATGTCGGGCTCGGCGGCGAGCAGCCGGCGCAACCCCTCGCGCACGAGCGTGTGGTCGTCGGCGAGCAGCACGCGGATCACGTCGCCCTCGCGGCGGGCTGCTTCGGCAGGTGCACCGTCACCCGGGTACCGCCGCGGGGGGCGCGGCCGATGTCGAGCCGGCCGCCGACCCAGGCGACGCGCTCGCGCATGCCTTTGAGGCCGAGCGAACGCGGCTGCGCGAGGTCGGCGGCGCCGATACCGCGGCCGTCGTCCTCCACCTCCAGGCGCAGCGCGTCGCCCCCGTCCTCGATCACCACCCAGGCCCGGGTCGCCTGCGCGTGTCGCGCCACGTTGGTGAGCGATTCCTGCAGCACGCGGTAGGCCGTGTTCGCCACGTCGCGGTGCACGTCGGCGAGCGCCCCCTCGGTCGGCAGCGCAAGCGAGCAGTCGAGACCGCTGTGGGAGCGGAAGTCGTCGACCAGCCAGCCGATGGTATCGGCCAGGCCGAGGTCGTCGAGCATCGGCGGCCGCAAGTTCGCCGCGATGCGCCGCGTCGCGGTCACCGTCCGGTCGACGAGCGCGTGCAAGCGCGCGCCCGCCTCGGCGAACGCGGGGTCGCCCGCAGGCAGCCGAGCGACCAGCGCCGCGAGGTCGATCTTGAGCGCGGTGAGCAGTTGGCCGAGCTCGTCGTGGAGCTCGCGCGAAAGGAGCGCCTTTTCCTCGTCGCGCGCCTCGAGCACGCGCGCCGAGAGCTCGCGCAGCTCGGCCTCGCGCGCGCGCAGCGCATCCTCGGCGCGCTTGCGCAGCGTGATATCGCGCAGGATCACGGTGCAGTAGCGCCGGCCTCCCTCCTCGCTGCGCGAGATCGACGCCTCCATCGGGAATTCCTCGCCGTCGGCGCGCAGGCCCCAGAGCGTCGTGCCGTCGCCCATGCGGCGCCCGGTCGCCCCGCTCGCGGCGAAACGTTCGAGGTGAACGCGGTGCGCCTCGCGGAACCGCACCGGGATGAAGCGGTCGAGGCGCGCACCGAGCGCCTCGGCGCGCGGGCAGCGAAAGACCCTTTCCGCCGCCTGGTTGAACAGGACGATGCGCTGCGCTTCGTCCACCGTCACGATCGCGTCCATCGCCGTGTCGATGATCGCGGCAAGTCGCGCCTGGCTCGCCGCGATCGCCTCCCGCGCGCGCGCTTCGGTCGCCTCGAAGCGCTGTCCGGCCCAGACGAGCAGGGCGACGACGGCGGCCAACGCCGCCAGGTCGAGCACGAGATCGAGCGCGTGCAGCCAAGGCGCGAGCGGCACAAGCGTGTAGAGCGCGAAATTGGCCACGCCCGCAGCCGCGACCGCGGCGATGGCAAGGGCGACGGCGGCGTGCGGGCGGCTCATCGGGCACCTTGACTCAGGTCAAGGGGGGAAGTCGGACGGCGAGCATAGTGGCGCCGATGCGCTACCCGGCCGCCGAGCTGGTGATCGACCCGGTGCTCATTCGCAAGTACGACGTGAGCGGGCCGCGCTACACCTCCTACCCGAGCGCGGACCGTTTCGCCGAGGCTTTCGGCGAACGCGACTACCGGCATTGGCTCGAGCGGCGCAACGTGGGCGGGGTGCCGCAGCGCCTGTCGCTGTACGTGCATCTGCCCTTCTGTGACACGCTGTGCTGGTACTGCGCGTGCAACAAGGTGGTCACGCGCGATCACGCCCGCGCGACGAAGTATATCAAGTACCTCGGCCGCGAGATCGGGCAGGTCGCTGCGCTCCTCGGTGCAGAGCGCCGCGTCTGCCAGCTGCACTGGGGGGGCGGGACGCCCACTTTTCTGTCGCGCACCGAGATGACGGAGCTGATGGCGCACCTCGATCGCCACTTCGTGCGCGAGCCGGACCACGAGTGCTCGATCGAGGTCGATCCGCGCGGCGCGGAACCGGGCCGGATGCACTTCCTCGCCGAGCTCGGTTTCAACCGCGTCTCGGTCGGCGTGCAGGACTTCGACCCCGAGGTGCAGAAGGCAGTGCACCGCATCCAGGGCGAGGAACGGACGCGCCGCGTCATCGAGGAGGCGCGCGCCGCCGGCGTGCGCTCGGTGAACGTGGATCTGATCTACGGCTTGCCCCGTCAAACGCTCGACAGCTTCGACCGCACGCTGCAGAAGGTGCTTGCGCTCGCGCCGGACCGGATCGCGCTCTACAACTACGCGCACCTGCCCCAGCTCTTCAAGCCGCAGCGGCGCATCGCCGCCGAGACACTGCCCAGCCCGGAGACCAAGCTGCAGATCCTGATGCTGGCGATCGCGCGTTTCACCGGCGCCGGCTACGTCTACATCGGCATGGACCACTTCGCCAAGCCCGACGACGAGCTGGCGGTGGCGCAGAGCCAGGGCCGGCTGCAGCGCAATTTCCAGGGCTATTCGACGCAGCCGGACGCCGACCTGATCGGGTTTGGCATCTCGGCGATCGGCCGCATCGGCCCGGCGTACAGCCAGAACACCAAGTCGCTCGCGACGTACTACGACGCGCTCGATGCGGGCCGCCTGCCGGTGTGGCGAGGCCTGCAGATCAGCGCCGACGACCTCGTGCGCCGCGCGGTCATCCAGCAGCTCATCTGCAACTTCCGCCTCTCGATCGAGTCGGTGGAGCTCGCGCACCTGATCGACTTCCGGCGCTACTTCGCCGCCGAATGGAAGGACCTCGAAGCGCTGGCCGACGACGGGCTCGTCGAGCTCAACCCCGACTGGATCGTCGTCACGCCGCGCGGGCGCTTGCTCGTGCGCGCCGCGTGCATGGTGTTCGACCGCTATCTGCGCGAGCAGCGCGAGCGCGCCCTTTATTCGAAGGTGATCTAGCGTGGAGCCGCTCCTACCGGTTGCTACGGCGATGGCCGCGATGGGGCTGGTCTCGGGCGTGCACTGCGTGGGCATGTGCGGCGGACTGGTCGCCGCTTTTGCCCTGCGCGGCGGCGCGCAGCCGCGGCTGCGCGTCGCGGCGGGCGCCGAGCTCGCGCGCCAGCTCGCATTCAACGCCGGGCGCGTGGCGACGTACGCGGCGCTCGGGGCGGCGG
>OGCL01000717.1_pt1 | contig 32981 bp, 29 predicted proteins | sample 1570041 | NCBI WGS metagenome assembly OGCL01 (sample SAMN06266162, study PRJEB24511) | hot springs metagenome | isolation source: Hot spring water | place: South Africa: Limpopo | collected 2015-06-22 | reverse complement strand
ACCGTCTGGATGGTCGACTCCAGCTCACCGAGCGAATCGCGGATCATGCGGGTCTCCTCGGCCTGGTGCTCGGCGCCGCCGTGCAGCTCGGCATTGATCCGTGCCAGGGCGCGGCCGCTGGCGCCGATCTCGCCGGCATGGCCGCGGATGCCGGCCGCCAGCTCGAGCAGGAAGTCGCGCAGGCGGTTCAGCGAGGCGTCGATGTCGACCAGCTCGCGAATCCTCGAATCCATTCGCAGCGGGGCGCGGAAATCGCCGCCGGCCCAGGCGCTCAGGGCCGGCGCGAGGCGCGCGAGCAGGCCGGCCAGGCGCCGCTGGATGCGGTCGATGAGCAGCGCGACCAGCAGGATCAGGCCGATCATCAGGCCCTGCAGCAGCCGCACCTCGCCCTGGATGCGCGCGTGCTCCTCGCGCACCAGCGGCTCCAGCGCGGCGAGCGCCTGTTGCAGTTGCGCCACCTGACGATGGGTCTCCTCGGCCAGGTGGCCGCGCTGCTCGATCAGGGCGCGGGTGCGGGCCAGTTCCGCCGGGTAGCGGCGTACCAGGCCGAGAAACTCGCGCTTCAGTGCCGGGCCCCGATCTTCCAGAGCGCGATCCGCCTCGGGCGCCTCGGTGGCCAGCCCGAGCAGGGCGGCGAAGTCGTTGCTGGCGGTGCTCTGGGCGCTTTCCACGCCCAGCGGCGGCAGCGCGTCCAGTTGCCCGGCGAGGGCTTCCAGCGCCCGCAGCTCGCGTTCGACATCCTGGCCTGCCGCGGCCTGGCCGCTGGCTGCCAGCCGCGCGCGGGCCAGGGCCAGGCGCTGCAGGTGGCGGGCGGCCTCGAACAGCGGGCGGCGGTAGGCGAGCGCCCGCTGCGGTTCGCCCTGGTCGGCGTAGAGCGACAGCTGGTTCAGCGCATCGCCCATCTCGCGCTCGGCCTGCAGCAAGAGGCCCGTGGGGTCGCCGGCCAGCTTGCCGGCGGCGAGCAGTTCGCCGTCACTGAAGTCGCGCAGCGCCTGCAGGCTGGGCCGCAGGCGCTCGGCGACGCTGCCCGGCAGGGCCCCGCCACGCTGCTGCAGCGTCTGCAGGCCATGGCTGGCGGTGCTCTGCTGCAGGGCGTCGCCGGTCTCCAGGTAGGCCAGGGTCGGTCGGGCGACCTCCTGGTCGAAGCGCTGGGACAGCTCCAGGTAGTCCGCCATCAGCTGGAAGGGGCGTTGCATCGCGCGCTGCGACCACCAGAGGGTCGCCGCCAGGGCGAGACAGACGGCGATCAACAGGCAGCTGTTGAGATTGGTGAAGAACTTCAGGCGCATGACAGGCTCGACCGACGACATAACGGTGAGGCTGTGACCTTATTGCGTATCCGTTGCAGAAATGTGACGGCGCACGGCGTCAGTCGCCGTACACCGCCACCTGGTTGCGGCCGCCGTGCTTGGCCCGGTAGAGCGCGGTATCGGCCTGCTGCGAGAGGCCGCCGGCATCGATGCTGCCGGCGAGCTGGGCAATGCCGCAGCTGAAGGTGCAGCGCAGGTCCTGCGGCTGCGCCGGATAGTGGATCTCGGAGAAGCGCTGGCGGATATCGTCGAGCACCCGCGCGGCGGTGGCGGCGTCGGTGTCCGGCAGTATCACCGCGAACTCCTCGCCGCCGTAGCGCCCGATGTGGTCGCTCTTGCGCAGGCGCTGCTTGAGGAACAGCGCCAGGCTCTTGATCACCCGGTCGCCCATGGGGTGGCCGTAGCTGTCGTTGACCTTCTTGAAGTAGTCGATGTCGATCATGGCGAAGCTCAGCGGCTGGCCGTCGCGCTCGGCGCGCAGGCGGGCATCCTCCAGCAACTGCAGGGTGTGGGTGTGGTTGTACAGGCCGGTGAGGCTGTCGCGCACCATGCGCGCCTTGAGGCTGCGGGCGCGGGCGGCGCGGTTGCGCACGGTGGCGATCAGATGGCGCGGCTTGATCGGCTTGGTGAGGAAGTCGTCGCCGCCCTCGCTCATGGCGTCCAGCTGCTTGTCCAGGTCGTCCTCGGCGGACAGGTAGATGATCGGCACGCTGACATAGCGGTCGTTGTGGCGGATCACCTTGGCCAGCTCCGGGCCGTTGCACTCGGGCATGTACATGTCGAGGATGATCAGGTCCGGCTGGAAGTCGGCCAGCTGGTCCATGGCCTGCAAGGGTTCGAGCAGGGTACGGGTGATGATCCCGGCGCTGTTGAGGACTCGCTCGGTATGGGTTGCCTGGGCCTTGGAATCGTCGATGATCAGCACCTTGTAGGGCTCGTACTGGGCCACATGGGTCAGCACTTCGATGCGTTCGAACAGGTTGGAGGCGTCCAGGGTGCCGGTGAAGAACTCCATGCCGCCGGCGCGCACCGCCGCCAGGCGGGTCGGGGTGTCGGTGTCCTGGTGGCTGAAGAACAGCAGCGGGATCTTCTGCTCCAGGCCTTCCTGCACCGCTTCGGCCAGCTGCAGGCCAAGACCCGGGCCGGAGAAGTCCACCTCCATCAGGATGGCGGCCGGGTGGCGTTCGAGCATGGCGCTGCGAAAGGCGTTGGCGCTGTCCAGGGCCATTGCGCTCATGCCGAAGAAGGCCAGGCGCTGGGCCAGCTGTTCGGCCTGTTCATGGTGCTGCAGGGCCAGGTAGACCGGCTTGCGCAGGGGCGGCAGGACGGTCTGCTCGAAATTGTCGCCATGCCGCAGGCCGGTGCGCGAGAGGCGCTGCATCAGCTCGCTCAGCTGGCTGATCAACTGGCTGTTGAGGCGCCCGCGGTTGTCCGTGGCCAGTTGCAGGCATTGACCGATATCCCGGGCCAGCTGGGCATGCTCGGCCTGCTCGAAGCGTTCGGCATAGCGCTGCAGCAGCAGGCTGGCCTCACTCAGCTCCTGCAGCCCGATGTCGTGCCACTCGCTGCGTTGCAGGCGTTGCCAGACTTCCAGCACCTGGCGGGCCTGGTTGATCACACGCTGGGCGAAGTGCTGCTTGAGGCGGTCGCGGCTGGGGTCTTCGTGCTCGGTCATGGCCCTGGATTCGGTGATGGCGCATTGATGGCTCAGTTGCCCCGATGCTAACACTGCCCGGGACTTTTACCAGTGCCGTCGATCATCTGGCGCCAGCCATATGTCTACCCTTGCACAATTCTGTAACAGGACCGGCCCAAGTCGGTGCGACTAGGACCTGACGCGGCAACAGACCCTAAGTTTGTTCGTCGTCACTGCGCAGCATCGGCGCGCTTCACTTATAGTGCACAGGTATGGCGCAACCCCATCGCCGGGTTGCGGTCGAACGACCCATGGCGCTCTGCCGCCGGGCCCCGACAGACAGACAAAGGACACCTTCATGCTGGATTGGAAGAAGCGCACCCTGGCCGCCCGCGATGGCGCGGCGAACTCGGTGGATAATGTACGCAGCTATTTTGCCGGCGGCTGGGCCGGGCGTGCCGTGGCTGGCGGCCTGGGCCTGTATCTGCTGCTGGCCCTGGTGGTGGGCTGGTACTGGAGCCAGGAGCCGGCCGCCTTCTCGGTGCAGCAGCAGGCCGAGGCGGCCGCCCAGCGTCAGGGCCACCAGCTGGTCAAGGGCTACACCTCGGTGGAAACCCTCAAGCAGGTGGCCAGTACCCTGCTCAACAAGCCCGGCGGCTACCTGGCCAACGACCTGGCCCCGCCCGGGTTGTGGCTGGACAACATGCCCAGCTGGGAGTTCGGCGTGCTGGTGCAGGTGCGCGATTTCTCCCGCGCCCTGCGCAAGGACTTCACCCGCTCGCAGTCGCAGTCCACCGAGGACCCGGACCTCTCCAAGGCCGAGCCGCTGTTCCATTTCGATCACAAGAGCTGGGCGCTGCCGGCCTCCGAGTCGGAATACGCCGCCGCGATCAAGCTGCTGGAGCGTTACCAGGGCCGTCTGGCCGACAGTAGCCAGACCAACGCGCAGTTCTATGCCCGCGCCGACAACCTGAGCAACTGGTTGGGTGATGCCACCACGCGCCTGGGTTCGCTGTCCCAGCGCCTGTCGGCCAGTGTCGGCCAGGTGCGCCTGAACACCGATCTGGTGGAGCCGGAGCACCTGGCCGAGGTGGAGCACAGCGAGGGTGTCTACAAGACCCCCTGGCTGCAGATCGACAACGTGTTCTACGAGGCCCGCGGCCAGGCCTGGGCCCTGGCTCACCTGCTGCGCGCCATTGAGGTGGATTTCGCCGATGTGCTGGCCAAGAAGAACGCCACCGTCAGTCTGCGTCAGGTGATCCGTGAACTGGAGGCCGCTCAGGAAACCCTGTGGAGCCCCATGGTGCTCAACGGCAGCGGCTACGGCCTGCTGGCCAACCACTCGCTGGTGATGGCCAACTATATCTCGCGGGCCAATGCCGGCCTGATCGACCTGCGCCAGTTGCTGAGCCAGGGCTGACCGGTGAGCTGGAGCGAAGCCGAGGCGGCCCATCGCGCCGCCTCCGATGCCGAGCGTATCGCCTGGGTCGACGAGCAGGATCGCCCGCTCGGTGGCGTGTTGCGCAGCGAGCTGCGCGAGCGCCGGCTGATCGGGCGCGGCAGCTATATCCTGCTGTTCAATTCGGCCGGCCTGCTCTGCGTGCACCGGCGTACCCTGAGCAAGGCGCTGTATCCCGGTTACTGGGACGTGGCTGCCGGCGGCATGGTGCTGGAGGGCGAGAGCTATGCCGAATCGGCCGCGCGCGAGCTGGCCGAGGAACTGGGCATCGTCGATGCGCCCCTGGTCGAGCATGCGCACTTCTTCTACGACGCCCCGGAAAGCCGGCTGTGGTGCAGAGCCTATTCGGCGGTATCCGACGCGCCCCTGGTGCTGCAGCCGGAAGAGGTGCTGGAGGCGCGCTTTATCAGTGTGGAACAGGCCCTGGCCGAAACCCGCCACCTGCCCTATTGCCCCGACTCCCTGGCGGCGTTGGAGCGCTATCTGACTGCCCGGTAGGGTGCGCCGTGCGCGCCGCCTTTCCCCGGCGCCGGGCTTCGGTGCGCACGGCGCACCCTGGGCGTCGCGGATTCCGAGCGTTGCGTGCGCGATGCTGAACGGCGTCGCCAAAGTGCCGCAGGATGACGCAAATCCGTACTTAGCAAGCGGCTTCTTTGCCGTTACACTGCGCGACCTTTTCGGCGGACGTCTGTCCGCCTGCGCTGCCCCTGCCTGAGTGGGGCTTCGCGGTCGGCTGCGGTCGACCATTCGCTATCCTGACCCCTACGAGGACAAACCGGTGGTCAAGAAAGCTGCGTCACTTTCCGCCCTGGGCGGACTCGTCTATTCCACTGACAGCGGTCGGCATTGCCCGGACTGCGGTCAGCCTGTGGCTGCCTGTCTGTGCAAGCAAAGCCAGTTGCCCGCCGGTGACGGCATCGCCCGGGTGCGCCGGGAAACCAAGGGCCGTGGCGGTAAGACCGTCACCACCATCAGCGGCGTGCCGCTGGCCGAAGAGCCCTTGAAAGACCTCGCCAGCGCGTTGAAGAAGCGCTGTGGTTGCGGCGGTTCGCTCAAGGATGGGGTGATCGAGATCCAGGGCGATCACGTCGAGTTGCTGCTGGCCGAACTGGGCAAGCGCGGTTTCCAGGCAAAGAAATCCGGCGGCTGAGCGGTCTTTTCCTAAACTTTGCACAGGTGCGCGGGTCAACCGCCGCGCACGCGTCATCTTGCATCGCTATTTTTCTCTTGGGCCCCGGGCCTGCCTTGCTTATCCATACGGGAGACTTCAATGTCCGCACGACGCACACGCAAAGACGACGGCAGCCAGTGGACAGTGGCCGACAGCCGCAGTGTCTACGGCATTCGCCACTGGGGCGCCGGTTACTTCTCGATCAACGATGCCGGCCGCGTCGAAGTGCGTCCCAATGGCCCGGACAGCGCGCCCATCGACCTTTCGGCGCAGGTCGATGAACTGCGTCAGAGCGGTCTTTCATTGCCGCTGCTGGTGCGTTTCCCGGATATCCTGCAGGACCGTGTGCGGCGCCTGACCGGTGCCTTCGACGCCAGCATCGCCCGCCACGACTACCAGAGCCGTTACACCGCCCTGTACCCGATCAAGGTCAACCAGCAGGAGGCGGTGGTGGAGAACATCATCGCCACGCAGAACGTCTCCATCGGTCTGGAAGCCGGCTCCAAGCCCGAGTTGCTGGCGGTGCTGGCGCTGGCACCTAAGGGCGGCACCATCGTCTGCAATGGCTACAAGGACCGTGAATTTATCCGCCTGGCGCTGATGGGGCAGAAGCTCGGCCACAACGTATTTATCGTGATCGAGAAGGAGTCCGAGGTGCGCCTGCTGATCGAGGAGGCGGCCGAGCTCAAGGTCGCGCCGCAGATCGGCCTGCGCGTGCGTCTGTCCTCCCTGGCCTCCAGCAAGTGGGCCGACACCGGCGGCGAGAAGTCCAAGTTCGGCCTGTCCGCCGCACAGATCCTGCAGGTGGTCGAGCGCTTCAAGGCCGCCGGGCTGGATCAGGGCATCCGTCTGCTGCATTTCCACATGGGTTCGCAGATCGCCAATATCGCCGACTATCGCAAGGGCTTTCGCGAGGCCATCCGCTACTACGGCGAGCTGCGTGCCCTGGGCCTGCCGGTGGACCATATCGACGTCGGCGGCGGCCTCGGTGTGGACTACGACGGTACCCATTCGCGCAACGCCAGCTCGATCAACTACGACATGCAGGACTACGCCGACGCCGTAGTCGACATGCTCAAGGAGTTCTGCGACCGCCAGGAAATCCCCCATCCGCACATCTTCTCCGAGAGCGGCCGGGCCATGACCGCACACCACGCGGTGCTGCTGGTGCAGGTCACCGATGTGGAAAAGCACAACGACAAGGTGCCGCAGATCGATGCCGGCGTGGAGCAGCCGGAAGTGCTGCAGGTGCTGATCGAACTGCTGGAGGACAGCGACCCGGAAATGGTCGCCGAGACCTACTGGCGCGCCACCCACTATATCGAGGAGGTGGCCGCGCAGTATTCGGCGGGCAAGCTGTCGCTGGCGCAGAAGGCCCTGGCCGAGCAGTGCTACTTCGCCATCTGCCGGCGCCTGTACAACCAGCTCAAGGCCCGCCAGCGCTCGCACCGCCAGGTGCTCGACGAGCTCAACGACAAGCTGGCCGACAAGTACATCTGCAACTTCTCGGTGTTCCAGAGCCTGCCGGACACCTGGGCCATCGGCCAGATCCTGCCGATCCTGCCGCTGTCGCGCCTGGACGAGGAGCCGCTGCGCCGTGCCGTGCTGCAGGACCTGACCTGCGACTCCGACGGCAAGATCCGCCAGTACGTCGACGAGCAGTCCATCGAGACCAGCCTGCCGGTGCACGAGGTGCGCGAGGGTGAGGACTATGTGCTGGGCATCTTCCTAGTGGGTGCTTATCAGGAGATCCTGGGCGATATGCACAACCTGTTCGGCGACACCGACTCGGTGAACATCTACCAGGGTGCCGACGGCAGCGTGGTGCATGCCGGCATCGAGACCCACGACACCATCGAGGACATGCTGCGCTACGTGCACCTGTCGCCCGAGGAACTGATGACCCACTACCGCGACAAGGTGGCCAGCGCCAAGATCAGCGCCCGCGAGCGCACCCAGTTCCTCGACGCGCTGCGCCTGGGCCTGACCCGTTCGTCCTATCTGTCATCCTAGGGCGTGCGTAGGATGGGGTGAGCCTGCGCTACCCATCGCGGCAATCCTTGGGTATCGCTGCGCTCCACCCAACCTACGGGTGTGCTGGCGATGCTTAAGCCCGTAGCCCGGATGCAATCCGGGAAAGGTTTCACGCTAATACAGCGCCCCGGATTACATCCGGGCTACCTCTGAGGGCACAAAGCGGGGCTTAAGCTCCCAGCAGGCTCTGCCCGCAGACGCGCAGCACCTGGCCGCTGATCGCGCCGCTGCCCGGCTGGGCGAACCAGGCCACGGCTTCGGCCACGTCCTGGGGCAGACCGCCCTGGTTCATCGAGTTCATCCGTCGCCCGGCCTCGCGGATGGTCAGGGGGATGGCGGCGGTCATCTGGGTTTCGATAAAGCCGGGGGCCACCGCATTGATGCTGATGCCGCGCTTGCTCAAGCCCGGCGCCCAGGCCTGGGCCAGGCCGATCACCCCGGCCTTGCTGGTGGCGTAGTTGGTCTGGCCCAGGTTGCCGGCGATGCCGCTGATCGAGGCGATCAGCACCACGCGGCCATTGTCGCGCAGCGTGCCGGCGTCCAGCAGCGCCTGGGTCAGCACCTGGGGAGCGTTGAGGTTGACCTTGATCACCGAATTCCAGAAGTCGTCACTCATCTTCGCCAGGGTCTTGTCGCGGGTGATGCCGGCGTTATGCACGACGATATCGATACCGTCCGGCAGCGCCTCGATCAGTTGCGCAGCCGCATCCTCGGCGCAGATATCCAGGGCCAGGCTGCGCCCGCCCAGGCGTGCGGCCAGGCCACTCAGGGCCTCGGCGGCGGCCGGCACATCCAGTAACAGCACCTCGGCGCCATCGCGGGCCAGGGTTTCGGCAATGGCTGCACCAATGCCGCGCGAGGCACCGGTGACCAGGGCCTTCTTGCCGGCCAGGGGGCGGCTCCAGTCCTTGACCTGCTCATGGCAAGCCTGGAGGCGCAGCACCTGACCAGAGACATAGGCGCTTTTTGGCGACAGGAAGAAGCGCAGGGCGCCTTCCAGCTGCGCCTCGCCGCCCTTGCCGACATAGAGCAGCTGCACGTTGCCGCCGCGGCGGATTTCCTTGCCCAGGGAGCGGGTAAAACCTTCCAGGGCGCGCTGCACGCTGGCGGCAATCGGGTCTTTCAGTGATTCCGGCGCGCGCCCCAGCACCACCACCCGTGGGCAGTTGGCCAGGCCCTTGAGCGCCGGCTGGAAGAAGTCGCGCAGCTCGATCAGCTGCTCGAAGCGGCTCAGCCCACTTGCGTCAAACACCAGGGCCTTAAGCCTGGGGCCGTGTTCGGCAGTCCAGCGTGGCAGCTCGAACTGGTCCTCGCGGGGGGCGAACAGGCTGTCACTCAGGCGCTTGCCGAAGCCGGCCACGACACTGGCCAGGGCACCTTCACCGCCGATCAGCAGGGCACCGTCCACCGCGCGGCTGCGCCCGCTCTGCCAGCGCTCCAGGCGCAACGGCGCCGGCAGGCCGAGGGCGCTGACCAGGCGGCGGCCGGCGGGGGAGTTGGCGAAGGCGAGGTAACGGTCGGACATGGCAGTGGCTCCTGCGCGGCAATCGAAAAGTGCGCCCACTCTACGCAGGCCGCCGCCAGGCGCAATTGACCCGGCCAGCCTGCCGAGCTGGCAAGGCGGCCAATGCCAGGCGGCGGCCATAGGCTAGCCTGTGGCCCATTCTTTCAGCCAAGGACTTCTCCATGATCCAGCCACGCCGTGTCGCCATCATCGGTGGTAACCGCATTCCCTTCGCCCGCTCCAACACGGTCTACGCCACGGCGAGCAACCAGGAGATGCTGACCAGCGCCCTGGACGGCCTGGTGGAGCGCTTCAACCTGCATGGCGAGCGCCTGGGCGAAGTGGTGGCCGGTGCGGTGCTCAAACACTCGCGGGACTTCAACCTGACCCGCGAGTGCGTGCTCAGCTCGCGGCTGGCCCCCGAAACCCCGGCCTATGACCTGCAGCAGGCCTGTGGCACGGGCCTTGAGGCGGCGCTGCTGGTGGCCAACAAGATCGCCCTGGGGCAGATCGAGTGCGGCATCGCCGGGGGCGTCGATACCACCTCGGATGCGCCGATCGGGGTCAACGAGGGCCTGCGCCATATTCTGCTGCAGGCCAATCGCGGCAAGAGCACGGGCGAGAAGCTCAAAAGCCTGCTGCAGATCCGCCCGCGCCACCTGGCCCCGGCCATTCCGCGCAATGGCGAGCCGCGCACCGGGCTGTCCATGGGCGAGCATTGCGAGCTGATGGCGCAGACCTGGGCCATCCCCCGGGACGAGCAGGACCAACTGGCCGTGGCCAGCCACCAGAAACTCGCCGCCGCCTACGCCGAGGGCTGGCATGACGATTTGCTCACCCCCTTCCGTGGCCTGACCCGGGACCAGAACCTGCGCGCCGAGATCAGCCTGGAAAAGCTCGCCAGCCTCAAGCCCTGTTTCGAGCGCAGCCCCCGCGGCACCCTGACCGCCGCCAACTCGACGCCGCTGACCGATGGTGCGTCGCTGGTGCTGCTGGCCAGTGAAGACTGGGCCAAGGCCCGTGGCCTGCCAATCCTGGCCTATTGGAAGGATGGCGAGGCGGCGGCGGTGGATTTTGTCGGCGCCGGCAAGGAAGGCCTGCTGATGGCCCCGGCCTACGCGGTGCCGCGCCTGCTGGCACGCAACCAGCTGAGCCTGCAGGACTTCGACTACTACGAGATCCACGAGGCCTTTGCCGCCCAGGTGCTGTGCACCCTGAGGGCCTGGGAGGATGCCGAGTATTGCCGCGAACGCCTGGGTCTGGCAGCGCCGCTGGGTGCCATCGACCGCAGCAGGCTGAACGTCAAGGGCAGCTCCCTGGCTGCCGGCCACCCCTTTGCCGCAACCGGCGGGCGCATCGTCGCCAACCTGGCCAAGCTGCTTGCGGTGGCGGGGCAGGGGCGCGGACTGATCTCGATTTGCGCGGCGGGTGGCCAGGGTGTGACCGCGATCCTGGAAAAGTAATCCAATACGGGTCGCTGCAGTTCTGCGCAGCGTCAATGATGTATGCAACTCCGTGATTTAGAGCGGCCCACGCCCTGTGGTGCCGCTCTTTTTTTGCTTGCACGAAGTCCACGGGTGGCGCCGCTCAGGCGGCCAGGGGTTGCTCGGTGGCGAAGACGGCCTGCCACAGGCATGTCTGGCCGGCGCTGTCGCTGGCGCGGGGCAGCGGTCGTTCACTGGCGACTATGGCCACCCAGGCCAGGGCGGTGCTGTACAGCAGGTTGCAGCAAAGCTCGGCGTCGGGGTCGCGGAGAAAGTGATGCTGGCTGGCCAGGCCGCGCACCTGGCTGGCCAGATCTTCCCGCCAGGCCAGCCAGTCATCCCAGAGCTGGCGGTGCCGGGCGCTGCTCAGGGCATAGGGGCCGAGCCCGCTGCCACTGCTGCAGCCCAGTTGCCAGCAGTGCAACAGCAGGGCGGCCATATCGGCGCGCTGCTCGCCCAGTTCGGCCAGCAGCGGGCGAATCAGCTCTTCCAGCATAAAGTGTGCGGTGTACGGCATGGTGGCACCCTCCCGGGAGACTTATCCGGGTTATCGGCCGGATAAGTCCGCAGTGCAGTGCCGCTGGGCGCCTAATTAGCCCCGTGTAGCGGGCGGGTCGGCTTCCCGGCGCAGCAGCTCGGCCTTGCGCGCCAGCCCCCAGCGGTAGCCACTGAGGCCGCCGTCGCTGGCCAGTACCCGGTGGCAGGGCACCAGCAGGCCCAGGGGGTTGCTGGCGCAGGCCCGGGCCACGGCGCGGGGGTGGCTGTCCAGGCTCTGCGCCAGTTCGGCGTAGCTGCGGGTCTGACCGCAGGGGATCTGCTGCAGGGCCTGCCAGACCCGCTGCTGATAGGCCGTGCCGCGAATATCCAGGGGCAGCCTGGCGGCGCGGAGCGGTTCCTCGATCTGGGCGATCACCTGGTCCAGCCAGGTGCCCAGGGCAGCGTCATCGCGCTGCAGGTGGGCGGCGGCGAAGCGCTGCTGCAGTTCGCTTTCCAGGGCGGCCGGGCTGTCGCCGAACAGCAGGGCGCATACGCCTTTTTCGCTGGTGGCCAGCAATAGCAGGCCCAGCGGGCAGGGGGCCAGGGCGTAGCGCAGGGTTTCCCCGGCGCCACGCTGGCGCCGCTGCGCAGGGCTCAGGCCCCTATTGCCTGAGTACAGGGCACGGGTGTCGCTATAGCCGGCCTGCAGGGCGGCCTGCAGCACGCTGTGCGCCTGGCCGAGCTGGCGCTCCAGCTGGGTGCGGCGGGCGGCCTGTTGCCAGGCCTTGGGCGTCAGCCCGGTGCGGGCCTTGAAGGCGCGGGCCAGGTGCGAGGCGGACAGGCCGACGCGCGTGGCCAGTTGCGCCAGGCCAAGCCCCTGGGGGTGGGCCAGCAGCAGCTGGCAGGCGTCCGCAACCAGCTGGTCGAGCGCTTCGGCCGGGCTCAGGCCCTGGGGCCAGCAGCGCCGGCAGGGGCGGAAACCGGCGGCTTCGGCACTGGCCGTGTCGGCGTGAAAGCTGACATTGCTGCGCCGCGGGCGACGTGCCGGGCAGCTGGGACGGCAATAGATGCCGGTGCTGGCCACGGCGAAGACAAAGTGTCCGTCGAAGTCGCTGTCGCGTTCGCACAGGGCCTGCCAGCAGCGTTCGGGGTCAAGCATCGTGGTCTGTCCTGGGAGTGGTTGGCCGATTGTCGACCCGCGCCACGCTGGCGCCAAGGCAAAACTGGCTTTCAAAGTGCCCGACCGCAGCAATTCTCCAGGCCACAGGCTGGGCGCTGCCCGGCTATTGCCGTATAACGGGCGGCAAATCTGTCCCGCCACAGCCTGCAGGAGCCCCGAGCAAGCCGATGAAAACACCGAAACGCCTGCAGCCTTTGCTGGAAGATGGTCTGATCGATGAGGTGCTGCGCCCCCTGATGAGCGGCAAGGAAGCGGCGGTTTTTGTGGTGCGCTGTGGTGATGAGCTGCGCTGTGCCAAGGTCTACAAGGAGGCCAATCAGCGCAGTTTTCGCCAGGCCGCCGAGTACCAGGAGGGTCGCAAGGTGCGCGGCAGCCGCCAGGCCCGGGCCATGGCCAAGGGCAGCAAGTACGGGCGCAAGGAGCAGGAGCAGGCCTGGCAGAACGCCGAGGTGGCGGCACTGTTCCGCCTGGCAGCGGCCGGGGTGCGGGTGCCCAAGCCCTATGACTTTCTCGATGGCGTGCTGCTGATGGAGCTGGTCACCGATGGCGAAGGCGATGTGGCGCCGCGCCTCAATGATGTTGACCTGCACCCCGAGGATGCCCGAGAGTTCCATGCCTTTATGATCGGCGAGATCGTCAAGATGCTCTGCGCCGGTCTGGTGCATGGTGACCTGTCGGAATTCAACGTGCTGCTCGGTCCCGATGGCCCGGTGATCATCGACCTGCCCCAGGCGGTGGATGCCGCCAGCAACAATCACGCTTTCAGCATGCTGGAGCGCGATGTGCGCAATATGGCCGAGTATTTCGGCCAGTTCGCCCCGGAGCTGCGCTACACCAAGTACGCCAAGGAAATGTGGGCGCTGTACCAGGCCGGCAAACTGACCCCCGAGAGCGTGCTGACCGGTGAGTTTGACGACCCGGAAGAGGCGGCCGATATCGATGCGGTGATGCGCGAGATCAAGGCCGCCCTGGCCGAAGAAGCCCGGCGTCAGGCCCTGCTCAATGCCGAGGATGAACCCGCCGGCGGTGAGCCCCCACCGCCCTGGGCTCAGTAAAGATAGGCGAGCAGCTGTGTCGGCCATTGCCAGCCGGCGAGCAGGGCCGGTGCCAGCAAACAGGCCGGCAGCAGCCACCACCACAGGCGCGCCGGCAAGGCCGGTAGCGGCCGACGCCACTGCGCCAGGCCCAGACTGGCCGCGCACAGGCTGGCTGCCAGCAGGGCACCGGCGATCAGGTCGCTGGGCCAGTGCACCCCCAGGTACAGGCGTGAACCGGCAATCGCCAGGGCCGGTAGGCAGGCCAGGGCTATCCAGGTCAGGCGCAGGCGCGGCGGTTGTTCGCGGCCGGCCAGCACCGCCAGCAGCAGAAACAGGGCGAAACTGGCCGAACTGTGGCCGCTGGGAAAGCTGAAGCTGCTGAGCGGCTCCAGCAGGATATCCGGGCGGCTGCGGCCCAGCAGCGGCTTGAGCAGGCTGTTGCCCAGGGCGGTGGCGAGCAGGGTCAGGCCGGCAAAGCCCGCCGCCCGCCATTGTCGGCCCAGTAGCAGAAGGCCCAGCAGGACCGCGGCCGCCAGCGCCTGGATATGGCCATCGCCCAGTTGGGTCAGCAGCACCATGGCGCCGTCCAGAGCGGGCTGACGCTGCTGCTGCACCAGGCTGAGCAGGCCCTGGTCGAAGGCGCTCAGCCGGCCATAGCCCAGGCTCAGGGCGATCAGCAGCAAGGCGGCGCAGGCGGCCGCCAGCAGGCTGGTATGGCGCACGCCGCGCAGGCTGGCCTGCAGGCACAGGATAATGGCGCCGGCGATGCCCGCCGCCAGGACCCCGGCCTGGGGCCAGAAGCCTTCCGGCAGTGGCAGGCGCAGGGCCGCACCGGTGGTCCAGCCGGGCAGCAGGTAGGCCACGGCCCAGCCCACCGAGGCCAGCAGGCTGACCAGGATAAAGCGCGGCGCCGGCATATCGAACATGCCGGCCACCATCGGCAGCATGGGCCGTAGCGGGCCGATAAAGCGGCCGATCAGCAGGCTGGCGATACCGTAGCGCTGGAAGTACAGATCGGCCCCGGCCAGCCATTGCGGATGATGGCGCAGGCCCGGCAGGCGACGGATATCCTGGTGGAAGTAACGCCCGGTGGCGTAGGACAGCAGATCTCCCAGCACCCCACCGCACCAGGCCAGCAGCAGGGTACTGCCCAGGCTCAGGGCGCCACTGCCGGCCAGGGTGGCAGCGGCAAACAGCAGCACAGTGCCCGGTACCAGCAGCCCGACTATGGCCAGGCACTCGCTGAAGGCCAGGAGGAAGATCGCCAAGCCCAGCCACTCGGGATTCGCCGCCAGCCACAGGCTCAGGGCGTCGAACCAGGCGCTCATGGCGTGGCCTGCTGTGGGCCAAGCCACTGATAATGTTCCCCGGGCCGCTGGCCCCGGCGCAGTGGGTTGCGCGTGCAGTGGCGGGCGAAGGCCGCGTCGACGAAGCGGTAGGGCAGGTGCTCGTCGCGCCCGCTCGGGATGCCCAGGCGTGGGCATTGCACGATTTGCGCAGGCTTCTCGCCGATATCCTCGACAAACAGCCGCTGTGGATCGAAGGCCTGGCCGTCCCAGTCCGGCACCTTCAGGCCCAGGGCCTTGCACAGCAGGGTCTGGCCGGCGCACAGGCGTTCGAGCGGGCGCGCCTGGCCCTGTGCGCCCGGGTTGTTGGCCTGCATCCGCGCCAGGCTGTCGGGGCCCGAATGGGTGTCCAGCCAGGGCAGGGCGGACTTGATCAGCACCGCATTGCCTGGCCCCTGGGCGCTGAAATTCAGCGAGTCACCGCCGCGGGCGTAGTACATATAGATATGCCCGCCATCCATAAATAGCGCGCGGCGCTTGTGGGTGTAGCCAAGGGAGGCATGGCTGCCCTTTTCCGCCAGGTAATAGGCCTCGGTCTCGATGATCCGGGCACTCAGCCACAGACCCTGGTGGTGATGGCGGATCACCTTGCCCAGCAGCTCTTGCGCCACCAGGCAGGCGTCGCGGTCGAAGAAGCTTGCCGGCAGGGCGCGGCCGGTGGGCCAGGGCAAACTAAGGTTGGGTCGCTCTAGCATGGGCTGTCATGGTCTTCAGGCGAGGCATAGTCTGAGGCTGATCATAACAATAAGAGCCTGAATCATGACTGAACGTGCCAGCAGCGCCCATATCAGCCCCAGTGCCCATTACACGGGTTACGTCTGGTATCGCCATCGTCTGGCCGAGCCGGCCTTTGTCACCGCTTTCGGGCGCTTCGTTCACGGCCTGCTCAGCCCCATCAGCTGGGGCGCGCGGGTCGGCTTCGGGCTGGATATCGAGCAATTCTTGCTGCAGCGCCACCTGCAGATCGACGCCCAGCTGACGGCCGCCATCGAGCAGGCCGGGGTGACCCAGGTGGTGGAAATCGCCTGTGGGCTGTCGCCCCGGGGGCGGCGTTTTACCGCTCGCTACCCGCAGCTGCGTTACCTGGAAGCGGACCTGCCGGCCATGGCCGCGCGCAAGCGTGCCCTGCTCGCCGCCCAGGGCTGGCTGGGCACGCAGCATCGGGTGCGGGCGGTGGATATCCTCGCCGCTCAGGGTGAGCAGAGCCTGGCGGCGCTGTTTGCCGAACTGGACCCCGGGCAGCCGCTGGTGGTGATCACCGAGGGGCTGGTCAACTATTTCCCCCTGAAGCAGATCGAGACCTTCTGGGCGCAGCTGGCAGAGCAGTTGCGTGGTTTTCCCGAGGGCCGCTACTTGACCGAGCTGTATCCCGATCTCCAGGAGCATCCGCGCTACCGCCAGCTGCGCTGGGGTGTGGGCCTGATCGGGCGTCTGACCCGGGGTGATTACCCACTGCACTACAGCGGCGACCGGGCCATAGTCGAGGGCTTTCAGCGTTGCGGTTTTCGCCGGGTAGTGGTTTTTGATCCCAGCCGCGAGGCGCCGCGCCTGGGCCTGGCGCCTAGCTCCAATGCCGGCCTGGTGCGGGTCGTAGAGGCCTGCGCCTGATTCAGGCGCAGGCCGCCGCCGGCTCCAGCCAGGCGGCCAGGGCCAGGCTGCTCTGGGGCTCGCTATGGGGCAGGACAAAGGCCAGCTGGCCGGGGATCTGGCGCAGGGGCAGCAGGGGTAGCGGCGGCAGGCCTGTGATCTGCAGCTGCCAGCCCCGTTGCGGCAGCTCAGCGGGCAGGTCAGCCGCCAGCAGGCCGCCAAAGTAGCCCAGCTCGCACAGCTCCACCCGCCACTCGCCACCCTCGGCATGGCGCAGGCGTGCCTGGCGCTGGGGCGGTGCCCGGCGCGGCTCATGGCGCTTTTCCAGCTGCAGCAGCTGGGCCGGGGCCAGCAACTGGCTGCCGGGGCTGAGCAGGGGCAGGTCGTCGCCGCGCAGAAAGGGGCTGTAGAGCCGCGAGCAGGCCTGGCGCTGCTCGAACTGGGCCAGGTGGTCGGCATTGTGGATCAGGGCGCACTGGGCATCGGCGCAGGCGGCGGCGAACCGTGCATGCTCCCAGGGCTGGGTGAAGTGATCGTATTCGCCGGCCAGGATCAGGCTCGGGCAGTCGGGATGGCGGCTGAAACCGGGAAAGGCCAGCAGGCGCTGGCTGTTCTGTCGGTAGCGCTCCACGTCCTGCGGCGACAGGCGCTGGATCTGCCGCAGCAGGGCCTTGCGAAATACCGGGGAAACCCCGGTCTGGCTTAGGCGCAGGGGGTTGAGCAGGCCGGTCAGGGCACCATGGGCGAATGCCTCGTTCTGCCCCTCGGCCAGCAGGGCCAGGCCTTCCTGCAGCAGCAGGCGGGCACCGGGGCGGCCAAAGGCGGTGATGCCGGCCAGCAGCACCCGGGCGCAGCGCTCGGGATGGCGGGCGGCGAACAGGGCGGCCAGGGCCGAACCATAGGACAGGCCGATGGGCATCAGCGCCGGCAGGTTCAGGGCGTCGGCGAAGGCGGCGATCAGGTCGGCCAGCTGTTCCAGGCTGAGCTCCGGCGCCAGCTGCAGGTTGGCGCCCTGGCTGGGCAGGTCAAGCAGGATCACCGGATGCTCGGCCAGCAGTTCATCCACCTCGGCGGCAAAGGAGCGGAAGCTCTGGAAGGCGCCGCCGAGCAGCAGCACCGGGCTGCGGCGGTCGTCGGCGTGGCGCGCGTAGGCCTGGTAGTGCAGGCGCCAGGGGCCCAGCTGGAGAACCTCGGGGGCGGCGCCGAGGCGGCCCGGGCTGTAGTCGGTGCAGTAAGGCATGGGTACCCCCGGCGGTCGGCCGCCTGTTCTTGTTTCTGGCTGCACGGTAAACATTTGCCCGCTTTTTGTTTACCTAACCTTCGGGCGGCGCTGTCACTGTCTGCCGCTGCGCGGCTGCGCAGGCGTTACCGGCCTGTCTGCCCCGCTGCGGGCGCTGTGCGTCCGCCGGTGCTGGGCGCGGCGCGGCGCGGGCGCTATACTCAGCGACTTTTTCCAATTGCCAGACCTCCGTAGCCCATGACTGAGTCCGTGCTCGACTATATGACCCGCCTGGGGCAGGCCGCCCGCCAGGCTTCCCGCGTGCTGGCGCTGGCCAGTACCGCGCAGAAGAATCGTGCCCTGCAGGCCGCCGCCCGCGCGCTGGACGCGGCCCGCAGCGAATTGGCCGAGGCCAACGAACAGGACCTGGCCGCCGGTCGCACCAGTGGTCTGGAACCGGCCCTGCTGGATCGCCTGGCCCTGACCCCGGCGCGCATCGACGGCATGATCGAGGGCTTGCGCCAGGTCGCCGGCCTGGCCGATCCGGTGGGTGCCATCCGCGATATGAGCTACCGCCCGTCGGGAATCCAGGTGGGCAAGATGCGCGTGCCCCTGGGCGTGATCGGCATCATCTATGAGTCGCGGCCCAACGTGACCATCGATGCCGCCAGCCTGTGCCTGAAATCCGGTAACGCCACCATCCTGCGCGGCGGCTCCGAGGCCATCCACTCCAACCGCGCCATCGCCGCCTGCATCCAGCAGGGCCTGGCCGAGGCCGGTTTGCCGGCGGCCTGCGTGCAGGTGGTGGAAACCACCGATCGCGCCGCGGTGGGCGCCCTGATCAGCATGCCGGAGTTCGTCGACGTGATCGTGCCGCGCGGCGGCAAGGGCCTGATCGAGCGCATCAGCAAGGATGCCCGGGTGCCGGTGATCAAGCACCTGGACGGCATCTGCCATGTCTATGTCGACGCCCAGGCCGACCTGGCCAAGGCCGCTGATATTGCCTTCAACGCCAAGACCTACCGCTATGGCATCTGCGGCGCCATGGAGACCCTGCTGGTCGACCAGGCGGTCGCCGCGGCCTTTCTGCCGGCTATGGCCGCGCGCTTCAAGGCCAAGGGCGTGGAGTTGCGCGGCTGCGCGCGCACCCGTGCGCTGATCGAGGCCAAGCCTGCCACGGACGAGGACTGGAACACCGAATACCTGGCGGCGATCCTGTCGATTCGTGTGGTCGACGGCCTGGAGCAGGCCATCGAACATATCAATCGGCATGGCTCGCACCACACCGACTCGATCGTTACCGAACACCAGGGCCATGCCCGACGTTTTCTCGCCGAGGTGGATTCCGCCTCGGTGATGCTCAATACCCCGACCTGCTTCGCCGATGGTTTCGAATATGGCCTGGGTGCGGAGATCGGCATTTCCACCGACAAGCTGCACGCCCGTGGCCCAGTCGGCCTGGAAGGCCTGACCTGCGAGAAATATGTGGTGATCGGTGACGGTCAACTGCGCGGGCAGAATGGCTAGGCGCATCGGCATCCTCGGCGGCACCTTCGACCCGGTGCATATCGGTCATCTGCGCAGTGCGCTGGAGGTGGCCGAAGCCATGGCCCTGGATGAGCTGCGTCTGGTGCCCAGTGCGCGCCCGCCCCATCGCATGGCGCCCCAGGTGGCGGCCGCCGATCGCCTGGCCATGGTCGAACTGGCGGTGGCGGGTGAGCCGTTGTTGCGGGTGGATGATTGCGAACTGCAGCGTGACAAGCCGTCCTATACGGTCGATACCCTGGAGTCGCTGCGCGCGGAACTGGCGGCGGACGACCAGCTGTTTCTGCTGCTGGGCTGGGATGCCTTCTGCGGCCTGCCGAGCTGGCATCGCTGGCAGGCCCTGCTGCAGCACTGTCATATCCTGGTGCTGCAGCGCCCGGATGCCGACAGCGACGCGCCAGAAGCCCTGCGCGATTTGCTGGCGGCGCGCAGCAGCAACGACCCGCACAGCCTGCAAGGGCCCGGCGGGCAGATTGCATTTATCTGGCAGACCCCGCTTGCGGTGTCCGCCACCCAGATCCGCTCTTTGTTGGCGAGCGGCAAGTCGGTGCGCTATCTGCTGCCCGACGCGGTGCTGACTTATATCCATGCCCACGGCCTGTACCGTGGCGCACACTGAACATGAGGCAAACGAGTTACTTATGACAAAGGCAAAAATGCTGAGCGAAGAGCTGGTCAAGCTGGCCATCGACGCCCTGGAAGAGATCAAGGCCCAGGACATCACCACCATCGACGTGCGCGGCAAGACCAGCATCACCGATTTCATGCTGATCGCCAGCGGCACCTCCAGCCGTCACGTCAAGTCCCTGGTCGACAACGTGCTGGAAAAGGCCAAGGAACAGGGCGTGCGTCCCCTGGGCAGCGAAGGCCTGGACAGCGGCGAATGGGCCCTGCTCGACCTGGGCGATGTGGTCGTGCATGTCATGCTGCCCACCGCGCGCCAGTTCTATGACCTGGAGCGTCTGTGGCAGGGCGCCGAGCAGAGCCGTGCCCAGCATGCCGGCGAGCCGGGTGCGGACTCGCACTAAGGACCTGCTGCGTGCGTATCAAGCTGATCGCCGTGGGCTCGCGCATGCCGCGCTGGGTGGAAGAGGGCTGGCACGAGTACGCCAAGCGCATGCCCAGTGAGCTGGCCGTCGAACTGGTGGAAATCCCCCTGACCACCCGCGGCAAGAATGCCGACGTGGCGCGGATGATTCGCCAGGAAGGCGAGGCCATGCTGGCCAAGGTGGCACCGGGGGAACGTATCGTGACCCTGGAAGTCGAAGGCAGGCCCTGGAGCACCGAGCAGCTGGCGGTGGAACTGGACAAGTGGCGCCTGGATGCGCGCACGGTCAACCTGATGGTCGGCGGCCCCGAAGGCCTGGCCCCGGAAGTCTGTGCCCGCAGCGAGCAGCGCTGGTCGCTGTCGCCGCTGACCCTGCCCCACCCGCTGGTGCGCATCCTCGTCGGTGAGCAGCTGTACCGCGCCTGGACCGTACTGTCCGGGCATCCCTATCACAAGTAGCCAGCCCTGACCGATGCCCCAGCCGATTCGCCTCAAGGATCATGAAAAGGACGCCCGCGTGGTGCGCAAGCGCGTGCTGGTGGCGGCGCTTTTCATTCTGCTGGTGATCAGCGTGCTGGTGCTGCGCATGTACTACCTGCAGGTGGTGCAGTACGAGCACCATTCGACCCTGTCGGAAAGCAATCGGGTGCATGTGCAGCCGATTCCGCCCAACCGTGGGCTGATCTATGACCGCAACGGCGTGATCCTCGCCGACAACCGCCCCAGCTTCAGCCTGACCCTGACCCGCGAGCGGGCCGGTGACTGGCCGGCGGTGCTCGATACCATAGTCGAGGTGCTGGAGCTGGGCGAGGACGAGCGTGCCCTGTTCGAGCGACGCGTGCGCCAGGGCCGCCGCCCTTTCGAACCGGTGCCGGTGCTGTTCGAGCTCTCCGAGGAACAGATCGCCCGGATTGCCGTCAACCAGTACCGCCTGCCCGGCGTGGAGGTTGCGGCGCAGCTGGTGCGGCACTACCCCCAGGCCGAGCATTTTGCCCATTCGGTGGGCTATGTCGGGCGCATCAATGAACAGGAAATGAAAACCCTGGACAAGGTGGCCTACAGCGGCACCCACCATATCGGCAAGACAGGCCTGGAGCGTTTCTACGAGGAACACCTGCATGGTCAGGTGGGTTACCAGGAAGTGGAAACCAATGCCCGTGGTCGGGTCCTGCGGGTGCTCAAGCGCATCGACCCAACACCCGGCAAGGATTTGCACCTGACCCTGGATGCCGGGCTGCAGGAAGCCGCCGAGCACGCCCTGGCCGGGCGCCGTGGTGCGGTGGTGGCGATCCAGCCGGCTACCGGCGAGGTGCTGGCCATGGTCAGCCAGCCGAGCTTCGACCCCAATCCCTTCGTCACCGGGATCGGCTTCAAGGCCTATGCCGAGCTGCGTGATTCCATCGACCGGCCGCTGTACAACCGGGTGCTGCGCGGCCTCTATCCGCCTGGCTCGACCATCAAGCCGATGGTGGCGGTGGCCGGCCTGGATGCCGGCGTGGTGACGCCGCAGACCCGGGTGTTCGACCCGGGTTTCTATCAGCTGCCCAACCACAGCCACAAATACCGCAACTGGAACCGCAACGGCGACGGCTGGGTGGACATGGACCTGGCCATCGCCCGCTCCAACGACACCTATTTCTACTCCCTGGCGCACAAGATGGGGGTCGATCGCATGCACGACTATATGACCCGCTTCGGCTTGGGCCAGCGCGTGGCCCTGGATATGTTCGAGGAAACCGGCGGTCTGATGCCCTCGCGAGAGTGGAAACGGGCCCGGTATCGCCAGCCCTGGTACCCGGGCGAGACCCTGATTCTCGGTATCGGCCAGGGCTATATGCAGACCACGCCGCTGCAACTGGCCCAGGCCACGGTGCTGATGGCCACCCGCGGCAAGTGGATACGCCCGCACCTGGCCAAGAGCATAGGCAACGAGCCGGTGCTCAATACCAACCCGCCGCCGGATCTGGTGCTGCGCGATCCCAAGTACTGGGAGTACGGCATCAAGGGCATGGAGTCGGTGATGCATGGCCCGCGCGGCACCGCCGCTCGGGTCGGGGCCGCGTCGGTCTATCGCATCGCCGGCAAGAGCGGTACGGCCCAGGTGGTGGCGATCAAGCAGGGCGAGAAATACGACCGCAACAAGGTGGCCGAGCGCCATCGCGACCACGCCCTGTTCGTTGCCTTCGCCCCGTCGGACAACCCGCAGATCGCCGTGTCGGTGATGGTGGAGAATGGCGAGTCCGGCTCCGGGGTGGCCGCACCGGTGGTCAAGCAGGTGATGGATGCCTGGCTGCTGGATGAGGATGGCCAGCTCAAGGCCGAGTTCCGCAAACCGGCGGCCGAGGTGGCGCAGCAATGAACAGCAATTTCGACCGCACCCTGTCCAACGAAGACCTGCTGCGCCGCCGCGCCAGCCTGCTGCAGCGCCTGCATGTCGACGGCCTGCTGCTGCTGATCCTGCTGGTGATCGCCAGCGGCGCACTGTTTATCCTCTATTCGGCCAGCGGCAAGAATGTCGACATGGTGCTCAGGCAGGCCACCTCCTTTGCCATCGGCCTGGTCGCCATGTTTGTCATTGCCCAGGTCGAGCCGCGCTTTATGGCGCGCCTGGTGCCCCTGGCCTACCTGGCCGGTGTGGGCCTGTTGGTGGCGGTGGACGTGATGGGCTACAACGCCATGGGCGCCACGCGCTGGATCAGTATCGGCGGGGTGATCCGCTTCCAGCCCTCGGAGTTCATGAAGATCATCATGCCGGCGACCATCGCCTGGTACCTGGCCCGGCACAACCTGCCGCCGCGTTTCAAGCATATTGCCGTCAGCCTGGCCATGATCCTGGTGCCCTTCGTGCTGATTCTGCTGCAGCCGGACCTGGGCACCTCGCTGCTGGTGATCGCCAGCGGTGCCTTCGTGCTGTTTATGGGTGGCCTGCAATGGCGCTGGATCATGGGCGCGGTGGCGGCCCTGGTGCCGGTGGCGGTGGCCATGTGGCTGTTCGTGTTGCGCGAATACCAGAAGCAGCGGGTGCTGACCTTCCTCAACCCGGAAAGCGATCCCTTGGGCAGCGGCTGGAATATCATCCAGTCCAAGGCGGCCATCGGCTCCGGTGGGGTATGGGGCAAGGGCTGGCTGCTCGGCACCCAGTCCCATCTGGATTTTTTGCCGGAAAGCCATACCGACTTTATTATCGCGGTGCTGGCCGAGGAATTCGGCCTGGTGGGCGTGTGTTTGTTACTGCTGTTGTACATGCTGTTGCTTGCGCGCTGCCTGGTGATTACCGTGCAGGCCCATAGCCTGTTCGGCAAACTCCTGGCTGGCGCCCTGAGCATGACCTTCTTTGTCTATGTGTTCGTCAATATCGGCATGGTCAGCGGTCTGTTGCCGGTGGTGGGGGTGCCCTTGCCGTTGGTCAGCTATGGCGGCACTTCACTGATTACCCTGTTGGCGGGGTTCGGAATCTTAATGTCGATCCACACCCATCGTAAGTGGATGACTCAGGCTTGATCGGGATAACAAGTTCAATGCAGAAACTAGGTGGTTGGTCGGTATCCAGGGCCTGTGGTCTGGCCCTGGCAGGGCTGTTGGGCTGGGGGCAGCAGGCCGTGGCGGCGGATTATCAGCAGTCCGCCCAGGTTGCCGAATTTATCGAGGAAATGAGCCGCGACTACGGCTTTGTCGGCGAGCAGTTGCAGGAGCTGTTCGCCGGGGTGGAGCGCAAGCAGGCCATCCTCGATGCCATTTCTCGGCCAGCCGAGCGGGTCAAGCCCTGGAGTGAATACCGCCCGATCTTTATCACCGATGCCCGTATCAGCCGCGGCGTGGATTTCTGGAAGCAGCACGAGGCCGCCCTGCTGCGGGCCGAGGCCGAGTACGGCGTGCCACCGCAGTTCATTGTCGCCATCATTGGCGTGGAAACCTTCTACGGCGGCAATACCGGCAGCTGGCGGGTGATGGATGCGCTGTCCACCCTGGCCTTCGACTATCCGCCGCGCGCGCCCTTTTTCCGCAAGGAACTGCGCGAGTTCCTGATGCTGACCCGTGAAGAACAGGTCGAACCGCTCAGTCTCAAGGGCTCCTATGCCGGCGCCATGGGCCTGCCGCAGTTTATGCCGAGCAGCTTCCGCGCCTATGCCGTGGACTTCGACGGCGATGGCCGCATCAATATCTGGACCAACCCGGTGGACGCCATCGGCAGTGTGGCCAGCTACTTCAAGCGGCATGGCTGGCAGGCCGCCGGTCAGGTGGCCAGTCGCGCCCGCGTGCAGGGGGCTACCTTTGAACAGGGGCTGACCCAGGGGCTGGACCCGGTCAAGACGGTGGCCGAGCTGCAGGCGTTGGGCTGGAGCAGCGCGGACCCGCTGGCGGCGGACCTGCCGGTCACGGCTTTCCGCCTGGACGGCGCCGAGGGTGAGGAATACTGGCTGGGCTTGCCCAACTTCTATGTGATTACCCGCTATAACCGTAGTGTGATGTATGCCATGGCGGTCAATCAGCTGGCTGAGCTGCTGGTGACTGCACGGGGTTCCAACTGATGCCGAACTGTTCGCTGAAACTGGCCGCCGTGGGCGGTCTGGCTCTGCTCCTGGCCAGCTGCACCAGCACCCGGCCGCCGCCGCCGGTGGCACCGGTGGTGCAGCCGGGCGGAGGCATTTCCGGGCCGACCGACTACAACCGGCCGAGCCGTGACGGCGCGCCCTGGTGGGACGTGGACGTGTCGCGCATCCCCGATGCGGTGCCCATGCCCCACTATGGCCCGGTCAAGGCCAGCCCCTACACGGTATTCGGCAAGCAGTACTACCCGATTCAGGATGCGCGTCGCTACCAGGCCATAGGACCGGCGTCCTGGTATGGCACCAAGTTCCACGGCCAGGCCACCGCCAACGGTGAAACCTACGACTTGTACGGCATGACCGCGGCGCACAAGACCCTGCCACTGCCCAGCTACGTGCGGGTGACCAATCTGGAAAACGGCAGGACGGTGGTCTTGCGGGTCAATGATCGCGGGCCCTTCTATTCCGACCGCATCATCGACCTGTCCTTCGCCGCGGCCAAGCGCCTGGGCTTTGCCGAGCAGGGCACGGCGCGGGTCAAGGTCGAGGGTATCGATCCCCATGAGTGGTGGGCCCAGCAGGGCAAACCGGTGCCCATGGTGCTGGCTGCGCCCAGCCAGCCGGCCCCGGTCCGGGTCAGCGCCCAGCCCGTGGCCCAGCCGATCGAGCAGTACACGCCACCGCCCCAGCAGCATGCCGCCGCCGTACTGCCGGTGCAGATCGACTCAAAAAAAAACGCTTCAGTCGCAGCCTCTGGCCTGTATCTCCAGGTGGGAGCCTTCGCCAATCCGGACGCTGCGGAGCTGCTCAGGGCCAAGTTGAGCGATACGGTGAGTGCCCCGGTGTTCATCAGCTCAGTGGTGCGCAACCAGCAGATACTGCACCGCGTGCGCCTGGGGCCGCTCAGCAGTCAGGGCGAGGCTGAGCAACTGCAGGACAGCCTGCGTCTAGCCAACCTGGGGCAGCCAGCCCTGGTCAAACCGGACTAGCGGGCACTTATCCGCTATCTGCCGGACTAACGGGCATGCCGCGACGGCACCCCGAACGATGAAAGTCTGCACGGCATGCCCGCCCTCATCCGGCGCTTCGCGCCACCTTCTCCCGGAGGGAGAAGGGCACAAGGAGGGCGTCGCTGCGCGACTTTCACACTAATTCAGCCGCAGCTTAGGCGCTCGATCACTTCGGCATCGTCGATATCGATATTCAGGCGCTGCGGGTTGTGCTCCAGGGTGGCCATCTCGTTGGGACCCAGCACCCGCACCAGCTTGGCGCCGGCTTGCTGCTGCAGCTGCTCGACCCGCTCCAGGCTCAGCACCTGGCCGCGGGCCTGCTGCACGGCGCTGGCATCGCACAGGCGGTCTTCATCGGCCGCCTGGCTGCTGCCCGGGGGCGAACTGGCGCAGCCAGCGAGCAGGGTGGTGGCCAGTAGGGCCAGAGAGAGCTTGAACATAGCGGCGCATCCTTTTGCGATAAGGCTTGCTGAGGGCGGTAGGGTGCGCTGTGCGCAGCAAACTCAGCGGATAACCGGTGCGCACGGCGCACCCTACAGGGTTGCCTCTTTTTACCATAGCAGGCCGCCGGGCTGGCTGGTCGTTGCGCTGCTCTCTACACTCTGTGGTTTTTCTGCGGCAAGGATTCCAGCGTGCAACCGGTCATCTCCATCACGCAACTGAACAAGACCTACGCCAGCGGCCACCCGGCCCTGCAAGCCATCGACCTGGACATCCGCCAGGGCGAGATTTTTGCCCTGCTCGGCCCCAATGGCGCGGGCAAGACCACCCTGATCAGCATTATCTGCGGCATCGTCAACCCCGGCAGTGGGCGGGTTCTGGTCGGCGGCAAGGACATCATCAAGGACTACCGCGCCGCCCGCGGGCAGATCGGTCTGGTGCCCCAGGAGCTGGTCAGCGACGTGTTTGAAACCGTCTGGGCCACGGTGAAGTTCAGCCGCGGCCTGTTCGGCAAGAAGCCCGATGCGGCCTATCTGGAGCAGCTGCTCAAGGACCTGTCGCTGTGGGACAAGCGCGACGCGAAGATTTTCGAGCTGTCCGGCGGCATGAAGCGCCGGGTGATGATCGCCAAGGCGCTCTCCCACGAGCCGCAGATTCTGTTTCTCGACGAACCCACCGCCGGGGTCGACGTGGAGCTGCGCCGCGATATGTGGAATATGGTGCGGCGTCTGCGCGAGCGCGGGGTGACCATTATCCTCACCACCCATTACATCGAGGAGGCCGAGGAAATGGCCGACCGCATCGGGGTGATCAGCAAGGGCCGCATCATCCTGGTGGAGGACAAGCAGGTGCTGATGCACAAGCTCGGCAAGAAGCAGCTGACCCTGCAGCTGCAGCAGCCGCTGTCCTGCGTGCCCGCCGAATTGGCCCGCTATCCGCTGGAACTCACCGACGAGGGCCACGCCCTGGTGTTCACCTTCGATACCCAGAGCGAGCACACCGGTATCGCCGAGCTGCTCAAGGACCTGGCCCAGCACGGCATCGACTTCAAGGACCTGCAGTCCAGTCAGAGTTCGCTGGAGGAAATCTTTGTCAGCCTGGTGCAGGAGTCGCGCGCATGAATCTCTATGCCATCAAGGCCATCTACCTGTTCGAACTGGCGCGCACCTGGCGCACCTTGCTGCAGAGCATCGCCACCCCGGTGATCAGCACCTCGCTGTACTTCGTGGTGTTCGGCTCGGCCATCGGTAGCAGCATGACCCAGGTGCAGGGGGTGAGTTACGGCGCCTTTATCATCCCGGGGCTGATCATGCTGGCGCTGCTGACCGAGAGCATCTCCAACGCCTCCTTCGGCATCTATATGCCCAAGTATTCGGGGAGCATTTACGAGCTGCTGTCGGCGCCGGTGTCCTATCTGGAAATCCTGATCGGCTATGTCGGCGCGGCGGCCACCAAGTCGGTGATCCTCGGCATCATCATCCTGCTTACTGCGCGGCTGTTCGTCGATTTCGATATCCAGCATCCGCTGTGGATGGCGGCGTTCCTGGTGCTGACCGCCCTGACCTTCAGCCTGTTCGGTTTTATCATCGGCGTCTGGGCCGATGGTTGGGAGAAGCTGCAGATAGTGCCGGCGCTGATCGTCACGCCGCTGACCTTCCTCGGCGGCGCCTTCTACTCCATCAGCATGCTGCCACCGGTCTGGCAGACGGTGACCCTGTTCAACCCGGTGGTATACCTGATCAGTGCCTTCCGCTGGAGTTTCTACGGCGTGTCCGATGTCAATGTGGGCCTGAGCCTGGCGATGATCCTGGGCTTTCTCGGCCTGTGCATCCTGGCGGTGGGCTGGATCTTCAAGACCGGCTATCGGCTTAAAAGCTAAGCCGCTGCCCAACGGACAAGGGAGTGCACCATGAACCAGGTCAATATTCCGCCTGCGCTGCAGGCCACCCTGGATAGCTGGGTCGAGGCCTGCCGTAGCAAGGACGTGGCGAGCATCATGGCCCACTACGGCGAGGACGTGGTGGCCTATGACGCCATTGGTCCGCTGCGCTTTATCGGACGTGAGGCCTATCAGGCCCATTGGCAGGCCTGCATGGCCATGTGCCCCGGCGCTGCGTTGTTCGAAATCCACCAGCCCAGCTGCCTGCTTAGCGGCGACCTGGCCGTGTTGCACTACCTGCTGCACTGCGGCGGCACTGATGACAAGGGTGAGCAGCAGAGCAGCTGGATGCGCGTCAGCCAGTGCCTGCGCGAGCAGGGCGGGCGCTGGCAGATCGTGCACGAGCACTTTTCCATGCCCGGCGATATGGAGAGCGGCAAGCTGCTGTTCGATTTGCAGCCCTGAATGCCAGAAACGAAAAAGCCCTGCTCGCAAACAGGGCTTTTTCGTTAAGAACTGGAGCGGGTGATGGGAATCGAACCCACGGCTCTAGCTTGGGAAGCTAGGGTATTACCATTATACGACACCCGCAGCGGGTGCCTTTATACCGGAACTTGCGCGGGAAAAGAAGCCTGCACCGCGATGCGATAGCGTGGCGGTGCAGGGTGCTGGTGCCTTATACGGCAATTGCATGCTCTGCCCCAATCAGTGGGCGGTAACCGCGTTGGCGCAGAGGTTGCTCCTGGAGGAAACCGAGCAGGGCGCTTTGGCACTGCAGCCAGGCGGCCTTGTGTTCCATATCGAGGAAGTGTCCGGCGTTGTCGATGGTGACGAAACGGCTGTCCAGCAGGTGGTTGGCGAACAGCTGCACGTCGGCCGGCGAGGTGTAGGCATCGTGCTCGCCGTTGACGAACAGCACCGGGATGTCGATGGCGGCCAGGCACTGCATCTGGCAGTGGCTGTCGAGGTGCAGCACCTGATGCACATGGGCATGCATCTGCCGGTATTCGTGGTGGTCCAGGCTGCTGATATGGCGCTGGTTGTAGCGCTTGAACAGCGACGGCAGGTAACGCCCGATGCTGCTGTTGACCAGCTGGCCCAGGCGCTCGCCATCCAGGGCGGCCAGGTGCAGCAGGCCTTCTTCCAGGTAGTCGACCATGGCTTCGTTGAGCAGCGGCGAGAAGGAGCAGATCACCGCCTTTTCGATCCGTGCCGGGCGCTGGGCCAGGGCCAGCATGGCGGCTACGCCGCCCCAGGAGAAGGACAGCAGATGGTCGGCGCGAAAGTGCTCGATCAGCTCCAGCAGGATGCTCGCTTCGTCTTCCTTGCGCAGCGGCTGGCTGTGGTCGTTGTGCGCCTTGGACTGGCCGGCATAGGGCTGGTCGTAGAGCACCACATTGAACTGGCTGCTGAGGTACTTGACCGTCTGGGCGAAGGCGGCGGTGGTGGAAAGCGAGCCGTTGACCAGGATGATGGTCTTGCGTGCGCTCGGGTTGGCGTAGAACTCGGTGTGGACGCGGTAGATTCCTTGTACGTCGACGACAGCGGTGGCTGGCTTCATGTCGTTTCCTCCTGGCGCAAGTGTGGGCAGCTTGATGTGGGGGGCATCAGGCGGGCTATACGGCAGTTAGGAAAACGCCTGGACGTGACAAACCGATGTCAGGCTTTTGATTTTTATAATTTCTTTATTTTCAATCGGTTAGGGCTGAAATAGGGCGTCCGCTGCAGCCTTGGAGAAAGGTGCAGGAGGGCGTCTATAACCTGGGCAGGAACCCTTTTGCGCAGCGCGCAAGCAACCGACGAAACGCTTGGATGGCTATTGGTGACCAATGAGTCACGTTAAGACCTTATGGTTCGATTTAAGCAGTCTGGTTCTAGCCGGCGCAAGTGAATATTCCGATTACAGATGACCGTTGGTCGGTTAGCTAGCTAAGCATGTGACTCGGCGGTTGGATGGTTCAGATGCAGGCGATTTCCGCCGGGGTCAGGGCGCGGTACTGGCCGGGGGCCAGTTGCGGGTCCAGGTCGATGCCGCCCAGGCTCAGGCGGTGCAGGCCGATCACCTTGTTGCGGAACTGGCCGAACATGCGCTTGACCTGGTGGTAGCGGCCCTCGTGCAGGGTCAGCAGGGCCTGGCGCGGGGCGAGGATGCGCAGCTCGGCCGGGCGGGTGGTGAGGTCTTCATAGGCAAAGTACAGGCCGCGGGCGAAGGCCTCGACGCAGGCCGGGCCGATATCATCTTCGGTGTCCACCCGGTAGACCTTGGCCTTGTGCTGGCTGGGCAGGGTGGCGCGGCGCGACCACTGGCCATCGTTGGTCAGCAGGAGCAAACCGCTGGTGTTGAGGTCCAGGCGCCCGGCCAGGTGCAGCTGGTCGCGGTCGGGTTCGTCGAGCAGATCGATGACGGTGCGGTGTTCGGGGTGCTGGGTGGCGCTGACCACGCCGATGGGTTTGTGCAGCATCCAGAAGCGCCGCGGCTGGCCCTGCTGCAGGTTTTCCTCGTCCAGTTGCACCTGGCTGAAGGCGCTGACTTCGGCGGTTGCTTCGCGGCATGGCTGGCCGTCCAGGCGCACGCGGCCGCTGGCCAGCCAGTGCAGGGCCGTGCGTCTGTTGCTGTGGGGCAGGTTGGCGAGAAAGCGGTCCAGGCGCATGGTCAGTCGTGTGCGTCTGCTGCAGGCAGTGTCAAGCCCTGGGCGCAGCGCGGGCAGAGGCAGGCTTGCTCAAGCGGGTCCTGTGGCAGGGGTGGCAGCAAGGCCGGGTCGATGCGGGCGGAGAAGCACCAGCACTGCTCGACCGGCTGCTCACGCCCTGCCTGGGCGCACTGGTTGGCGGCGCCGCAACGTGGGCAGCGTTGGCCCGGTGTCATGCGGTTTCTTCGCACAGGCGGTTGCGCCCGGCCTGCTTGGCCCGGTACAGGGCGCGGTCGGCGCGGGCGATCAGCTGGTCCAGGCTGTCTTCGCTGTGCAGCTGGGCCAGGCCGATGCTGGTGGTGATGGCCAGATCCTGGCCCTGATGGTTAAAGCCGCTTTGCTCAATCTGTTGGCGCAGTTTTTCCCCGAGTTCCCGGGCCTGGGCCGCACTGGTGTCCTTGAGCAGCAGGATAAATTCCTCACCGCCCCAGCGGCAGATAATGTCGGCCTGGCGCAGGTTATCCCGCAGGCGCTGGGCAAAGCCGCGCAGCACCTCGTCGCCGGCCAGGTGGCCATGGCTGTCGTTGAGCTGCTTGAAGTTGTCGATATCCAGCAGCAGGGCACACAGCGGGCTGGCGTTGCGCCGCGCTTCCTGCAGGGCCTGGCTGGCCAGCAGGTCGAAGCCGCGGCGGTTAAGCAGGTCGGTCAGCAGGTCGGTGGTGGCCATGGCGCTGATGCGGCGCTGGTAGCGGTGCAGGGCGATGCTGACCAGGGCCAGCACGATCAGGGTCACCAGCAGGCAGATCAGCAGGTTCAGGTACAGCGACTGGCGGATGCCGGCCAGGGCACTGTTCTCGTGCTTGTCGACGAACAGGTACCAGTTCAGCTCGGGAATAAAGCGCACGTTGAGGAAGTGGTCGCGGCCGTCTTCGCGGTATTCGAAGCTGCCGCTCTGCGGGGTGGCCAGCAGTTCGCGCATGCCCGGCAGCTCCTGCAGGGCCTGGCCGACCCGGGCACCCATGGCCCCGCCTTCGGCGCCGGTGAGCACCACGCGGCCGTCGCGGTCGACAAAGAACACGCTGCGCTGGTAGCGCTGCTGGTAGGTGTCGATCAGCTGCACCACCGCATCCACCGTCAGGCCGACACCGGTCGCGCCGATAAAGTTGCCCTGGTAGTCGAGTACCTTGTAGTTGATAAACACGGTCAGGCGATCCTGGTTGGCCATGTCCACGTCGACATTGATCTCGTAGGGCTCGGCCATGTCGCGTACGCGGAAGTACCAGCTATCGCGCGGCTCATCCGCCTTGACCTGCTTGAGCACGCCCTTGGCCTGGTAATAGGTGTGGGTCTTGTCCGACACGAAGAAGCTGGTGACGGTGCCGTAGTGCGCCTGCACTTCCTGCAGGTAGCGAATGATCGGCAAGGCCTCCTGTTCGCCGGCCAGCACCCAGTCACGCAAAAAGGTGTCGCGGGCCATCATCGAGGAGATCAGGATGGGCCGCACCAGGTCCTTCTGGATCTCCGAATAGACGTTGTCCGAGGTCAATGGCAGTTCGGTATGGATGATGCCGGCGCGGATCGAATGGAAGGCGCTGAAGTAGCTGACCAGGGAGGTGGCGAGAAAGCCGCAGCCCAGCAGAAGCAGCAGAAACAGCAGCAGCGCGCGTTGGCGGGTCGAGGGTGCGGTACGGGCCATGGCGGACTCGCTGGCATAGTGATGGCGCTATTGTAGCTGCGGCCGGCCTGTGCCGGCCAATGCCGGGGGCTTTTCCGCTGCCGGCCCCCGGCCCTGATGCCAGGGGCCGGGGCTGGCGTCTCAGGCTTCCTGCAGCACCACCACGCACTGCCCGGCGCGTACCGGCGAGCCGGGCTGTACGCGAATTTCGCTGACCACGCCGTCAATCGGGGCGAGCAGGGGAATCTCCATCTTCATCGACTCCAGAATCACCAGCATATCGCCGGCTTTGACCCGCTCGCCTGCATTCACCTGAACCTGCCAGAGGTTGCCGGCGATATGGCTTTCCACGCCGTGCTGGCCATTGCCCAGGGGTGCATCCTCGCCCAGATCGGGGGCCACTTCCTCGCTGTCGAAGTGGGCCTGGCCGGACTCGATCCAGCGCTGGCGTTCGGCGTCGAAGGCGGCGCGCTGCTGGCTGCGGAAGGCCTCGATGCCCGCAGCCTCCTGGTCGAGAAAGGCCTGGTAATCGGCCAGGGCCAGTTCGCTGTGCTCGATATGCAGCTCATAACGGCCCAGGGGGAAGTCGCGGCGGATACGCAGCAGCTCATCCGCCGAGACCGGGTAGAAGCGGATCTGGTCGAAAAAGCGCAGCAGCCAGGGCTTGCCGTCGAAGGCGGCCACTTCGCGGTAGCGGTTCCACATCTGCAGGGTGCGGCCGACGAACTGGTAGCCGCCGGGGCCTTCCATGCCGTACACGCA
>OGCL01000716.1_pt1 | contig 32995 bp, 28 predicted proteins | sample 1570041 | NCBI WGS metagenome assembly OGCL01 (sample SAMN06266162, study PRJEB24511) | hot springs metagenome | isolation source: Hot spring water | place: South Africa: Limpopo | collected 2015-06-22 | reverse complement strand
CTCATTTACAACACGTAAACTCCGCTTTTTCGGCCGTTTTTGCCTTGTCTTGCCTGCCTCGCCTACGTTTTTCAACGACCTGCTAGAGCCATGCAAGGCGAAAACAGGTGAAAAAGCGGAGTGTACTTTTGTACATGAGCATTTCGAACCTGTTTTTAACACAGCAGGGCCGACGCGCAGCTGATCGTATCAGGACGTCAGCCAGCGCTGCCGCACCCGCTGCATGGCTTGCCATAACGGCCGCTTGCGCTCGGGCTCGTCCATCAGCAGCTCCAGGCCCGGCAGGGCCCAGGCGGCGCCCAGGCCTTCGATCTGCAGCTCGCGGTTATAGCTCTGCTCGTCGCCCTCGCCGGCAAAGCGGATGGCCGGCAGGCCGACCAGCCACAGGCAGCTGCAGGGTGCCTGCTCTTCCAGGCGGGCGGCGACAAAGGTCTGTAGAAAGTCACGGGCCGCCTCCGGGCCCTGGTCCATCTGCCCGCGCACCAGCAATGGCCAGCGCACCGGCTCGCCGATCAGCTGCGGGCTGTCCGGCAGGCCGGCGGCGCGCAGCAGGTCCTTGAGCAGCAGATAGCCCGGGTCGCGGTTCTGGAACGGCTCGCCATTGGGCAGTTCCACCAGCAGCGCACAGGCCCCGGCGCGCAGCAATTGCAAGGCAAAACGCGGCGGTGCGGCGGGCGCTGGCGAAGCAGACGCAGACACTTCGCGGGTATCCGCCTCAGGCTCGCTGGGCGCCTGACGGGCCTGCGGCGCGGGCCGGGCGATTTCGATCTTCGGCCGGGCAGCGGGCGCCTCTGCCGGCGGCGGCTGATAGGCCGGGGCGGCCTCGGCCACCTGCTGCGCCTGGCCGGCAGGCGCCTGGGGTTGCGGCTCGCTCACGGGCTGCAGCAACTCGGGCCGCGAGGGCGCGGCAAAGGGTAGCTCCACCCGCGGCAACCAGCTGGCCACCTGCATGGCGGCCAGGTAGGCGCGGCGACGAACTTCTTCGATCAAACGTCAGCCGCCTGCGGGTGGGCCTTGGGCGCGCCGGCCTGCATCAGGTTGAGCGCGTTGATATAGGCCTTGGCCGACGCCACCAGGATGTCGGTGTCGGCGCCATTGCCGTTGACGATGCGCCCGCCCTTCTCCAGGCGCACGGTGACCTCGCCCTGGGAGTCGGTGCCCTGGGTGATGGCGTTGACCGAATACAGCTGCAGGCTGGCATCGGAGGTGGCGATGGCCTCGATCGCGCGAAAGGTGGCGTCCACCGGGCCGGAGCCCTGGGCATCGGCATGTTGCTCGGCGCCATCGACACTGACCACCACCTTGGCCTGGGGCACCTCGCCAGTCTTGCTGGCCACCTCCAGGGTCACCAGCTTGAAGTGCTCCGGCGCTTCGTCGGCCAGGGTGTCGGAGACCAGGGCCTGCAGGTCTTCGTCGAAGATTTCGTGTTTTTTGTCGGCCAGTTCCTTGAAGCGGGCGAAGGCGGCATTCAGCTCGGCCTCGCCGGCCAGGGTGATGCCCAGTTCCTCCAGGCGCGAACGGAAGGCGGCACGCCCGGAGTGCTTGCCCATCACCATCTTGTTGGTGTTCCAGCCCACCGACTGGGCGGACATGATCTCGTAGGTCTCGCGGTGCTTGAGCACGCCGTCCTGGTGGATGCCGGACTCGTGGGCGAAGGCGTTGGCGCCGACGATGGCCTTGTTCGGCTGCACCGGGAAACCGGTGATGCCGGAGACCATGCGCGAGGTGCTCAGGATATGCGGGGTGTCGATATTGGTGTACACGCCGAGCAGGTCGGCGCGGGTCTTGATCGCCATGACGATCTCTTCCAGAGCGGCATTGCCGGCGCGCTCGCCCAGGCCGTTGATGGTGCATTCCACCTGACGGGCGCCGGCCACCACGGCGGCCAGGGAGTTGGCCACGGCCAGGCCCAGGTCGTTGTGGCAGTGCACGGAGAACACCGCCTTGTCGGCGTTGGGCACACGGTTGAGCAGCTGGCGGATGGTTTCGGCGTACTGGTGCGGAATGGCGTAGCCGACCGTATCGGGGATATTGATGGTGCGCGCGCCGGCGTCGATGGCCGCCTCGATGATGCGGCAGAGAAAGTCCAGCTCGGAGCGGCCAGCGTCCTCGCAGGAAAACTCGACATCGGCGCAGAGGTTGCGCGCACGCTTGACCGCGTGCACCGCCTGCTCCACCACCTGATCGGGCTGCATGCGCAGCTTGTGCTGCATATGGATCGGGCTGGTGGCGATAAAGGTGTGGATACGCCCGGAATTGGCGCCCTTGAGGGCCTCGGCGGCGCGGTCGATATCAGCGTCCAGGGCGCGGGCCAGGCTGCACACGGTGCTGTCCTTGATATGGTCGGCAATCGCCTTGACCGCGGCGAAGTCCCCCGGGCTGGCGATGGCGAAACCGGCCTCGATCACATCGACGCGCAGACGCTCCAGGGCCTTGGCGATACGCAGCTTCTCTTCACCGGTCATGGACGCGCCGGGGCTCTGCTCGCCATCGCGCAGGGTGGTGTCGAAGATAATGACGCGGTCATTGCTGCTCATAGGGGCTTCCTCAGGCTATCGCGGCCAGCCACCCCGCAGGGCGGCCCATAGACCTGCGATTGTCGCGTGAAATGCCGCGGGCGGGAAGCGCGGCCGCACCTCATCCCCTAGGGTGGATGTCGTTTACCCATCTACCACCGGCTGACACGCAGATTTGCGGTGGAAAACGCTTCGCGGTTTTCCACCCTACCCCAGAAAGCACAACGCCCGCCAAATGGCGGGCGCTGTGCTGAGTTAGCACGGATGGGTATCGCTTTGCTCAACCCATCCTACGGTCTGATTGAGCGAGCTAGAGCCAGGCTAGGCGAAAGTGCGCGAGGACGCGGAGTTTACTGCTGTAAATGAGCAGTCCGAGCGCACTTTCAACAACGCCTGGCCGACGCGCAGCCGATCAGAGGGCCTGATCCCAGGGGCGGTCGCCGTTGGCGTCCTTAATCCGGGTCGGCAGGCCCATTACATCCAGCAGCTTGAGGAACGGCTCGGCCGGCAGCTGTTCGACGTTGGCCATTTGTGCCACGTCCCACTCGCCACGGGCCACCAGCAGGGCAGCCGCCACGGGCGGTACGCCGGCGGTGTAGGAAATGCCCTGGCTGTCGGTCTCGACATAGGCGTCCTTGTGGTCGGCGACGTTGTAGATAAACAGCTCGGCTGGCTTGCCGTCCTTGGTGCCCTTGACCAGGTCACCAATGCAGGTCTTGCCGCTGTAGCCCGGGGCCAGGGAAGCGGGGTCCGGCAGCACGGCCTTGACCACCTTGAGCGGCACCACTTCGAGGCCTTCGGCGGTTTTCACCGGCTGTTCGGAAAGCAGGCCAAGGTTTTTCAGCACGGTGAACACATTGATGTAGTGCTCGCCGAAGCTCATCCAGAAACGCACGTTGGGTACGTTCAGGTGCTTGGACAGGGAATGCACTTCGTCATGCCCGGTCAGGTAGAGGTTCTGTACGCCGACCACCGGCAGGTCGTCGGTGCGCTTGACCTCGAACATGGTATTGCTGGTCCACTGGCTGTTCTGCCAGCTCCAGACTTGCCCGGTAAATTCGCGGAAGTTGATTTCCGGGTCGAAATTGGTCGCAAAGTACTTGCCGTGGGAACCGGCGTTGACGTCGAGGATGTCGATCGACTCGATGCTGTCGAAGTACTGCTGCTGGGCCAAAGCGGCATAGGCGTTGACCACGCCCGGGTCGAAACCCACGCCAAGGATGGCGGTGATGCCTTTTTCCTGGCACTCGGCCAGGTGCTTCCACTCGTAGTTGCCGTACCAGGGCGGCGTTTCGCAGATCTTGCCCGGCTCTTCGTGGATGGCGGTGTCGAGGTAGGCGGCGCCGGTATCGATGCAGGCGCGCAGCACCGACATATTGAGGAAGGCCGAACCCACATTGATGACGATCTGCGATTCGGTCTCGCGGATCAGTGCCTTGGTTGCTTCAATATCCAGCGCGTTCAGGGCGTAAGCCTGGATCTCGGCCGGCTGCTTCAAGCTGCCCTTGGCCTTGACGCTGTCGATGATGGCCTGGCATTTGGAGATGTTGCGCGACGCGATGGCAATACGACCGAGTTCGTCGTTGTGCTGCGCGCACTTGTGGGCCACCACCTTGGCGACACCTCCTGCACCAATGATCAGAACGTTCTTCTTCAATTGTTTCACCTCCAGGGTGCTGCGGTTTAGAGACAGGTATTGCGGTACTACAAACAGGTAGGGTGGACGGCGCTTTACCCGTCCACCGCTCGGTCATCACGCGGGTGGATGAAAAAAGCGTCATCCACCCTACGGATCAGCTCAGGCTCGACAGGTAATCGTCAAAGCCAAACTCGCGAACCACCTCGACGCTGCCGTCGAGTTGCTTGACCACGATGGACGGCATCTTCAGGCCGTTGAACCAGTTTTTCTTGACCATGGTGTAGCCGGCGGCGTCGATAAACGACAGGCGATCGCCGATGGCAAGCGGCTTGTCGAACTGGTACTCGCCGAAGATATCGCCGGCCAGGCAGGACTTGCCGCAGACCATGTAGGTGTACTCACCGCTGCAGGGCTCCATCTTGGCATTCAGGCGGTAGATCAGCAGGTCGAGCATATGGGCTTCGATGGAGCTGTCGACCACGGCCAGGTGCTTGCCGTTGTACAGGGTGTCGAGCACCGTGACTTCCAGGGACGAACTCAGGGTGATGGCCGCTTCGCCCGGCTCCAGGTAGACCTGCACGCCGTACTTCTCGGAGAAGGCCTTGAGCCGCGCGCAGAAGGCATCGATGGGATAGCCCTCGCCGGTAAAGTGAATACCGCCGCCCAGGCTGACCCAGTCGACCTGGGCGATCAGGTGGCCGAAGCGCTCCTCGATGGTGGTCAGCATCTGGTCGAACAGCTCGAAGCTGCCGTTCTCGCAGTTGTTGTGGAACATAAAGCCGCTGATCTTATCCATCACGCCGGCAATCTTTTCCGGGTCCCACTCGCCCAGACGGCTGAACGGCCGGGCCGGGTCGGCCAGCAGGTAGTCGGAGCTGCTGACCTGGGGGTTGACCCGCAGGCCGCGAATGGTGCCCTCGGTCTGCGAGGCAAAGCGCTCCAGCTGACCAATGGAGTTGAAGATGATCTTGTCGCAGTTGGCGACCATCTCTTCGATCTCATCGTCGGCCCAGGCCACGCTGTAGGCGTGGGTTTCACCGGCGAACTTCTGCCGGCCGAGCTTGAGCTCGTACAGCGAGCTGGACGTGGTGCCGTCCATATACTGCTGCATCAGGTCGAACACCGACCAGGTGGCGAAGCATTTGAGCGCCAGCAGCGCCTTGGCCCCGGAGTTCTCGCGCACATAGGCGATCTTCTCCAGGTTGCCCAGCAGCTTCTGTTTGTCGATCAGGTAGTAAGGCGTTTTGATCATCGCGGTGCTCATGCTCGCTCGGCCAGTGGCGGCCCGCAGGCCCCCGGAAAAAAGTGGAGGCGAATTGTGCCGTCAACCGGCGCATATCGAAAGGGCAATTGGAGATTTTTTGTACAACCGGCGATTACCGGCTGCATAGGCAGCGCCAATTGCAGGGTGCGCCGCGCGCACCAGCCTCCCCCGTTGCAGCGGTGCGCACAGCGCACCCTACGAGAGCAGAATGACAGGGATGTGTCAGTTGATCGGCGTGGCGGTGAGGTTGGCGCGGATATCGGCGTTCTGCAGCTTGACCCCGTACATGGAGGTCACCGCCCCGCCCGTGGGATGCACGTGCTGCACCCGGTCGATATTCACTTCCTTGAAGTGCACCCGGGCATTGACGGCAAAGCCCAGGGGGTCGGGGCTGACAGGCGGGCAGCCCGGGGCCGCCTTGTTGCAGACACGGGTTGGTGCCACATCCAGGTTGAGGTCGACGTTGAAGCCATAGCTGTTGGCCGCCGGGTTGCCCGGGCTGGCGTCGGAGGTGTGGATATTGTCCACCACCAGCTGGCTGCCCGTGCCGTTGACACCGCCGACCCGGTCGGTCTCCAGGATGATCTGGTTGCGCTTGTCGTTGGCGGACACAGCATTGGCCGGATTACCCGAAGCATCACGGACCAGGACGTTCTTCAGTTTCACCGACAGGCCTTCGTCGCCACGATCCTCCCAGCGCCCGCCACTGGCCACGCAGGCCGCCGCGGTGCTGCCACTGCCGCCGACGCAGAGGGCGCCGGCGCCGCCGGAACTCAGGGCCAGGGTCGAGCCCTGCTCAAAGCGCTTGAGCACCAGGCGGCCGAGGCTGGCGCCGGTGTGGCGGTCGCCCCAGCGCAGGTCGCCCACGTCCAGCTTGGCCCAGTAGGTGCCCTTGCGCAGCTCCACGCCGTTGTTGCTCACATCCAGGGAGCCGTCGCGGTAGTGCATCTCGTAGCTGCTACCGGCCAGCCACAGGCCGCGACCATTCTCGTCCACGGTCACCGCGGCATTGGCCTCGCTGATATAGAAGTCGGCGTTGTAGCGCAGGCCATCGCCGCTGAGGCCGCCGGGCTGCAGGGTAATCTGGCCATTGAGGGTGAAGTCGTAGGCGGGGAACACCTCCATCAGCACCAGCAGCTCGGTGCCGCCCTGCAGCGGCGCATTGGCGCTGCCCACGCGCAGGCCGTCGAAGCTGTAGCTGCCCACCACATTGTTCAGGCCCAGGCGCAGGCCGTCGAAGTGACCGTTATAGCCGCCGCTATCGAGGTTGCTGTTGCTGCCGGCATAGCAGCCGGTGCTGACGCCGGCGACGCAGCTCTTGGTGATATCCAGGGTGAACTGGCCGCTGCCGTGGGTGCGCAGACCGCTGAACCACATCGTGTTGCCGTTATCGGTCAGGGCCAGGGAGCTATCGACCATATTCCAGCTGGCATCGGCGGTGATGCCTTTGAGGCCCGAATTGAGGTCGCCACCCGGGCGCAGTTTGAGCCAGTTCTGCCGCGCGCCCTGGTCCTGGAAGTTGAGGTCCAGGGCCAGGCTGCCGAGTTTCTGGTTGTTCGGGTTGCCCATGATCAGGCCGCCCAGGGTGGCGTTGAACTTGAGCTCGCTGAAGGCCAGCTGGACATAGCTGCCCTGGCCATCCTGGGCCAGGTCCAGGGTGATGCCGCTGTTGCTGATCAGGCTGCCGGCGAAGTTCTCCGCGCGCAGCACGCCTTCGTCCTGATACTGGAACAGGCTGTTACTGATGCTGATATCGGGCTTGATGCGCAGCCCCTCGCCGCTGGCGCCACCGCTGCTGATGCGCAGACTGCCGCCCAGGTTGAGGTCCATGTGCAGCTGGCCGAAGCTGCGCCCGGCATTGGCATCGCGCAGATCCGGCGCGCCCGGGGTAACCGGCACGCCCGGGATCGGGTCGCCATGGGCCAGGTCCAGGCCGATACCGGCGATACTGGCGACAAAGCGCGAGGTGCCCAGGTCCAGCTTGATCTCCTGGCCGCTGCCACCGCCGACGATATCCAGATAGGCATTGTGCAGGTAGGTGTCAAAGGACAGGCCGAGCACGATCAGGTCGAAGCCGTTGTCGCGGTAATAGAAGGTGGCGGCGCTGAGCGACAGCTGGCTGTCATCCACGGCAAAGCCACTGACCCCGCTGGCCCCACCGCCGCTGAGCTTGAGGCTGCCACCCAGGGTATAGAAGGCGCGGAAGGCGCCGAAGCTCTTGTTGCTGCCGGCCAACTCGATATTGTCGATGGCCAGCATCTGCGCTGCGCCGCTGTGCTGGATATGCAGGCGGCCGTCTTCTACATCGATGCGGGTGGTGGAGGTGCCGTCCACCGCCTGGGTCTGGTTGCTGACCCCTTTCAGGCTGAGGGTCTGACCATCCTGGCCGTAGTCGATGCTGCTGGCCGACCAGCCGCCCCCGGTGGTCTGCAGGCTGATGCCGTCACGCCCGCTGACCGCGGCCAGGCTCTGGTCGTCCAGCGCCTGCATGGCCAGGGCCAGGGGGCTTAGCAGTAGCAGCGCAAACAGCGGATAGCGAGCCATGTCAGACTCCTGTCACTTGGGGAAGATCAGGACATTGCCCTGCATGCGGATGCTGCCGTCGATCTTGGCCGAGAAGATATTGGTTTGCTGGTAGGCCGGGTTGCCGCCATTGGCCACACTCAGGGAACGGTTCTGCCAGCCGCCCTGGTTGGCCACGCCAAAGGCAAAGCTGCCGTCCTTGAACTTCACCTCATTGGGCAGCCCGAACTCCAGCACGTCCTGGTTGAAGTTGGCGCCATCGCCGCCGAAACCGGAATTGATGGTGCGGGTGCGCAGGGTCAGGCCCTCGAAGCTGAAGATGCCCTTCATATTGTCCAGCACATACCAGCCGCCATCGGCCTCGCTGCGCACCGCGATACGCAGGCCACAATGCTCCACCGCACTGGCGCCGGGGGTGGCGCAGCTGCGCTGGTCGGCGCTCCAGGTGGCCGCATTGTTATTCAGCGGCAGGCTCCAGAGCACCCCGCCATCCTTGTTGATGCTGAACTCGCCGGACAGGTAGACCCCACCCTGGCCGTTGAGCTGGCTCAGGGCTTCGTCATCCAGGGCCTGCATCTCGGCCAGGGCCGGCAGGCTGAGCAGGCATAGTGCAAGGGCTCTGACAGACCGTTGAAAAACGTAGGCGAGGCAGCCGAGACAAGGCAAAAACAGGCGAAAAAGCGCAGTGTACGAGCTGTACATGAGCATTTTGAGCCTGTTTTTAACGCCGTATCGGCAACATAGGTAGTTTTTCAATGGCCTGCTATAGGTCACGGCTGGTCACCTTTAAATAGTTAAAGCTCAGGCCACGGATCTCGCTCTGGCCGAAGTTATAGCCACCAGTGGGGGTTTGCCCGTAGCCGGGGCGGGTGCCGCCGAAGTTGAGGTTGCCGATGACCAGGTTGGTGCGCGGGGCATTGGCGTAGAAGTCCGCAGCCAGGGCATTGCGCTGGGCCTGGGTGGTGCCGGCGGCCACCGGGTTGGACAGTTCCAGAACGAACTGGCCATTGCTGGTGACATCGAACAGCAGCGGCTGGCTCTTGCCATAGCCCAGGCCGATGGTGGCGAAGGCATTGGTAAAATAGGCGGTACGCGCCGCCTGCTCGGCAGTGGTGGTGCAATTGGCGGTGCCGGCGGCGCAGGACATCAGCTCCAGGCTCTTGGCGAAGATATTCACCCGTGCCTCCCCCACCAACTGAGCGCGAGAGTTGTCGCCCCACAGGCGCAGGTAGGAGCCGTCCATCACCAGCTCGGCGATATCGATATTGAGGATATCGGTACGCCCGGCAGCCACCTGGAAGTCATAGCGAATACCCATATCCACCCGTCCATCCGGGCGGGTCGAGCAGTTGTTGCCGGCGGCGGCGAAACCGGCGATGCAGGCATGGCCACCGGCGCCGATCAGGCGCTCGGGAAAGTTAAGCTGCAGCACGCTGACATTGCTCGGCGTGGTCTGCACCCACACCCCGTCGTCGCGCAGGCTGCGCAAATCCTCACCCTTGGCCAGGCCCAGGGTAAAGGGGTGGTCGAGGCGGCCAATGGTCACCGGATTGAGCACGGCGCCCTTGTTGCTGCCGGTGGCGCCCAGGTAGAACTCCTTGACCGAGATCGGCACGTTCTGCCCGCTGGCGTTATTGATGTCGTTGATGGTGATGGTGGCCTGGTTGGCATCGAACAGCACGCCATCGAGGACAAAGCCGATACCGGCGCCCTGCACGGCGGAAAGCTCGTCGTCTTCCAGGGCGACCATTTCCCCGTGAGCCTGGGTTATCCCCAGGAGCAACAGCAATGGCAGCCACTTGCCCATTGTCAGCACCCCCTGTCTGCGGCGCCGAAGCAGGTGTCCTGCCGCGGGATACCGTTGAAGGCTTCCTGGAAGCTGGTATTGATCGCAGCCGTGCCATCGGCATTGCGCGGAATGTTCATAAAGGCCCCGGCCAGGGCGGTAATGAATTTGCTGGCGTCCTGCTGGTCACGCCACTGCACGTTCTGGCTCTGCATGGAGAGGAACACGCCCTTGGCCGTACTGGTGAACTGCTGACTGTTATTGGGGTCCAGCTTGCCGATGGGGAAGCTGCCGTAGTTGGCCAGGGGGAAGCAGGTCTGGGTGCTCAGCAGCGAGCAGTCGCTTGAGGAAAACAGGCTGAGCAGAAAGTTGTCGAAGCCGGACCCGGAGGGGATCGACAACTTCTGCCCATCGACCATGCCGATCATGGTGGCCCGCACCGGATCGGCGTTGCCGCCACTATCGACCAGCTGAGCCTGGGCACTGAAATCGCTGTTGGCATAGGCGCCGCCCACCAGCCCCCTGGCACTGGCACAGATCAGGTCATACCAGGCGCAACTCATCTGGGTGGCCAGATAGCTGCCCTTGCCATAGAGGTCCACCGCGATATTGCCGGTAATGCGACTGATATCCCCGGACAGGTAGCCCTGGGCCTCGCCAAAGCCCAGGCGCACCCCCACCACCCGGTTACCGGAATAGGCCAGTTCCAGATAGGGGTTCTTGATCATAAAGGGGTTCACCTGGCCGGTCGCATCGTTGACCGTACCCAGGGCGAAGTTGTTGATATCGATATCGGCGGTGTTGGCCGCCTCGCCGGCGCGGGGATAAAGCCCCAACTGCAGCTTCTTGATATTGAGCTGGGCGGCCACATCCATGCCGAAGTTGATGCGGGTGAAGTTCAGGCCATTGGCGCTGTCGGTGCTCAGATTGATAAAGGCCTGACCGGTAATATCCGACAGCTCGCTGTCTTCCAGCTCCACCATGCGCGCCTGGGCGGTCGTGCTCAAAAGAGCCGCGCAGACACAGGCGATAGCGGTTTTGGCAAGGCGAAAGGGCGGGCGCATGGCGTGATCCTTTATTGTTATAGGTGCCGCAGCCAAAGGCAGACGACCTTGACTCGCACTATAAAAAGCCTGCCCCCGATGCGTGCCAACCCATAGTCGAGAAATCCGGAGCAAATCGGCGCCAGAAAAGTGCCACGCTCGCCTGGCTGTTACCCATCGCCACACCCGCCGTTACCCGAGATGGAACGATAACCGGCACTCAAGCCTTGCCCCCTGCATGCAGTACAATCGCCCCCTTTTTTGCGAAAGCCGCGGAGCGCCTGCCCCGATGATCGACCCCAAGCGCGTATTGCGCGCCCTTGCCGAACACTGGACCTTGCTGGAGCCGTTGTGCGAGCGCTTCGACGCCGGCACCCTGAGCCTGGTGGAGCTGCGCAACCAGCTGGCCGCCCAGCTGCCGGAAGGCACGCCCACCGACGTGACCGCCCTGCTCGACCAGTGGATTCGCCTGGATATCCTGGTGCCGGTGGCCAAGAGCCCCAACCGCTTCGAGCTCAATGCGCAGATCCATGACTTTCTCGCCTACCTGCGCCGCGAGCACCGCCTGGGCCTGTGCCTGGAGATCGAGGCCTACCTGCGCCACCTGGAGCGCCTGGCCGGCTATATCCAGGATGCCTTCGAGGTACGCGATGCCAGCGATCTGGCGCGCCAGCTACGCCTGCTGGATATGCGTGTGCGCGATGTGCTGAAGAAGCTGGCTAACGACGAGCAGGCCCTGGTGGCCGTGGCCGAGCGGGCCAAGACCAGCGACCGGCAGATCCCCCTGCGCCAGCGCTACGCCGAGGTACTGGCCACCTGGGATGAATATGTCGAGCCGATGATCCAGCTGGTGGCTGCCGACGGTGCCTTCGAGCAAGGCGTGTACCGCGTCGAGCATGTGCTGCTGCGCCTGCTCGGCGAGCAGCAGCGCCTGGGCCAGCTGGTCGACGACGACCTGCTGCTGCGCACCCATGCGCGCATTCTGGAGATGCAGACCACCGCCCAGCTGACCCTGCGCCGCGCCCGCGAGCTGCTGCTGCCGCTGCGCGAGGAAGCGCGCCGGCACAACGCCGTGACCCGTGGCGCGGCCCTGGCCCTGTCGGTGATCCGCAAGAAGGGCCTGGACGCCCTGCCCCAAGCCAGCATGCCGCTGTTCAGCCGACCGCAGAGCACCTTTCTCGGCAGCGCCAGCCAGGTCGAGGCCTATGTCTACGCCCTGGCGCGCTTCCAGCCCAAACCGGCGCAGTTCCCCAAGGCCAGCGCCAGCCGCCGTGGCCCGGCGCCCAAGGCGCCACGCACCGCCCGCGAGATGATCGAACGCTGCGAACAGGCCCTGCCCCTGCCGGACCTGATGACCTGGCTGCTGGAGCAGGAGCCGGAAGGCGCCACCGACGAGCTGCTCTACTGGTTCTCGCGCCTGTCGCGCGATGCCCGCTTCCAGCGCGAACGCCTAGAGCGCCGCGACTACCTGACCCGCGAGCATCAGCTCAGCCTCAGCTCCTTTGCCCTGGTAGGCCGCCCCAATGGCTGAGCTACCCGTAGGGTGCGCCGTGCGCACCGCCACCGACGCTAAGGTGCGCATGGCGCACCCTACGCTTGCCTGTGAGCATCACCTATGAATATCGACCTTAAAGAACTCACCCAGCTGGCGCCGATCTTCCGCGAGCTGTTCAAGGGCTACCACATCAGCCGCAGCAACCCGGAGCTCTACACCCAGCTGTCCAGCCAGCAGGACGCCTATCGCGCGCTGTTCAAGGCCCAGGGTTTCGAGCTGGTGTGCGACAGCCGCGGTTTCTACTACTTCGTCCCCGAGCAGATGGGCGCCCAGGTCAACAAGACCGCCCAGCGTCTGGCCCTGTTTACCTTTATCCTCGTTGAACATTTAGCGGATCAGGGCCGCGACCCGCTGGCCGTGCTGGACGGTGGCAGCCTGGGCCGCGACGAGCTGCCGGCGCTGCTGGAAAAATACCGCGACCTGTTCCTCCAGGCCGAAGTCACCACCCAGGAAGAGCTGGAAGAAAAGGTTATGCGCCGCCTGACCCAGCTGGGGTTTGCCTTTGAGGATAACGGCATCTACCGCTTCCTCGCGCCCATGCACCGCTTCCTCGATGTGTGCCTGTCGGTACAGCAGGACCGCGACCTGGCCGCCACCCTGCACAGCGCCCTGCCCCTGCCGGAACTGGTGGCCGACGAGGTCGAAGAAGAACCGATCGTCAGCCTGGAAGCAGCCGCCGACGACCTTGAAGACGAAGAAGCCGCCCTGGCCCGCGCCATGGCCGAAGAACGTGAAGCCCAGGAGATAGATGCATGAGCCAGGAACGCTACGGCATCCGCCGCTTCGCCCTGTTGAACACCGCCGGTTACAGCCTGGGTATCTTCCCCCTGGAAAACCCGCTGTCGGTGTACGGCGCCAACAACCTGGGCAAATCCGCCTCGATCAACGCCCTGCAGTTCCCGATCCTGGCGCGCATGTCCGACATGAGCTTCGGCAAGTACAGCCTGGAGGCCTCACGCAAGTTCTACTTCGCCAGTGACACCAGCTATATCCTGGTCGAAGTCGCCCTGCCCCACGGCCCCCATGTGATCGGCGTGGCCGGGCGTGGCCCGGGCGGCGGCTTCGGTCACCAGTTCTTCGCCTATGCCGGCGAACTGGATCTGGAGCATTACCAACAAAACGGCACCTGCCTGCGCCAGCGCGAGCTGTTCAACAGCCTGGAGCGCGCCGGGATCAAGGCTTATGAACTCAAGCCCGAGGAGCTGCGCCGCCTGCTGGTGGGCGGGCACACCTCGATCCCCCTGGACCTGACCCTGATCCCCCTGCGCTCCACCAGCGAGCAGAGCCTGAAGACCTTCCGCGCCCTGTTTATCAACCTGCTGCATATGCGCGAAATCACCGCGGCGAAATTGAAGCAGCTGTTTCTCGATGCCTTCGAGCACAGCCTGCGCTCGGGCAGCGTCGACTATATCGCCGCCACCGAAGAGGCCTTCCGCGATGTGCGCCGCATGGAGCAGGACTACCAGGCCCTGGTCGCCGCTGGCCCCTTGATCGAGGCCCTGGCCGGCGGCGTGGCCCAGCGCGAACTGCTGCGCGGCAAGCTGCATCGCCTCTCGCCCCTGCTCGACTCGCTGCTCGGCACCTGGCACGACTATGCCGGCGCGCGCCGCGAGGAACTGGTGATCCAGGCCGAGCACTACCGCGGCGAGCAGGACGGCCTGCAGCAGGAGCAGCGTGACGGCACCCAGGAGCTGATGCGCCTGGAGCGCGAGATCAGCGAAATCCAGCGCTGGCTGGGCGAGCTGGCCGTACTGAAGAACCGCTTCGCCCTGGTGGACGACGCCAAGGTGCTGGAAGAACAACTGCTGGCCGCCAAGGACGCCCACGACGAACTGGCCGGCGCCCTGGCGCAGTCGCGGCAGTTCTCCTCGGAGGATCTGGACGAGCGCCTGCGCGATCTGGAAAAACGCCTGAAATCGGTGAAGCAGCAACTCGATCACGCCGACAACAACAGCTACTCACGCCTGCGCGAGGAATTTAGCCAGGCCGACGTAGACAGGTTGATGCGTCTATTTAACGGTGCGCTATTCAGCCTGCCCCTGGGCGAGAAAGGCATCCAGGCCGAGGGCGAAGACTGGGTCAAGGCCGTGGAAGCGGTGCTGGATCGCTTTAAGGGCGACACCTTTAGCGTGCCAGGCCTGTCCATCGACCTGACCCATATCGAACCGCCGGCCCTGCAGGCCCTGGCCGACCGCGCCGCCCTGCGCGACCAGAAGGATCGCCTGGAGCGTGAGCTCAAGCAGCTCAAGACCCAGCAGGCGGTAGCCAATGACCGCGCCGCCAGCAAGGCCCAGGCCGAGGCGCTGTACCAGGCCGTGCTGGATGCGCAAAAGGCGTTGGAAGACTTCCGCAAAAGCCAGACCCTGGCCGTGGAAGAGCCGCACAAACTGGAGCAGCTGGCCCAGCTGGAAGCCGCCCAGGATGAACTCAAGCGCGCCAGCGACGCCTTTACCGAGCGTGTGCAGCAACTGTCCGCCAAGCTGCAGCTGGTGGGCCGCCAGCTGGCCGATCTGGAAGCCAAGGAGCGCACCCTGGAAGACGCCCTGCGCCGCCGCCAGCTGCTGCCGGCCGACCTGCCGTTCGGCACGCCCTTTCTAGACCCGGTGGACGACAGCCTGGACAACCTGCTGCCGCTGCTCAACGACTACCAGGACGCCTGGCAGGGCCTGCAGCGCATCGACGGGCAGATCGAGGCGCTGTATGCCCAGGTGCGCCTGAAAGGCGTGGCCAAGTTCGACAGCGAAGACGATGTGGAGCGCCGCCTGCAGCTCTTGGTCAACGCCTACGCCCATCGCCAGGACGAAGCCCTTACTCTAGCGAAGGCCAGACGTGCGGCGGTCACCGATATCGCCCGCACCCTGCGTAATATCCGCAGCGACTACGACAACCTGGAACACCAGCTGGCCCTGTTCAACCGCGAGATCAACAAGCGCCAGGTGTCCAACCTTTCGAGCTTCCGTATCGTCCTGGCGCCGAACAAGGAGGCCCTGCGCCATATCGACCAGATCATCCACAGCGCCGGCCAGTACGAGGAAGGCGAAACCCTGTCAGTGTTCGACCTGCAGCAGAGCAGCGAGCAGGACGCCAGGAACGAGGAAGCCAAGGACTACCTGTCGCGCCTGGTGGCGGCCAACGGCAACCAGCTGGGGCTGAAGGATCTGTTCGAGCTGGCCTTCGAGATCACCAAGGTGCATGGCACCCCGGTGATCCATACCGATATCGATGGCGCGGCGTCGAACGGCACCACCATGACCATCAAGGCCCTGACCAATATGTACCTGCTGCTGCACCTGATGGACCGCGAGCAGGCCGGCAAGGTGCGCCTGCCCTACTACCTGGACGAGGCCGCGGATATCGACGAGAAGAACCAGCAGGCGCTGATCGAAACCAGCCTGCAACTGGGCTTTGTGCCAATCCTGGCCTCGGTCAAACCCCAGGTCTCGGCCCATGTGGCCATCGACCTGGAAGGCGGCAGCGGCCCGGGCGGCATCTATATCGACGAAGCGGACTGGAAATATATCCGCCCACGGGAAAGCGCCAAGGCCAAAGTCGAAGCCCAGGAAGACGTCGAGCTGGCCTAACTCAGAGCAGCCCGTAGCCCGGATAAGCCTTGGCGCAATCCGGGACTGGGCAGGGAATCGCCGCGGGTTAATGGGCCATTCCCATGTCCGCGCCCCCGGACTGCGCTGCGCTTGTCCGGGCTACACAGGTGTCCGGGCGACAGGCCGCGCTATATCGCTAACGTGCAGACGAAAAAAAGCCCCGATGTGCCGGGGCTTGAGGCAGGGCGCGCCGTTTTGCGGCGCGCCTGGAAAGGCGGGATCAGACCAGGGTGGTCAGGGCCTCGCGGCTAAACGGCAGGATGTCCTGCTCGCGGCCGTCGCGCACCTTCACCGCCCAGTCCGGGTCCACCAGCAGGGCACGGCCCACGGCGACCAGATCGAACTCCTGCTTGTTCAGGCGCTCCAGCAGGTTCTCCAGGCTAGCCGGTTCGGCCACCTTGTCGGTGTTGACCATAAACTGCAGGAACTCGCCATCCAGGCCGACGCTGCCGACGGTGATGGTGGGCTTGCCGGTGAGCTTACGGGTCCAGCCGGCCAGGTTAAGGTCCGAGCCTTCGAACTCTGGCTCCCAGAAGCGGCGGGTCGAGCAGTGGAAGATATCCACACCGGCATCGGACAGCGGCTTGAGGAAGGCCCCCAGTGCTTCCGGGGTCTGCACCAGGCGGGCGGTGTAGTCCTGCTGCTTCCACTGGGAGAAGCGGAAGATGATCGGGAAATCCGGGCCCACTGCGGCGCGCACGGCCTGGATCAGCTCGATGGCAAAGCGCGAACGGTTTGCCAGGTCGCCACCGTATTCGTCGGTACGCTTGTTGCTGCCTTCCCAGAAGAACTGGTCGATCAGGTAGCCATGGGCACCGTGGATCTCCACACCATCCATGCCGATGGCCTGGGCATCCTTGGCGGCCTGGGCGAAGGCGGCGATGACCTCCTTGATGTCGTCCTGGGTCATGCCATGGACCACCACATTGCCGTCCTTGACCTTCTCGCTCGGGCCGTAGCCCGGCACGCTGGCGTCCGGCTCGGTGCCCAGCTTGCGCACATTGCCCACATGCCACAGCTGCGGGACGATCTTGCCGCCTTCGGCGTGCACTGCCTCGACCACTTTCTTCCAGCCGGCCAGGGCATCTTCACCGTAGAAGCGCGGCACATTGGGATAACCGTTGCTGGCCTTGTGGCCAACCGTGGTGCCTTCGGTGACGATCAGGCCGACACCGGCGGCGGCGCGGCGACGGTAGTACTCGATGACCTTGCTGTTGGGCACACCGCCCGGGGAGAAGGAACGGGTCATGGGCGCCATCACCACACGGGTCGGCAATTCCAGGGCGCCCAGGTTGAAGGGCTGGAACAGGGCTTTTACAGGATCGCTCATCATCATTCCTCTATCGGCCAGTTGACCGGTCGTCTCATTAAGAACCTGAGCAAAGCCTGCTGCGCGTCGGCCATGCTGCGTTGAAACCGGGCTCAGTAAGCCGCTTGCGGCTAACGCGCTTCAGCGCGACCCGTAGGGCGAGCGAAGCGAGTCATGCTCATTTACTTCAGTAAACTGCGCTTCTTCGCCCGGTTTTGCCTTTCCTGGCTCTAGCTCGCTAGGCTTTGAACAGGTTCTGGTGTTTTAAAAAATCAGGCCCGCAGCAACAGCTGCAGACGCTGGATAAAGTCATCGAGTACGCGGGTGTTGCTGGCCACCTTGAGCCGGGTCAGGGCGCCCTGCCAGGCGTTGGCGATAAAGCCGGCCAGGTTGCGGCAGTCCTCATGCGCCGGCAGCTCGCCGGCGGCCTGGGCCTGTTCCAGGCAGGCCTGGAGGATATCCGCCGAGCGCTGCAGGATGGCGTCCACCTCGGCGCCCAGGGCCGGCGACAGCTCGGCCATCTCGAAGCTCAGGCTGCCGATAAAGCAGTGGTATTCCAGGCGTTCCTGGCGGGCGAAGTGCTGCACCAGTTCGCCGTAATAGGCGAGGATGCGTTCGCGCGGACTCAACTCAGGATTGGCCAAGGCCTCGGCATAGCGGGCCAGGCGCGGCTGGTAGACCTGCTGCAGGGCCTGCAGGGCGAAGTCTTCCTTGCTGGCGAAGTAGTGGTAGAAGGAGCCCTTGGGCACCCCCGCCGCCTGCACGATCTCCTGCACGCCAGCACCGTGATAACCACGCCGGGTCATCACCTCGGCGCCTTTGGCGAGGATCAGGTCACGCTTGTCGAGTCGGATACTGGAGTTCATGCCGGGCAGGATATGACCGGTCGTCTCCCCCGCCCAGCACTATTGATCTGGGTGATTATTGGCAAGAAGTGGAGCGGGCTTTAGAGAGGCTTAAGCCGCGATCAACTGGCAGCCCAATGATGGTTCCCACGCTCCAGCGTGGGAACCCTGGACGGGACGCTCTGCGTCCCTGCGACGCGGAGCGTCGCAGGCTGCGTTCCCACGCAGAGCGTGGGTACGATCAGATCAGCCGCGAGCAGCCTTGGATGATGGCTCCCACGCTCCAGCGTGGGAGCCATGGTCGGGACGCTCTGCGTCCCTGCGCCGCGGAGCGTCGCTAGCTGCGTTCCCACGCAGAGCGTGGGAACGATCACGATCATGCCCGCGATAAACGCTGAAAGCGCCAATCAGCCGCGGGCGGCCTTGATCACGTCGATATAGGGCTCGGCAAAACGCTGATCCTGGATCAGAGCGATAAAGTCGTTGCCTTTGGCGTCCTTGGCATTCAGATCAAAACCGGCGGCCTTGAAGAAGCCGACAAACCGCTCGAAGTCGTCGATGCGCAGGCCGCGGTAGGCCTTGACCAGCTTGTGCAGGGACGGCGGGGTGTCGTCGGCCGGTTCCACAGTCAGGAACAGCTTGATCGACTCGTCGTTGATCTCTTCGCCAATCACCTGTTTCTTGTCTTTGCGCATCATCTACTCCAGCTTGCGGGCTCGGTGGGGCCGGCAGTTTACCCCTGGGCATCCCGGGGCTCAACGCATGCCGCGTAACCGCTTCTTGTAGCACGGCCCGGGAGCCTGCCCCAGGCGACTTAGGTCCAGTCCGGGGCGGCGCGAGCCGCTCTATACTCAAGGCATCCAGCCTGGAGTCGACATGCCCCTACCCCCACTTTTCGCCGCCTGGCGGCAAAGCCTGCGCGCCGGCTTTACCTGGCAGCGCCTGCGCGGCGACCTGACGGCCGGGCTGACGGTGGGCATTATCGCCATTCCCCTGGCCATGGCCCTGGCGATTGCCGTGGGCGTGGCGCCGCAGCACGGACTGTATACGGTGCTGGTGGCCGGCAGCCTGATCGCCCTGTTTGGCGGCTCGCGCTTTAACGTATCCGGCCCCACGGCGGCCTTTGTGGTGATTCTGCTGCCGATCACCCAGCAGTTCGGCCTGGGCGGCCTGCTGCTGTGCACCCTGCTGGCCGGCCTGATTCTGATCAGCCTTGGGCTGATGCGCGCCGGGCGCCTGATCGAGTTTATCCCCTACCCGGTGACCCTGGGCTTTACCGCCGGCATCGGCATCGTCATCGCCACCCTGCAGTTCAAGGACCTGCTCGGCCTAAGCCTAAGCACCCAACCGGCGCACTTTATCGAGCACCTCGACGCGCTCTGGCAGGCCCTGCCCAGCCTGCAGCCGGGGGACTGCCTGGTGGCGCTGGTATGCCTGGCGGTGCTGCTGATCTGGCCGCGCTGGGTGCCGAAAGTGCCCGGGCATCTGGTGGCGCTGGCCGTGGGCGCCCTGCTCGCGCTATTGCTGGAGGCCGGCGGCGTGCCGGTGGCGACCCTGGGCGAGCGTTTCAGCTACAGCCTGGACGGCATCGAGCATCCGGGCATCCCGCCCTTTCTGCCCAGCCCGCTGCTGCCCTGGCAGCTGCCGGGGCCCGATGGCCAGCCACTGCTGCTGAGCTTCGAGCTGCTGCGCCAGCTGCTGGCACCGGCTTTTGCCATCGCCATGCTCGGCGCCATCGAATCGCTGCTGTGCGCCGTGGTGGCCGATGGCATGACCGGCAGCAAGCACGATCCCAATGCCGAGCTGCTCGGCCAGGGCCTCGGCAATCTGCTGGCGCCCTTCTTTGCCGGCATCACCGCCACCGCCGCCATCGCCCGTACCGCGGCCAATGTGCGCGCCGGGGCCTTCTCGCCCCTGGCGGCAATCATCCATGCCGGCGTGGTGCTGATCGCCATCCTGTTTCTCGCCCCGCTGTTCAGCTACCTGCCCATGGCCGCCCTGGCCGCTCTGCTGCTGATGGTGGCCTGGAACATGAGCGAGGCGCGGCATGTGGGCCACACCCTGCGCATCGCCCCGCGCAGCGATGTGCTGGTGCTGCTGACCTGCCTGGTCCTCACGGTGCTGTTCGATATGGTGCTGGCGGTGGGCGTCGGCCTGCTGCTGGCCGCCGGCCTGTTTATCAAGCGCATGAGCGACCTGACCGATACCGAGCCGCTGACCAAGGGCTTTCACCAGGCCCTGGCGGATCTGCCCGAGCATGTGCTGGCCTATGCCATCCGCGGCCCGTTGTTCTTCGGCGCGGCGGAAAAGGCCCTGAGCGTGCTGCGCCGCTTTACCCCGGGGGTACGGGTGGTGATCGTCGATATCAGCGCCGTACCGCTGCTGGACATGACCGCCCTGGCGGCCCTGGACAATGTGCTGCGCGACTACCGCGAGCAGGGCGTGGGGCTGATTCTGAGTGGGCCGACGCCCCAGGTGCGCCTGCAACTGCGCCGCGCCGGCATCCAGCGCCGCGACGGCGAGCTGGCCTATGTGCGCGATCTGCCACAGGCCAGGGAAAAGGCCCTGCGCTGGCTGGCGCCGAGAGACGATGAGGGAGCAGCGGTGGCGTAGCTCCCATGTTTATTCGCCAGGCCAGCGATTTCGTAGCCCGGATAAGCGCAGCGCAATCCGCGGGCAACGCCATCCCGGATTGCGCCAAGGCTTATCCGGGCTACCAAAGCCGGCAGCCCCGTCGGGGGATAGTGCGACGCTTATGCGCTTACAGCCCCTTGACCGCATAGATGCCCGGCGCGTTGCGCCAGTAGCCCTTGTAATCCATGCCGTAGCCGAAGATATAGCGGTCGATGCAGGGCAGGCCGACGAAATCCGCCTTCAGGTCCGGACGCGCCTTGCGGTCGTGGTCCTTGTCGATCAGTACGGCGGTATGCACCGCACTGGCCCCGGCATGGCGGCAGAAGTCGATGATGGCGCCCAGGGTGTGCCCCTCGTCGAGGATGTCGTCGATGATCAGCACGTCGCGGTCGATAAAGGAGATTTCCGGCTTGGCCTTCCAGAACAGCTCGCCGCCGCTGGTTTCATTGCGGTAGCGGGTGGCGTGCAGGTAGGACAGTTCCAGGGGGAAGTTGAGCTTGGGCAGCAGCTTGCCGGAGAAGATCAGGCCGCCATTCATCACGCAGAACACCACCGGGTTGCGCTCGGCCAACTGACCATTGATCACCTCGGCGAGCTGATCGATGGCGGCCTCCACCTGGGCTTCGGTGTACAGGCAATCGGCTTCGGCCATGACTTGGCGGATATGCGCGAGATCGGCGGACATGCTGTTTTCTCCTGGATGAGCGACAGCGCACAAACCAGCAAACCTGATCGATGCGTCAAAATAAAAGCCGGCAAAGGTACGCATCCGCAGGGCGCTGAGCAAGCCCTGGCGGACAAACTGCAGAAAAGTCTGCCAGCGGAGGAAATTTAGCCGCTAAATTTGCCAATCTCCACGCGCACAGAGGTTTATTGGCATAGCCAATGCTTTACTCTAACGCGATTTTTGACGCCCACCGCTGGAGACGCCCCATGCCCGTCCATGAGATCCGCCACCCGCTGATCCGCCACAAGCTCGGCCTGATGCGCCGCGCCGATATCAGCACGAAGAACTTCCGCGAACTGGCCCAGGAAGTCGGCGCCCTGCTGACCTATGAAGCGACCCAGGATTTGCCCCTGGAGAACTACGAGATCGAAGGCTGGGCCGGCACCGTGCAGGTGGAGAAGATCGCCGGCAAGAAGATCACCGTGGTGCCCATCCTGCGCGCCGGCATCGGCATGCTCGACGGCGTGCTCAGCCTGATCCCCGGGGCCAAGGTCAGCGCCGTGGGCGTGGCGCGCAACGAGCAAACCCTGCAGGCGCACACCTACCTGGAAAAGCTCGCCCCGGAAATCGACGAGCGCCTGGCCCTGATCATCGACCCCATGCTGGCCACCGGCGGCTCCATGGTCGCCACCATCGACCTGCTGAAAAAGGCCGGCTGCAAGGAGATCCGCGCCATGGTCCTGGTCGCCGCGCCCGAAGGCATCAAGGTGGTCAATGACGCCCACCCGGACGTGATCATCTTCACCGCCTCCATCGACCAGCGCCTGAACGAACACGGCTATATCATTCCCGGCCTGGGCGATGCCGGCGACAAGATCTTCGGCACCAAACAGAAGGAAGCCTGATATGCAGGATCATATGCACGACGCCACTTGGCGCCAGGCCCTGGCCGGCTCGCAGATGCTCTTCGTGGCCTTCGGCGCCCTGGTGCTGATGCCGCTGATCACTGGCCTCGACCCGAACGTGGCGCTGTTCACCGCAGGTATCGGCACCCTGATCTTCCATCTGGTGACCAAGAACCAGGTACCGGTGTTTCTCGCCTCCAGCTTCGCCTTTATCGCCCCGATCATGGCGGCCAAGGCCGACTTCGGCCTGCCCGCCACCCTCGGCGGCCTGGTCGCCGCCGGCTTTGCCTATATGCTCCTGGCCGGTGCGGTGAAGGTGAAAGGCACCGGCTTTATCGACCGCCTGCTGCCGCCGGTGGTGATCGGCCCGGTGATCATGGCCATCGGCCTGGGCCTGGCCCCGGTGGCGGCCAACATGGCCATGGGCAAGGCCGGTGACGCCAGCGTGCAACTGGTGCCCGGCGACGTGGCGCTGATGATCTCTCTGCCGGCGCTGATCACCACCCTGATCGTGGCGGTGATCGGCCGTGGCATCTTCCGCCTGGTGCCGATCCTCTGCGGCATTGCCGTGGGCTATGCCCTGGCCATCTTCTTCGGCGTGGTGGATTTCAGCGCGGTAGGCGCGGCGCCCTGGCTGGCCATGCCCAACTTCGTCGCCCCCGAACTGCACTGGGGCGCCATCCTGTTTATCCTGCCGGTGGCCATCGCCCCGGCCATCGAGCATATCGGCGATGTGCTGGCGATCGGCACGGTGACCGGCAAGAACTACCTGAAAAAGCCCGGCCTGCACCGCACCCTGCTCGGCGACGGCCTGGCCACCTCGGCCGCCGGCATGCTCGGCGGGCCACCCAACACCACCTACTCGGAAGTGACCGGGGCGGTGATGCTGACCAAGAACTTCAACCCCAAGGTCATGCTCTGGGCGGCGGTCATCGCCATCGTGCTGGCCTTTATCGGCAAGTTCGGCGCCCTGCTGCAAAGCATCCCGGTGCCGGTGATGGGCGGCATTCTCTGCCTGCTGTTCGGCTCCATCGCGGTGGTGGGCCTGAACACCCTGATCCGCCATCAGGTGGACCTGTCCGAGGCGCGCAACCTGGTGATCGTGGCCGTGACCCTGGTGTTCGGCATCGGCGGCATGGTGATCGGCGCCGGCGACGTCAGCCTCAAGGGCATTTCCCTGTGCGGCATCGTCGCCATCCTGCTCAACCTGCTGCTGCCTGGCGGTAAGGGCTGGCGTAATAAGAGCCTGGAAGCCGAACAGGGCTAAACCGTCCGGCAACAAAAATGCCGCCTTGGGGGGGTGACCTTAGGCGGCATTTTTTATGGCTGTGTCTAGGGTCTGTTGCATGCAGCAATGCCTTGTAGGAGCCAGCTTGCTGGCGATCCCGGCAGATCAAAAGCATCGCCAGCAAGCTGGCTCCTACAGAGTTTGTTGCGCGATAGCGCGGTGCCCGAACGACGGGGCCTTCTACGCCCCGCGCTCAAAAGCCTGACGGCTTAGCCCTTATCCTGCCAGCGTTCGGCGGCGGCCTGGTCGCTGCAACGGCCCTCGACCCAGCGAGGGCCTTCGGCGGTGTCTTCCTTCTTCCAGAACGGTGCGCGGGTTTTCAGGTAATCCATGATGAAGTTGCAGGCATCAAAGGCGGCCTGGCGATGGGCGCTGCTGGTGCCGACGAAGACGATGGGCTCGCCCGGTTCCAGACGCCCGACGCGGTGGATGATCTCGATATTCAGCAGCGGCCAACGCTGGGCCGCCTCATCGGCGATCTTGCCCAGGGACTTCTCGGTCATGCCGGGAAAATGTTCGAGAAACATGCCGCCCACCTCGCGGCCTTCATTGAAGTCGCGCACATAGCCGACAAAGCTGACCACCGCACCTATCCCTAAGTTGGCGGCATGCAGGGCATTGAGGGCCAGCCCAGGATCGAAGGGCGCAGTCTGTACGCGAATACCCATTTTTATCCACCAGTCACTGTGGGAAAGAACGCCACCTCATCGCCGGCTGTCAGCGGCTCGTCGAGGCTGCAGAGTTCCTGATTGCGCGCACACATCAGGTTCTGCTCGGCCAGCACATCCCACACTCCGCCACGGCCCAGCAGGTGCTGGCGCAGCTCGTCGAGGCTGGCGAATTCGCCGTTCAACTGCTCGCCATCCAGGCCCAGGGCCTCGCGATAACGGGCGAAATACTGCACGCGGATCATGCCTCGTCCTCCAGCTTGTAGTGGCCGCTCTTGCCGCCGAGTTTCTCCAGCAGGCGCACCTGCTCGATCACCATGGCGCGGTCCACCGCCTTGCACATGTCGTAGATGGTCAGGGCGGCGACGCTGGCGGCGGTCAGGGCCTCCATTTCCACCCCGGTCTGGCCGGCCAGTTTGCAGGTGGTGCGGATATGCACGGCATCCTCGCCTTCTGCGCTCAGTTCGACCTTGACCCCGGTCAACAGCAGCGGATGACAGAGCGGAATCAGATCGCTGGTCTTCTTCGCCGCCTGGATACCGGCAATTCGCGCCACGGCAAACACATCGCCCTTGGGGTGCTCACCCTGGACGATCATCTGCAGGGTCTGCGGGCGCATGCGCACCCGGGCTTCGGCACTGGCTTCGCGGAAGGTATTGGCCTTGTCGGTGACATCGACCATATGGGCATGGCCCTGGGCATCGAGATGGGTAAGCACGGGCGAACTCCAGAAAGGGATGGCCCGATTGTAAACCCAGGGGTCAGGATTGGGCAGGCATAAAAACGCTTTCTGTCATTAACAGAAGGCGTATAGGGCAAAGCGCAAGCTGCTCTATCAGTTAGGCCAATCGGCCCTGCAAACGCCGAACCTTTTCAAATACTCATCCGTTTCCCAAAATTTTTCGCTTCCACGCCACTGGTATCTCAGCGTTACAGAGTGCTCGGTTTCGTCAACCAACATTGGATTTGCAACGCCCGGAATGGACGCCACAGCTTGCAGCGCATTTATGCGTAGAGGGTTTGCACTAAGCCAGCTGAGAACACTTACATCCCGCTGTATCTGAATCTCATATGACATCGCTCGAATCCTCACTGTTGAGCTGTTGATATATCTCTCAACGCCACCTCCTTACATATGGCTTTCCGCGTACTCGGCCAGGATCGAGCGTGGCACCCCTTGCAGGGTGATATGCACGCCGTGGGCGAAGTCCTTAAAGCGTTCGGTGAGGTAGGTCAGGCCGGAGCTGGGCGCCGACAGGTAGGGGGTGTCGATCTGCGCCAGGTTGCCCAGGCACACCACCTTGGAGCCGTTGCCGGCGCGGGTAATGATGGTTTTCATCTGGTGCGGGGTGAGGTTCTGGCACTCGTCGATCAGGATCAGGCTCTGCTGGAAGCTGCGCCCGCGAATGTAGTTGAGCGACTTAAATTGCAGCGGCACCTTCTGCAGGATGTAGTCAACGCTGCCGTGGGTGTTCTCGTCGTCCATATGCAGGGCTTCGAGGTTGTCGGTGATGGCGCCGAGCCAGGGCTCCATCTTCTCCGCCTCGGTGCCGGGCAGAAAGCCGATTTCCTGGTCCAGCCCCTGCACGCTGCGGGTCGCGATGATGCGCCGGTAGCGCTTGCTGACCATGGTCTGCTCGATGGCCGCAGCCAGGGCCAGGATGGTCTTGCCCGAGCCAGCGGCGCCGGACAGGTTGACCAGGTGGATATCCGGGTCAAGCAGGGCATAGAGCGCCAGGGCCTGGTGGATATCGCGCGGACGCAGGCCCCAGGCTTCCTGATGCAGCAGCGGCTCCTGATGCAGGTCGAGGATCACCAGTTCGTCATCCTTGATCGCCTTGATCCAGCCGACAAAGCCCTGCTCGTCGAGGAGGAATTCATTGACATGCACCGCCGGCAGGTTGTCGGTGAGCTGCACGCGGTGCCAGGTGCGGCCGTGATCCTGACGGGTCTCCACCTTGCTCACCCGATCCCAGAAGGAGCCGCCCATGTCGTGGTAGCCCTTGGACAGCAGCGCCACATCGTCCACCAGCTGGTCGGTGTGGTAGTCCTCCGACTCGATGCCGCAGGCCCGCGCCTTGAGGCGCATGTTGATGTCCTTGGTCACCAGCACCACGTCCAGGCCGGGACGGCGGGTCTTCAGCTCCACCAGCTGGTTGATGATCTTGTTGTCGTTGAGGTCTTCCGGCAGCCAGGTGATGGGCGAGGCGCTCTTGCTCATCAGGATCGAGAGGAAACCGCAGGGGCCGCTCTTCTCACGCTGAATCGGTACGCCGTGCTCCACCTCCTCCGGGGTGGCGCCGCCGAGGATCTTGTCGATCAGACGGATGGCCTGCCGGCACTCGGCCGCCACGCCCTGCTTGCCGGTCTTCAGCTTGTCCAGTTCCTCCAGTACGGTCATCGGGATGGCGACATGGTGCTCCTGAAAATTCAGCAGCGCATTGGGATCGTGGATCAGCACATTGGTGTCGAGGGCGTACAGGGTTGGGGCGGTGGGCTTGCAGCGTCCGTGGTCATCCATACTCGGTCACCTTCTTGTAGTAGCCAAGCGACGCAAGGGCGAGCTGCGCCGCGGAGGGGGCCGCCGACTTCTCGGTGCAGGGCCGAGAAGGTACAAGCAAGGTGAGGGCCAATGGCCGCCACCTGTCTGCAGGGTTCGGCGGTCTTGTCTTCTGTATTAGCGCAAAAAAGATGACAGAAAAACGTTTTTTTCATGCTGCACAGGTTTATTTGTCGGTGCGACAAAAAGCCCTTGGCGCCCTGCCCGGCCGCCGTTAAAGTCGGAAGTCCAGCCGGGCGAAAAACCCTCGAAAATTCGCCTCAGACGCCTGCCGCAACAGCACAGCGGTTGACCTCCACGGTCACATGCACCAGCGCCGAAATCCCCGCCAGATGGGCCTTGTAGCGATCCGCCGAAGCCTCGCCATGGGTCACCACGCTGACGATACAGGCGTACTGGTTGCGCCCCACCCGCCACAGATGCAGATCCGCCACTTCAGTGTCCGCCTCCTGCGCCAGGGCGGTGCGTACCTGCGCGACAATGGGGCTGTCCATCTCCCGATCCAGCAGCACCTTGGCGGTTTCCAGCAACAGGCCCTTGGCCCATACCGCGATGATCACGGCGCCGATCACCCCCATCAGCGGGTCGAGCCAGTTCCAGCCCAGCCACAGGCCGCCAAGCAGGGCAATGATGGCCGCCACCGAGGTCAGGGCATCGGCCAGCACATGAACAAAGGCGGCGTGGCGATTTAGATCCTTGCCGGGTGCGGTCGGGTGCGGGTGGTCGTGACCGCCATGAGCATGGGCGTGAGCATGACCGTGGTGATCATGTTGATCGCGCAGCATCCAGGCCGATACCAGATTGACCAGCAGGCCGATCACGGCCACCCACAGGGCCATCTCAAAGGCGATCTGCTGGGGCTGCCACAGCCGCCACAGCGACTCGAAAGCCAGCATGGCCACCACCACCAGCAGCATCAGGGAACTGGCGAAACCGGCCAGCACCTCGATCTTCCAGGTGCCGAAGGCAAAGCGCGGGTCATTGGCATAGCGCCGCGCCAGCAGGTAGGCCAGGGCGGTCAGGCCGATGGCGAGCATATGCGAGGCCATATGCCAGCCATCGGCCAGCAGGGCCATGGAATTGAAGGCATAGCCGGCGACGATTTCCACCAGCATGGTCGCCCCGGTCAACGCCGTGACGCGCCAGGCCTGGCGCTCGGCGGTGGTTTCCAGCGGGCGGTAATCGTGGGAGGGCTCCCAGCGCGAATGGTTGCAGGCGGTCATAACGGCTCCTTGGCATCGAGTACCTGAGCAAACTACAACCCCGGGGCCGCCCCACGGTCAAGCACATCAATCGACCCCATAGGTAGCCTCCCCCGCCCCGTGCTTCTAGAATCGCCCCCATACTTTAAGGAGCACAGTTTATGTTGATGGTGATTTCCCCGGCCAAGACCCTCGATTACGAGACTCCACCGGTGACCTCGCGCTTTACCCAGCCCGAGCACCTGGATCACGCCCAGGTGCTGATCGAGCAGCTGCGCGACTTCAGCCCGGCGCAGATCGCCGAGCTGATGCACCTGTCGGACAAGCTCGCCGGCCTCAACGCTGCGCGCTTTGGCAGCTGGCAGCCGAATTTCACCCCGGACAATGCCAAGCAGGCGCTGCTGGCGTTCAAGGGCGACGTCTACACCGGGCTGCATGCCGAGGATTTTTCCGAGGCCGACTTCGACTTTGCCCAGGATCATCTGCGCATGCTCTCCGGCCTCTATGGCCTGCTGCGCCCGCTGGATCTGATGCAGCCCTACCGCCTGGAAATGGGCACCAAGCTGGCCAACGCCCGCGGCAACAACCTCTATGACTTCTGGGGCGAGCGCATCAGTGGCTGGCTCAACGAGGCCCTGGCGGCCCAGGGTGATGAGGTACTGCTCAACCTGGCCTCCAACGAATACTTCAGCGCGGTCAAGCGCAAGGCGCTGAACGCCCGGGTGATCGACACCGAGTTCAAGGACCTGAAGAACGGCCAGTACAAGATCATCAGTTTCTACGCCAAGAAGGCCCGTGGCCTGATGGCCCGTTACGTGATCAAGGAACGCCTGACCGACCCGGCTGGCCTCAAGGACTTCAACTACCAGGGCTATCGTTATTCGGCCGAACACTCCAAGCCTGATAGGCTGGTATTCCTGCGTGACAACCCCGACCACCCCTAGCCCGAGGCCTGAGTAATGCTGATAGGCGCAATCCTGGTACTGAGCTGGCTGATCCTGCTGATCCGCTACCCGAGCAAAGCCTTGCCCATTTCCCTGGGCGCGCTGGTCGGCCTGGGCCTGGTGGCCAGCTGGGTGCTCTGGCAGGAAAGCCGCGAAACCCGTCACCTGGCCCATCTTGAACTGCGCCTGGACTACGCCCCAGAGCGCTGCCCGGCCGACCGCCCCCTGGCCCTGCAGCTGAAGAACGGCAGCAGCGCCGCTCTGCTGGAGCTGCGCTGGCAGATCGCCGCCTACCGCCCCGGCGACAGCACCAACCTGGCCGAGCGCCTGTACGAGACACCCCGCTACAGCGGTCCGGGCGAGTTGCTGCCCGGCGCCGACTGGCAGACCTGCCTGCCGCTGCCCAATCTGCGCAGTGGCTACCGCGCCAGTACCCTGGAGTTTCGCGCCGAGCGCCTGCAGGGCACCTTCAGTCGTTGAAAAACTACCTGCGTTGGCAATACTGCGTTGAAAACAGGCTCGGAATGCTCATTTACAGCAGTAAACTCCGCTTCCTCGCCTGTTTTCGCCTTGTCTTGCCTGCCTCGCCTACGTTTTTCATAAATCCAATAGCTATAACAACAAGGATCACCGCATGACCCAGCCCAGCGTACTGATCACCGGATGTTCCAGCGGCATTGGTCGCGCCCTGGCCGAAGCGTTCCAGCAGGCCGGTTATCAGGTCTGGGCCACGGCGCGCAAAGCAGCCGATGTTGAGGCATTGAGCGCCGCCGGCTTTAACGCCGTGCAACTGGATGTGAACGATGGCCTGGCCCTGGGCCAACTGGCCGAGCGCCTGAAAACCGAAATCGGCGGCCTCGACGTACTCATAAATAACGCCGGCTACGGCGCCATGGGCCCGCTGCTCGATGGCGGTGTCGAGGCCATGCGCCAGCAGTTCGAAACCAATGTGTTCTCCCTGATCGGCGTCACCCGCGCCTTCTTTCCATTGCTGCGCCAAAGCCGTGGCCTGGTGGTCAATATCGGTAGCGTCTCCGGCGTGCTGGTGACGCCATTTGCCGGCGCCTACTGTGCCTCCAAGGCCGCCGTGCATGCCCTGACCGACGCCCTGCGTCTGGAGCTGGCGCCCTTCTCCATCGAGGTGATGGAAGTGCAGCCCGGCGCCATTGCCACCAGCTTCGGCGCCAATGCCAGCCAGCAGGCCGAACAGCTGATCGATGAAGCCTCGCCCTGGTGGCCGATCCGCGAGGGTATCCGCGCCCGCGCCAACGCCTCCCAGGACAATCCCACCCCGGTCAACCAGTTCGCCACTCAGCTACTGGCTGCCGTGCAGCGCAAGAAACGCCCCAAGCTGCTGCGTCTGGGCAATGGCAGCCGCGCCCTGCCGCTGCTGGCCGCCCTGCTGCCCAAAGGGCTGCTGGAGCGAGTGTTGAAAAAACGCTTTGGCCTGGATCGCAGCCTGGCCTGAGCCACAGGAGCACCACCCATGAATCAGCCCAGCGCCAGCATCCCGGTTACCCGCCTGGCAGTCGGCGGGGTCATCGCGGTGATCCTGCTGAATCTACTGCTGCGCACCTTCGTCAGACTCGGCGGCCCGCTGACCACCCTGCTGATCGCCACCACCGTGGCTGGCGGCATGGCCCTGTGGTTCGTCTGGCGTCACCAGCGTCGTCCTCAACAGGGCGAGCGACGCCGGCTGCTGGCGCTCTATGGCGGCATCCTGGCCCTGCTCTATCTGGGTTTACTGGCAATGATGGCGCTGCAGGATGAGCCCAGCCCCATGGGCCTGCTGATCTTCGGCCTGCACTATTTCTGCTACCCGCTAATGGCCTGGCTGGTGCTGGCCAGGGGCAAGGAATAAGCGCACCGCACAGCCCTTGAGCCGAACACGCTGGTGGAAAACGCTGCGCGGTTGTCCACCCTACCCAGGTCTCGCGTAGGGTGGACAACGCGAAGCTTGTCCACCAAAAGCGGTGATCAACCCAGCCTAACGTTTGATGGTCTTAAGCAGATCTTCCGGGCTGATATAACCCACCGCGCCGCCCTGGCTTGCCGCGCTGCCCGGCTGTGGCTGATGGAGGATATGGCCCTTCATCTTGCCTATGATGTGCATCTCGCAGGGTTTGCAGTCGAACTTCAGGGTCAGCACTTCGTCCTGGTGGATCAGCTGCATGTCCGAGACCTTGGTGCGCACACCGGTGACGCCCTTGGCCTGTTTCGGGCACAGGTTGAAGGAGAAGCGCAGGCAGTGCTTGGTGATCATCACCGGCACTTCGCCGGCTTCTTCATGGGCCTCGTAGGCGGCGTCGATCAGCTGCACGCCATAACGCTTGTAGAAGGTGCGGGCCTTGTCGTTGTAGACGTTGGCGAGGAAGGTCAGGTGTGACTCCGGGTACACCGGCGGCGGCACGCTGACCGGCTTGCGCCCGCCACGCGGGTGGGCGGCGACGCGGGCCTGGGTCAGGGCTTCGATGGCTTCGCGGCGCAGGGCCTTGAGTTGTGAACCGGGGATAAAGGGCACCGCCTCGCAATCGATCTGCACGCCGGTGCTGTAGTAGATGGTGGTGCCCAGCTTGCTCAGACCATCAGCCAGTTGCTCGCGGGCCTGCTCGGCATCCTTTGCAGCAGCGAACGGCCCGGCCAGGCTGACGCTTGCGCTGCTGCCGTCCGCGCTGGTGACGCTCAGGTTCAGCTGATCACCCTGCATGGCCAGCTGCCAGCTGACCGCGATACGTCGCTCGGATGAGGTCTTGAGCAAGGCCTGCTGCCAGTTGTGATCGAGGTTGCGATTAAGCGGATGCTGCGGGCGCACGCGGTGCATGGCCTCGGGCATCTCGTTGGGTTCGACGCGGTAGCGCCAGCGTCTGGAGCCCTCCTCCTCGAACTCAGCTTTCAGCTCGGCGATATTGGCGCGGAAACCCACCACCTCACGCTTGATCAGCACGTTAAGGCCATCGCCGTTGGCCAGCGGCGTGTCGGTGACGGCGATCAGATCGCGCTTGCCGACTTTCTCCACATAGCCAACAGAGAGCCCGGTAAAGGTCGGCGAATCGAACGCGCCGATATCCACCTTGCGATCGGTGACGAAATAATCGGTGCTGCCACGGTGGAAGGTCTTGTCGGTGTCCGGGGTGAAGAAGTGCTCGGTGCGTCCGCTGGACGCGCGGGCCAGGTGCGGGCGCTGCTCGAGAATGGCATCCAGCTCGCGGCGGTAGTGCGCGGTGATGTTCTTCACGTAGCTCATGTCCTTGTAGCGCCCTTCGATCTTGAACGAGCGCACGCCGGCATCGACCAGATGGATCAGGTTGTCGGTCTGGTTGTTGTCCTTCATCGACAGCAGGTGCTTGTCATAGGCCACCACGCGGCCCTGGTCGTCTTTCAGGGTGTAGGGCAGGCGGCAGGCTTGCGAGCAGTCGCCACGGTTGGCGCTGCGCCCGGTCTGCGCGTGGGAGATATTGCACTGCCCGGAGAAGGCCACACAGAGCGCGCCGTGGATAAAGAACTCCACCGCCGAATCAACATTGCGGCAGATAGTGTTGATTTCCTGCAGGTTCAGCTCGCGGGCCAGCACCAGCTGGGAGAAGCCGGCGTCATCGAGGAAGCGGGCCTTTTCCAGGGTGCGGATATCGCACTGGGTGCTGGCGTGGATCTCGATGGGTGGAATGTCCATTTCCATCACGCCCATGTCCTGCACGATCAGCGCATCGACGCCGGCCTCGTACAGCTGCCAGATCATCTGCCGCGCCGGTTCCAGCTCATCCTCATGCAGGATGGTGTTGAGGGTGACAAACACCCGCGCATGGAACAGATGGGCAAACTGCACCAGCTCGGCAATGTCCGCCACGCTGTTGCTGGCGTTGTGCCGCGCCCCGAAGCCTGGCCCACCGATATACACGGCATCGGCGCCGTGCAGGATGGCTTCCTTGGCAATCGCGGTATCGCGCGCCGGGCTTAGGAGTTCGAGGTGATGCTTGGGCAGGGACATGGCGTGGGTATCGGGCAGTCAATCAGGGCGGGCATTTTACTCCTAAAGGCGGATTTGTCT
>OGCL01000715.1_pt1 | contig 33001 bp, 30 predicted proteins | sample 1570041 | NCBI WGS metagenome assembly OGCL01 (sample SAMN06266162, study PRJEB24511) | hot springs metagenome | isolation source: Hot spring water | place: South Africa: Limpopo | collected 2015-06-22 | reverse complement strand
ATGCCGTGGCACCCCCTTGTCGGCCTGCCTGGCCTGCTGGGCGTAAAGGGTCGAGCGGGGGAATTCCAGCACCCGGCTTTCTTCAGCGTTTCCCCCAGGCTAGCGCCTGGCGCAGCGATGCATCACATTCCTTCCCGACACCGGTGAGGCGCTGTCGGACGGACGCTGAGCGCGCCGCGGTCGCCCCAGCCCGAAGTGCGCTTCGCCTGCTCGCAAACGCCGTGCCCGCGGCACTGACTTTCGTCGCCGACTGCAGCGCCGCCGCGTTCAGCGGATATCGCGCGCCGTGGGGGCTACAATGACCATTCCATCCACCTTCCGAACGACGATGTCCGCCGCCGAAAAGCTGGCTCTAACCGCCGACGACTATCTGGCCTGGGAAGCGGAGCAGCTGACCAAGCATGAGTTCGTCGCCGGTGAAGTATTCGCGATGGCCGGCGCATCCGATGCTCATGTCACGATCCGTGGCAATGTATTCGCCGAACTGCGCCAGCAGTTGCGCGGCACGCCTTGCCGCGTCTATATCGCCGACATGAAGCTGCGCGTCGAGCGCGCCGATGCCTTCTTTTTGCTTTCGCCAAGCACTTCGGCATACGATAGAGGGCTGAAATTCGCCTTTTATCGTCAGCTGCCTTCGTTGCGCGAGTATCTGCTCATCGACACCGAGCGTGTCGCGATCGAGCTTTATCGCCGCGAAGGCAAAGACTGGCGCTATTGGCCGCTGACTGGCGGCGAAACGATCGAACTGGCCAGCATCGGCCTGCAGCTGCCGGTCGATATGCTTTACGAAGACGCCTGGCCGGCCAATTCGCTGGCGGGTAGCGGGGAGGTGCGTTGATGTTCGATCGCCGGCTGCTGGCCGAGGGGTTCGACGCGCTACGGGCGGGCCTGGCCGATGAGGTTGCCGCAACGCGGCCGCATCTGTTCAGCGCCGTCGAGGTGCCGGTGCCGGCCGGAGCGTTACGGGCGATGGGCGAAGTCGTGGCGGCCATCGAACGGGTCGTGAGTTTGCCGGCCTGGCAGGAACGGGCGCTGGCCGAGGCGCCGCCGCTGGCATGCGCCGGCGAAAGTCAGCCGCGTGGGCACGGCGTTTTTTTCGGTTACGACTTTCACCTCAGCGTCGATGGGCCGCGCCTGATCGAGATCAACACCAATGCTGGCGGCGCGCTGCTCAACCTGCTCTTGCTGCGCGCCTGGGGCAGGGAAGACGAAGCGCAGCATGGCGAAGAAGCCATCGTCGCGATGGTGCGCGCCGAGTGGGCGTCGGTGCGCGGCCCTAAGCGGCCGCTCGAGACCATCGCGCTGGTCGATGAGGCACCGGCCGGGCAGTATCTGTATCCCGAGTTCCTGCTCTTCCAGGCCCTCTGCCGGCGGCACGGCATCGACTGCCTGATCTGCGATGCGCGCGATTTGCTCCTCTGCCACGGCCGGCTGTGGCTGGAGGAGACGCCGATCGATCTCATCTATAACCGCCTGACCGACTTCTATTTCACGGCGCCGATGAATGCGGTGCTGAAACAGGCCTGGCTCGATGGTTCGCTGCCGATCACGCCGCATCCGCGCGCGCATGCGCTCTATGCCGACAAGCGCCGGCTGGCCTGGCTTGGTGATGCCGAGTGGCTGGCGGCGATCGGTGTCGAAGCCGCAACACGCGATCTGCTGGCGCGCCATGTGCCGCGGAGCGAAGTCATCGCTGCCGGGCTGGGTGCGCCGGAGGCCGATGCGCTGTGGTCTCGGCGCAAGGGACTGTTCTTCAAGCCGCTGGCTGGCTTCGGCGCGCGCGGCGCCTATCGCGGCGACGGCCTGACGCGCCGGGTGTTCGACGAGATTTTGCGAGGTGGTTATGTCGCGCAGGCCTTCGTACCGGCGTCGACGCTGACCGTGCCGCTGGCGGCCGGGGCGGCCGAACTGAAATGCGACCTGCGCTGCTTCGCCTATCGTGGCGCAGTGCAACTGTGCTGCGCCCGGCTGTGGCAGGGGCAGACGACCAATTTCCGCACCCCAGGCGGCGGCTTCGCGGCGGTGAAGGCCGCCGGGTGACAGAGCCTGACGTGAAAAGTTTCACGTCAGAGGTTGTGAAAAAATTCGTCACATCCTGACGTGTCACGTCGCGGTTTTCCGATCGCCAATCAGCGCAGCCAGTCGATCCAGCCGGTAGCGGATCGCCGGGGCGCTTTTCTTGCCCGCCATGATTTTCGCCATGAAGGTGCCGATAGCATCGGCCACCGTCGGCTGCTTGCGCTCGGCTTCTTCTGCGGCGCGCTTGGCGGCCTCGGCTTGGCGCTCTTGCTCTAGCAGGGCTTCCCATTCCGCCGCCGGGTCATGCCCGCCGCGCCGCCTGCCATGCGCCTGCAATCGAACGGGCTCGGGTCTTGTTGCCCATGCCGTAGCCATTCTGGAATGCTGTTGCCCGGTGCGCCGTCGCGGGCATACCCGCCGATGGTGTATTTTCTGCGTTTGCCCTGATGCTCGTACTCGATCACCCATGTTTTCGTGCCATGCGGTCGCACGCGCAGGTCAAGCCCGTCACCATCGATTCTGGGTGGGGGTTTGGGTGGGGATTTCGGGTGGCCTGGGCGGGAATTATACAGAACGTGCAAACGGGATAGTCTTTGAAGAATAAAGTAATTCAAGGAACACCGAGGAATCCGTAGGAACATGCGATACTGGTTGATGAAATCCGAGCCCGACGTCGTCGGCATCGACGACGTGCTGGCGATGCCGAACCAGACCGTCGATTGGTGGGGTGTGCGCAACTATCAGGCGCGCAATTTCATGCGCGATCAGATGCGGGTGGGTGATGGCGTGCTGTTCTACCACTCCTCTTGCCCGGAACCAGGCATCGTCGGCCTGGCTGAAGTGGCGAGTACGGCTTATCCGGATCCGACGCAATTCGATCCTCGCAGTCCTTATTTCGATGCCAAAGCGACACCGGAAAACCCACGCTGGTGGCATGTCGATGTGCGTGTGACCCGCAAGACACGTCTGCTCACGTTGACCGAGCTGCGCCGCTATGACGAACTGGCCGACATGCGCGTGCTGCAACGCGGTAACCGGCTGTCGATCACGCCGGTGAGCGCCGGCGAGTGGAACTTCATCGTGCGCCTGCTGACATGATCTGGCTCGCTTATCTCGCACTGGGCGCCATCGCCGGGCTCATGGCCGGCTTGTTTGGCGTCGGCGGTGGCGCGATCATGGTGCCCGTGCTCGCCCTGCTGTTCGCTCGGCTCGATTTGCCAAACGCTCACCTGATGCATCTGGCGCTAGGGACCTCGATGGCGGCGATCGTCTTTACCTCGTTGGCCAGCCTGCGCGCCCATGCGGCACGTGAGGCGGTGCTTTGGCCGGCGGTGCGCGGTATGGCACCGGGAATCGTGCTCGGCACCTTCCTCGGCGCGATGCTCGCCGGCCAACTACCGACCCGCCCCCTGGCCTGGTTTTTTGCTGCTTTCATGAGCTATGTCGCGCTGCAGCTGCTGTTCGACCTGAAGCCCCACCCAGCGCGCCCGCTGCCGGGTAAGGTCGGACTCGGCGCCGTCGGTCTAGGCATCGGTGCAGTTTCGGCGCTGGCGGCCATAGGCGGCGGCACGATGTCGGTGCCTTTCCTGACCTGGTGCAATGTGCCTTTGCGCGTTGCCATCGGCACCTCTGCGGCCATCGGCTTTCCGATCGCTCTTTCCGGATCACTCGGCTATTTCGTCGCCGGCCAGGGTGCAACCAGCTTGCCCGCAGGCAGCTTCGGCTTCATTTACCTGCCGGCGCTGGGACTCCTGGTCCTGGCCAGCATGCTCACCGCGCCGATCGGCGCCCGGCTTGCTCACCGTTTGCCCGTGCGCGTCCTGAAGAAACTTTTCGCCGTGCTCATCCTGACCTTGCTCGCCGAGATGCTCCATGGTTTGCCTTGAGTCCGAGCGCAGGCGAAAAACCGGGACTTGACGATCGCTCCCGGGCCGACGATCGAAGACACGCCCCTTCAAGCAAACACTGAAAAATCGGCGAGAGGGATGAAGTAGCTGGCGCGCGGCGCGTGGCCGCCCGATACGATGCCTGAACGAGCAAGGTGCGGCAAGAAAACTTCAGGGCATTGAACTTCTGGGCAGGTTTGCGCCGTGCCGATCGGCCTGACTTTCGCTGCCGGCTTTCGCTCATTGGATACACCATCCCTCTTCGTCTCAGGGTTGCCATCGCCGGCGACAGTGGTATGGTGCGCACCATGAGCGAACCGACCTCTGGTCAATTGACTGCCGAAGACTTGCTGCGCTTGCAGGTGCTGCTGGCCGGCGAAGTGCTCGCCGTGCGCCTGGACGAGGATGGGCCTGAGCTGCGCGCGCTGACGCCGCGCGGTGAGGCGCGCATCGCGCTGCACCCGGTCGGCCGGCGCGAGGCCTATTTCAACCAGGTGCGCGAGCTGCTGGGCGGCCATGCGCTCGGTTCGCCCGGCGGCTATCCGGTGCATCTGCGCCGCTGGACGCGCATCGGCCAGGTAGCGCCGAAGAATCTGGCCGCGCTTTTGCTGCTCGCAGAGCCCGAGGCAGCGATGGCAGTGGCCCACTCCTCAGCGCTGACCGACGAGCTGGCCCGGCGCGTCTGGTGGGCCTTACCGGTGCTGGAAGTGGCGCGGGTCATGCTGCATCATCCGGCGGTCCAGCAGGGCGCGATGGGCGCCGTGCTTTCGGCCTGGCTGCTCGAACACCTGCCTTTTCAGGCCGACCCGATCGAGGCGATGCACTGTGTGCGGGCGCTGCTGGCTGCCGGCCGGCTCGACGAGGCGCAGCGCGAGGATTTGTGGCGCAAGGCAAGGCGCCGGCCGCACTACTTCCACGGTTTCCTCGAGTTTCTGCCCGAAGCTTTGCCCGTCGAACGGTCGGCGCGTGAACTGCCCGAGGCCTTGCGCGCCGAGGCGGCGGCCGGCAATCTCTGGGCCACGACGCTGGCCCGCTTGTTTTCGGCCCAGGGCCAGAGCTATCTGCTCGCTGCCCGGCTGGCGCTCGACAAGCCGCCGGCGCACGAGGCGGTTTATGCCTTGCTCGACCTCATCGGTGGTCATTTCGCGGCCTTGCGCGCGGCGCCGGGACGCGAGGCGGTCGCCGCCAGCGATGCGGGCTGGGCCGAGGCGCTGGCGGCACTGGCGGCGCTGTCCGCGGCCGATGCCGAACCGATCCTGACACGCACCACTGCCGTCGGGCCGCAGCTGCGGCGCAAGCTGGAACCGCTGCTCGCGCCCATTCTTCGCCATTTGCGCCATCTGCAGGGAGAGTCATGAAAGGAGGCGTTTATCTCGGATCTGGAAGCGACACGGGTCGGCGAATGCTGGGCGCTGGTCGCCACCCAGCCCGGCAAGCGCCAGTGTTTTCCGGAAAGCATCGTCGAGCCGGTAGCCAGCGAGGAGGAGGCGCGCCGGCGAGCGACGGCCGAACGGCCGGCAGCCCTGCTCATGGGGCCTTCGCGTTCGTCCGAGGCTGCTTTGTCCGTCTCCCAGCGGATTCAGGGATACGCCGCATAAAATTGCTGCGCGGGCGCATCGTGATGTTGTGCGGTGCTCGTTCCCTCGCCTATCCTATTGATGACTTCGGTCGCTGCGCGCCGTGCACCTCCTGCTTCCTCCCGCTCGCGGCTTTTTTCCGCGTTTTTCCGCACGCCAGATGAAGATCATCGCCTCGCGCGCCAATGCTTCATTCAAAGCGCTACGCGCGCTGGCGACCGATAGCCGGCAGGCGCGCCGCTGCGGTCAGGCCTGGCTCGATGGCGCGCATCTGGTGAGCACCTACTGCCAGCGCATCGGCCCGCCACGCCAGTTGGTGTTGGCAGCCAGCGTTGCCGATGGTGTTGAGGCGCGCCGGTTGCGCGCCGCCTGTGCGGCGGCGGAAGTGGTCGTCCTTACCGATGCGCTTTTCGCTCAGCTCTCGGCGCTGGCTTCGCCGTCCGGTATCGCGGCGGTCATCGATCTGCCGCCGACGAGCGAGCCGGCCAGCGGCGCGAAAGTCAGCCGCATCGGGACGGCGTCGGGCGGCGGCCTGCTGCTCGATGCGATCCAAGATGCCGGCAATGTCGGCACGCTGTTGCGCAGCGCGGCGGCGGCCGGTATCGGCGAAGTCTGGCTCGGCCCCGGCTGCGCCAGCGTCTGGAGCAGCAAGGTGCTGCGGGCGGCGCAAGGGGCGCATTTTGCGCTGCGCCTACACGAGGCGGCAGATCTAGCGCCGCTGTTGCGCGATTTCGCCGGTCCCAGCGTCGCGGCCGTAGCGCATGGCGGCCGTTCGCTCTATACGCTCGATCTGCGCGCGCCGGCGATTCTCTGGCTGTTCGGCAACGAAGGTCAGGGTCCGGCGCCAGAACTCTTGCACCTCGTGCGCGAGCGTGTGACGATCCCGCTCGCCGCTGGCGCCGAGTCGCTCAATGTCGCTGCGGCGGCGGCGGTTTGTCTTTTCGAAGCGCGCCGGCAGGCGTTGTTGGCCGCTTGATCATGTGATCTACATGGTGCCGACGCGTCGTTTCCGTCGTTCCGTTAGGGAGATGATGATGATGATCCGCAACCAGGTGCTCGATGCATTGCATTTCCGCCATGCCTGCAAGGAGTTCGATGGCGAACGCCGTATCGATGCGGCTGACTTTCAGCTCATCCTCGAGGCGGCGCGTCTATCGCCCAGCTCCTTCGGCTTCGAGCCTTGGCGCTTCCTCGTCGTGCAGGATGCGACGCTGCGCGAGAAGCTGCGCGCGGTGACCTGGGGGGCGCAGAAACAGCTGCCGACCGCCAGTCATTTCGTCGCGCTGATGGCGCGCAAGGATCTGCGCTGGGATGAAGAGGCGCTCGGGCGTTTCATGGCCGAGGTCAAAGGGCTGGACGAAGAGGCGATCCGCCTGCGGCGCGAGCGTTTCCGCGCCTTCCAGCAGGATGACTTTCGCTTGCTCGACGATGAGCGCGCGCTCTTTGACTGGGCCGGCAAGCAGTGTTACATCGCGCTGGCCAACATGATGCTCGTCGCCGCCCTGCTGGGTATCGATTCCTGCCCGATCGAGGGCATGCAGCGCGAGGCCGCCGAAGCGATCCTGCTCGAAGCCTCGAGGCTCGATGGCCGGCATTGGGGGCTGGCGGTGATGGTCGCCTTCGGTTATCGCAAGAATCCGCCGCCACCGAAGACGCGGCAGTCGGTCGAAGCGGTCGTGCAGTGGCTCTGAGCGCTGGCGAATCAGTGTGCCGCGAGTTCCTGCCAGGCGGCGAGCACCTCTTCTGGCGTGATCGCGGCGACGTGTTCGCGCTGCAATAGCGCATAGGGCACGCCCCAAGGGTGCCAGTGATGGGCATCGGAGGCGCCGAACAGGCAAACGACGGGCTTGCCGAGCGCGGCGGCGAGGTGCATCGCGCCGCCATCGCTGCCGATGAAGCCATCGACGAGCGCCAGTGCGGCGATGAGCTCGGATAGGGTGCGCGTCGGCAGGGCGTGAAAAGCCGGCTGCCGTCGGCTCGCAGCGAAAGTCGGTCCCACTGGCACGGCGTCCTGCGTTTGCAGCAGGCGCACGAGAGCGGCGGCCTTGTCGTCGTCGCCGGGATGATGGGCGTCGTCAGCAGCGCCGGGCGACCACAGCAGCAGGAAACGCGTCGCCGGCTGGGCAACGGCCAGCAGCGGGATCAAACGGGCGAAATGGTCGATCGGCCAGCGCTGCGAAGGCTTGCGCGCCGATAAGTGCAGCGCGATCAATGGCCGGCCATCGACCGGCAGGCCGGCGGCGGCCAGTTGGGCGCGCAGCGCGCCAGTGTCGGGCGGTACGAGGCGCAGTGCCGGCGGCGGTCCGTTTATGCCGAGCGGCGCCAGCAGGCCGAACACCGCTTCGACGTGATGCAAGTCGGTAGCCGGCGGCGGCAGCGGCCAATCGAGCGCTTTCGGCGGCTGGCCTTGGGCCGGTGCGTAGCCGAGGATGTGACGCGGGCGCACGGCGCGGGCATGGGCGAGCGCGCGCACCGAGTGGGCGCTGCCGGCGAGGATGGCCAGATCGAAGCGCTGCGCGCGCAGCTGGCGCAGCAGCCGCCAGCGCTGCCAGTAAAGCGCAAGCAGCGCCTTGCCTGCACGGTGCTTGGCCTTGCCATAGCAATACACGGCATCGATGTCCGGGTTGCCAGCGAGCGCCGGCGCGGCATAGTCGTTGGTCAGCACCGCCAGATGCGCGGCGGGCAGCGCAGCGCGCAGCGCGCGCATGAGCGGCGTCGTGCAGATCAGGTCGCCGATGTTGTCGCGTCGCACGATGAGGAGGCGCGCCCCCTCCGACAGCGGCAGCAAGTTGGGCGGCTTCATGTCATCTCGTCGCGGCGCAGCGGCAGGCGGATGCGGAACTCGGTGCCGCCTTCGACATTGCTGGCGATCAGCGAGCCGCCCATGTGATCGATCAGCATCGCCGACATGTACAGGCCGATGCCGGTGCCCTCGGGCTTGGTGGTGAAATAAGGGTCGAAGATGCGGGGCAGCACAGCCGGATCGATGCCGCCGCCATTGTCGCGCACTGCCAGCAGCGCTTCGCTGGCGGTCAGCGGACGCAGTTCGATGCTCACCAGGCCATGCGCGACGCCACGCTCGACGATGGCGTCGCGGGCGTTGGTGAGCAGGTTGAGCAGTACCTGCACCAGTTCGTTCGGATAGCCGAAGGTGGCGAGCGCCGGTCCGGGCGTCCACTGCAGGCCGATGCCGCGCGCCTGGAAACTGTCGCGCACGATCTTCAGCGCCTCTTCGACCGGTTGGGCGATCTCGAAGCGGCTGGGCGTGCTCTCTGGCCGGAAGAAGCGGCGGAAATCGTCGATGGTCGAGGACATGTGGTCGATGTGCTCGCGGGCACGCGCCACATAGGCGTGCAGTGCGTCGGCATCGAGTACGCCGTCGCGGTAGTCGTATTCGAGGTTCTGCAGGATCAGGCTGACGGCGGTGATCGGCTGCCGCCACTGGTGGGCGATGTTGCCGATCATCTCGCCCATCGCCGCGTGGCGCGACTGGTTGATCAGGATCTGTTCCTGTTCGCGCTTTTCGGTGATGTCGCGGTTGGCGCCGCGCAGGCCGAGGAAGACGCCGTGCGCGTCGTGGATCGGCCGGCAGTTCTGGACGAGATAGCGCACGCTGCCATCGCGGTGGCGGATGCGGAATTCCTGATTGAGCGGGCGTTCGAGCCGATTGGCTTCCGACAGACGGGTGTGGAAGGCGTCGCGGTCATCTTCGTGCACGATGGCGGTGAACAGTGTTGGGTCGTCGATGAATTCGTCGGGCCGATAGCCGCTGATCGTCTCGCAGGCCGGCGAGACATAGCGGAAGCTGCCCTCCGGGTTGCGCCAGAACACCCAGTCGGTGGAACACTCGGCGAGGGTCTGGAACAGCGCCTGACGTTCGCTCAAGGCTTTGAAGGACTGCTGGCGCAAGCGCAGATGATTGATGCTGCTGTGGGCGCCGAAAGCGATGCCGGCCAGGCCGATCAGCCAGACGATGGCATGGGCGGTCAGCTCGCGCTGCCGGCGCTGGATCTCCGATGCGCGGTAGGGAGAAAAATCGACCAGTATGCTCAGCGCGCCGAGCAGATCCCCTTCCTTCCGGTCGGCGTGGCATTTCAGGCAGGCAGGCTCGGCGCGCAGCGCGCGGGTCAGCTTGAAATATTCCCGGCCATCGAGCGTGATCAGGCCGACGTGCTGTTCGGCGCCAGCCATCAGCGTGTCATAGGCTGTCTTCTCCCAGTCCTCCGGCCAGTGCTCGGGATTGAGCGGTGCATACGACGAGATGCGCTTGCGCAGGCCGGGAATGTGGGCTAGATCTTCCTGACGCAGCAGCTTGGCGAGGTAGCTGGCATTGACCATCGTCAGCGCCATGCCGTCGGTGGTCACTACGTCGCGTAGCGGGTGGCTCAGATAGGGATTGGGCGGGGTTTGTGCGTCGGGGCGGACGTAGATGCCGCCGCGATTGGCGATCCACAGCCGCAGCGCCATCTCGCGCCCGAGATGGGCCTTGGCCTCGGCTTGCGCCAGGCGCTGCGCCTCGCCTTCGCGCTGCCTCGTTTCCCAGAGCCACATCGCCACGCCGAGCGAGGTCCAGCCGACCATCGCCAAAGCGGCCAGGCGGCGCACCAGGCGCAGCCCGTGTCCGGCGGTGGGCGGTGGCTGGTGGTCAGCGGTCGGTGGGCGGGAAGTGGGGGGCATGCTGGTGGTCAGTGGTCAGTGGGCGGTGGGCCGATGCGGTCTGCAGACGGTCCAGTAGAGCGGACAACGTCTGGCGCAGTTCCTGCAGCTGCCTTTCTCTTTGCTGGTCATCGAGCGGCGCGTAGCGCAGGCGGCTGTAGCCTTCGGCGAATGTGTTCAGCGTTTCGCCCAATGCGGGATTCGCCTGGGCGACGCGCGCCGCCCAGGCGCCGGGCGCTTCCCAGTTTAGGCGGCCGTAGCCTCGGCGGGCGAGGTGTTTCTGGGCGCGTTGCCACAGCCGGCCGGCGGCATCGCGCCGCTGCCACTGGCGCAGGGCGAAAAGTGCCAGCACCGCGAAAGTCAGCCCGGTGAGCACGGCGAGCAGCGCGGTCATGTGGCGCCAGTCGGGCGTGCTCATGCCCAGACGACGTAGGAAGTCGCGCTGGCGTTCGACGTTGTAGCCGAGCACCCACTGGTTCCAGGCGTTGTTGAGCGCATCCCAGCGAAAGCGCAGATCGCGCAGCCAGGCGAGGTGGGTGCGCACCAGATAGGGCAGCGGCGAGCCTTCCGGCACGGCCGCAGCGAGGTTCTGCTGCACGCGCGTCGGAACGCTGATCGCCGTCGGGTCGATGCGCCGCCAGCCTTCGCCGCGCAGCCAGACCTCGGTCCAGGCGTGCGCGTCGTACTGATGTACGACCATGTAGCCATCGACGGGGTTGATCTCGCCGCCCTGATAGCCGGTGACGACGCGCGCCGGCACTCCGGCAGCGCGCAGCGCGAAGACGAAGGCGCTGGAAAAATGCTCGCAAAAGCCCTCTTTGGTTTCGAACAGGAACTCATCGACGCTATTTTCGCCAGTGAGCGGTGGCTCCAGGGTATAGCGCAGGCCTTGGCGCAGGAAGAAGACGATTGCCGCTTCGAGGATGGCGTGGTCGTCCTCGCCATGCATCGCTCGCCAATGGGCGGCGGTTTCACGGATGCGCGGATTGCCGCGCGGCGGCAATTGGCGCGCTTCGGCGAGTCGCGCACCCGGTTCATCGGCGCCGGCGATGGTCTCGGGAAACGAGGAAAGCGTGTAGCGCAGGCGACTGACGATGGGTTTGTTGCTGACCAGGAAATAATCGTCGGTGGCCAGCGCGCCTTCGGCGATCGTCGGCGGCTCGCCGGGCAGTTCGAGCGTGAACAGCCAGTGCTTGTTGTGCGGTTCCAGCGTCAGCTCGTAGGAAACCTCCCGCCCGGCGACGTCGTAGGGAACGGCATCGTGGATGGCCTGGCGCAGCGGTCGCCAGGTGCGGCCGTCGAAATGGGTGAGCACCGGGCCGCGCCAGTAGAGCTGGTGGCGCGGCGGAATCTCGCCGGCGAAGCGGACGCGGAAAGCAATCGCATCGGACTGCGACAGCTGGCTGATCGAACCAGGGGTCATGCTGTCGGATAGGCCGGTGAGCGCGCTGTGCGCATCGCGCGGCAGGCCCCACAGCGGCCCCTGCACGCGCGGGAAAAGCACGAAGAGCAGCAGCATGAAGGGCAGGGCCTCGAGCAGCAGCAGGCTAGCGCGCGCCAGCAGCGGCCGCGCATCCGGCAGATCGTCCTCCAGCGCTGCCAGCGCGGCGACGAGCATCAGCAGCGCCAGCGCGGCGAACAGCGCCGCCGGCATCGTCTGGGCGTAAAAGAACGCGCCCATGACGATGAAAAAGCCGAGGAAGACGACGGCCAGGCCATCGCGCCGGGCGCGGCACTCGAGCTGCTTCAGCGCCATCAGCATCACCAGCAGCGCCACGCCGGGGTTCTGGCCGAAAGGCGTGCGGTAATGCAGCACGATGCCCACCAGACCAGCCACCGCGACGAGGATCAATGACCAGCGCGGTGGCAAAGGCTTGTGCCACCAGGCCAGCGCCAGGCGCCAAACGAAAGTCAGCCCGGTCAGCACGGCGAGCCAGATGGGCAGATACGGCGCGAGCGGTGCGCTGGCGGCGATGCCAGCCACGGCCAGCCACAGCGCCTGCCGGCGCGACAGCGGCGCCGTATTGGCTGAAGGAGGAGGGCGCTCGTCCAGCATGGTGTTGTCAGTGGCCGAACAGCGCCAGCGCTTCGAGGCAGCGCGCCAGATGCTCTTCGCCCTGCCCGAGCGGCAAACTGCGCTGCGGCAGACGCAAACCCCAGGGGCGGCCCTGAGCAGAAGCATCGAGCACCCAGCGCGTCAGTTGCGCGATGCGCGTCTCGGCGTCCCATGTCGCGGGCAGGTCGAACCAATCGAGCAACACCGACTCGGCTTGCGCGCCGGCGAACAGCTTGGTGAGCAGTCCAGCCTCGCTGCCGAGGCGGGCGGCGGCTTTCCAGGCGACATGCTGCGGCGGATCGGCCGGCTGATACGTGCGCAGGCCGGCGAAATCCTCGTCGCCGCGGCCGAAGGATTGCGCACTGCCCTGCGTGCCGCGGCCGCGCGGCAGCGGCAGGCCGGCCGGCGCCGGGCGTGGCCAGATCAGGCAGCGGGCTTCCGGCGCGCAATAGGCGAAGGCGCGGATCAGGCCGAGCGGCCAGCGTGTCTCGATGTTCAGGCGCGGCATGAGCAACCAGCCGCGCTGAGACGCCGCCAGGTGCAGCGTCACGGCGACGCTGCCCTGCGCCGGCAGATCGACCCCTTGCGGCTCGCCGCCGGCGAGCGCAAGCCACAGGCGGCGGCGCTCGCTGCTGCGGTCGTTGTGCAGCAGGAGCGTGAAGCCAGCCCGCTCGCCGGCGAACACCGGCGCGTTGCGCGCCGCTTCGAGACGCAGGCCGAGCAGATTGCGGAAGGTTTCGAGGATGGTCATCACGCCGAGGCCGGCGAGCAGGAAGGTCACCGCATAGCCCAGGCTTAGGCCGTAGTTGATCGCACCGAGCAGCAGGACGATGAGCGTCAGGCCGTAAGCGAGGCCGGCGCGCGTCGGCAGGACATAGACCCGCCCCTGACCGAGCACGATGGGGCTCTCTTCCGGCGGTTTGACGCGCAGCGCCCAGGCGATGAAGCGCTCGCGCAGTGGCATTGTCTTCACGGCAGTGGCACGGCCTCGATCAGCCGGCGGGCGGCGTCTCGGGGCTCGCCGTCGCGGGGCCGCAGGCGGTGGCCGGCGATGCCGGGCAGCACGGTCTGCACGTCCTCGGGACGGACGTGGTCGCGGCCGGCGAGCAGCGCCCAGGCGCGCGCGGCATTGATCAGCGCCAGCGCGGCGCGCGGCGACAGGCCGGCCTGCCATTCGCCACATTGCCGGCTATAGGCGATGAGCGCCTGAACGTAATCGAGCAGCGCTTCGCTGATGTGGATGCTGCTCACCGCCTGCTGCATCGGCAGCAGATCGTCGGGCGCGAGCAGCGGCTGCAGATCCTCGAGCATCGCCCGGCGATCGCGACCGGCAAGCAGCGCACGCTCGGCGGCGTGATCGGGGTAGCCGAGCTCGATGCGCATCAGGAAGCGGTCCAGCTGCGATTCGGGCAGCGGAAAGGTGCCGATCTGCGTCGAGGGATTCTGTGTCGCGATGACGAAAAAAGGTTCCGGCAACGGGCGGGTCTCGCCTTCGACGGTGACTTGGCGCTCTTCCATCGCTTCGAGCAGCGCGCTCTGCGTCTTCGGTGTCGCGCGATTCACTTCGTCGGCGAGCACGACTTGCGTGAAGATTGGCCCGGGATGGAAGGCGAACGCGCCCTGGTCGCGATCGAAGACCGAGATGCCGAGGATATCGGCCGGCAGCATGTCGGCGGTAAACTGCAGGCGGGCAAAGCGCAGTCCGAGCAGCTGGGCCAGCACATGGGCCAGCGTCGTCTTGCCGACGCCGGGCAGGTCTTCGATCAGCAGATGGCCGCGCGCCAGTAGGCAGGCCAGCGCCAACCGCACTTGGTGATCCTTGCCGAGGATGATCTCGTCGGCGGCACGCACGACGGCGCTGAGCCGCTCATGGATCGTGGCGACGGGAGTCGGGGCGATCGGGGGTCGGGACATGATTTTTCGGGCGGTCGGTGAAAGGGGATGGAGCGCGGTACGGGCTGACCGCCACCGCGCTCCGGCGGAAAAAGCCCGGATCGCCGGGCCGAGATGATGCGACCCGGATCAGGGCGCCCTGGTTCGGCGCCTCGGTTGGAAACTTCGCTCAATGGGGTGATAATCGACGACGGCAGACGAATGCCGTGGCAGTTCGTCTTTGCCGTCGTGCCCAGCCTGGCTGGGCGTGGATCAATACATTCTATTGCAGTGGTCAGCCCGACACATGATTACCGCCTTCATCACCCACCGCGATTGCCTCGGCCATGACATGGGTGCTCACCATCCCGAATGCCCACGGCGCCTGGGCGCGATCCAGGACCGGCTGATCGCCGCCGGTCTCGATCAATATCTGTCCTGGCACGATGCACCGTTGGCCGAGCGAGCGCAGTTGCTGCGCGTGCATCCCGAAGAATACATCGCTCGCCTCGAAGGTCTCAGCCCGCAGCATGGCATCGTCCATCTCGATCCGGACACGGCGATGAGTCCCGGCACCTGGCGGGCGGCCCTGCGCGCTGCCGGCGCTGGCGTGCTGGCCGTCGATCTGGTCCTGCGCGGCGAGGCGGCCTCGGCCTTCTGCGCCGTGCGACCGCCGGGTCATCATGCCGAACGCGCGCGGGCGATGGGTTTCTGCTTCTTCAACAACATCGCCGTCGCCGTCATGCATGCCCGCGCCGCCTGGGGGCTGGAGCGGGTGGCGATCGTCGATTTCGATGTCCATCACGGCAATGGCACCGAGCAGATCTTCGCCGGCGATACGGCTGTGCTGATGGCCAGCACCTTCCAGCATCCGTTCTACCCCTATTGCGGCACGGAAAACGTCGCCCCGAACATGATCAACGTGCCGCTCAAGGCCGGCACGCGCGGTGACGGTTTCCGTCAGGCCGTGCTCGATCACTGGTTGCCGCGCCTGCGTCAGTTCAAGCCGCAGATGATCTTCATTTCCGCCGGCTTTGATGCCCATTACGAGGACGACATGGCTTCGCTCGGTCTGGTCGAATCCGATTATGCCTGGGTGACCGAACAGCTGATCGATGTCGCGCGCGCCTCGGCGCAGGGGCGCATCGTCTCGATGCTCGAGGGCGGCTATGCCTTATCGGCGCTGGCGCGCAGCGTCGGCGCGCACATCAAGGCGCTGGCCGAGCTGTGAGGCAGGGAGTGGCGCGTTCCGTGTCGCTGCGGGCGAACGGTTAGAATCTACGCCTCAGCGGGTCGGTGCGCCACCGGCGGCCGGTGTCCATTCTTTTCCAGCGTAGGATGAGTACATGATTCAAGGTTCGATCCCGGCCCTCGTCACGCCGATGCACGACGACGGTAGCCTCGATTTCCCCGCCCTCGAGCGTCTGCTCGACTGGCACATCGCCGAAGGGTCTGATGCCGTGGTGATGGTCGGTACGACCGGGGAATCGCCGACCGTCGATTTCGACGAGCATTGTGCGCTCATCCGCGCCGCCGTGCGCCATGTCGCCGGCCGCATTCCGGTCATCGCCGGTACCGGCGCCAACTCGACTGCCGAGGCCATCGAACTGGCCGAGTGTGCGCGCGCTGCCGGCGCTACGGCCCATCTGTCGGTCGTGCCCTATTACAACAGACCGACGCAGGAGGGCCTGTATCGCCATTTCCGGGCCATTGCCGAAGCGGTCGATCTGCCGCTCATCCTCTACAATGTGCCCGGCCGTACGGTCGCCGATCTGGCCAACGAGACCGCGCTGCGTCTGGCGGCCGTGCCGGGCATCGTTGGCATCAAGGATGCGACCGGCGACATCGGCCGCGGCGCGGAGCTACTCGAGCGCGCGCCGGCCGGTTTTGCCGTCTACTCCGGTGACGATGCCACGGCGCTGGCGCTCACTTTGCTGGGCGGTCAGGGGGCGATCTCGGTGACCGCCAACGTCGCGCCGGGGCCGATGCACCGCATGATTGCCGCCGCGCTGACCGGCGATGTCGCCAGCGCGCGCGAGATCAACAGGCCGTTGCTCGGCCTGCACCGTCGGCTATTCGTCGAGGCCAACCCGATTCCGGTCAAGTGGGCGTTGCAGCGCATGGGGCTGATCGGCGGTGGCCTGCGCCTGCCGCTGACACCGCTGGCGGCCGAGAACCAGGCGCGCGTCGAAGCGGCGCTGCGCGAAGCGGGCATCGCGCTGGCGGGATGAACGGTGCTCGCGTGTGGCCGCAGCGGCTACGGCTCGCTCGGCAGGACGCTCGATGGTCGAAGCGAATTCTCGAATCGGACCGCAGTCTGCCATCGCGCTTTCCGTCCATCGCTGGGTGGAAAGCCTGGCAATGGTTCCAATACTGTGTTTTGAGGTTCTGTGATGCGTGGCTTTGCCGTTACCCTGACTTTGGTCGCCTTGCTGGTTGGATGCAGTTCTCCCGGTTCGCTGCTGGAATCGAAGAAGATCGATTATAAGTCGGCCGGCAAGTTGCCCTCGCTCGAGGTGCCGCCCGACCTGACCCGGCCTTCGCGCGACGAGCGCTACGTCGTGCCCGATCTGGCGCCACGCGGCAGCGCGACTTATTCGGCTTACGCTGGCGAGCGGGCGGCGCAGCCGGCGGCGAGCAGCGGGCCGGAAGTGTTGTCCGAAGTCGGTGCGATGCGCATCGAGCGCGCCGGTACGCAGCGCTGGCTGGTCGTGCCGCAGTCGGCCGAGCAGCTTTGGCCCGCGGTCAAGGCGTTCTGGCAGAACCTCGGTTTCATCGTCAGTATTGAAATGCCCGAGGTTGGCGTGATGGAGACCGACTGGGCGGAAAATCGCGCCAAGATTCCGCAAGATTTCATCCGCGGACTGTTGAGCAAGGTGCTCGACAGCGTCTATTCGACCGCCGAACGCGACCGTTTCCGCGTGCGCTTCGAAAAGGGCGCCCAACCGGGCACGACCGAAATCTATATCAGCCATCGTGGCATGATCGAGGTGTATACCACCGCCGATCGTACCGATACGCGCTGGCAGCCGCGGCCGCCCGATGCAGAACTGGAAGCCGAAATGCTGCGCCGGCTGATGGTGCATCTCGGCGTCGAGGAGGCGCGCGCAGCGAGCATGCTGGCCAACGCGGCGCCGGCGGTCGAGCGGGCGCGTCTCGTGCAGCAGGCCGACGGCGCCTCGGCCTTGCGCGTGCAGGAGGCCTTCGACCGGGCTTGGCGGCGCGTCGGGCTGGCGCTCGACCGCATCGGTTTCACGGTCGAGGATCGCGATCGTGCCGGTGGGCTGTACTTCGTGCGCTATGCCGATCCCGAAAGCCAGGGGCGGAAGAAGGGCGAGAAAGGCTGGCTCGATCGCCTGATGTTTTGGAAGGGCGAGTCGCCGGCGACGGCTGTCGATCTGCAGTACCGTGTCCATGTCGCCGCTGAGGGCGAGGACAGCGTCGTGCGCGTGCTGACGCGCGAAGGCGGTGTCGACCGTTCGGAAACCTCGCGCCGCATTCTGTCGCTGCTGCACGAGCAGCTCAAGTAATAGTCGTTCGTCGTGGCGCTCGATGAGTCGTGCGCCACGCTGCCGGCGCGGACTGCCGTCCATCCGCCGGCCGGAGCGCCGCGACAGAGGGTCGGGCAGGGGTATCGATCGCACCGATGATTCGGTGCCGGGGCGGGAAACGTTGCCCAGGCGAAAGTCAGTGCGATGGAGACGGCGCTCGCCGCGGGCTGGGCACGCACTGGCGTGCACGCGGCGCATCGGCGTGGCGAGCGCAGCGCCGGCGAAATGGGTTTCGCCGGCGATCAGGCGGGGCGTGTCGTCTGACACGCCCTTGCGGTGGCTTTAGCGCTTTTTTCCGGCCAGGGCAGCCTTGAAGCCGGCACCAGCCGTGAAGCGCGGCACGGTCGTGGCGGCGATTTGCAGTTTTTCGCCGGTCTTCGGGTTGATCCCGGTGCGCGCGGCGCGCGGCGTGGCTTTGAACGTGCCGAAACCGATCAGGGTGACACTCTCGCCCTTGGCGACGGCCTTGACGATGCTGTCGAGCATCGCGTTCAGTGCATTCTCGGCTTCGCTCTTGGACAGGCCAGTCTCCTGAACGATTTTATCGACGAGTTCAGACTTGTTCATGCAGTTCTCCCTGGATGAAAAGACGGAATGGGATCGGGCGACCGGGGTGGTTGCTGTCGCCCGACGCACGATGAGGAGGTGTGTGTAAGCCAACGTCGGCGCAATTTAGCACCGCCCATCGTAGGACGGAATAGGACGGAAAGCCTGCCGGGAATTTTTTTCCGCGCCGGCTCCACAATGATCGATGGTGCGGCATTTTTCGTTGTCATCATGCTTGACACAAGGCGTTGTTTATTTTGCATTCGAGTCCGATCGTCCTGCCTAAAGACGTGTCTGGCAGCGCGCCTTCGTCAGCCCGCAGATCGAAGCCGCGTCGCGCCTTCGCGCTGGCGTCGCGAGCGTCCGGGCGGACGCAGGCTGCGCGAGAAAGTCGGCTCCATCGCTACGGCGCGGCGAGCCGCTCGCCGATGGAAACGCTGAAGGCGGCGTGGGCGCATCGCGGCGCTCGCTTCCGCGCCGATCTACTCGATCGGCCGAGGTCGCTGCTTGATCCGTACCTCCTGCTTTCTCCCGCTCGCGGCTTGCTTCAGCGTTTCCCTATAATCGCCGCCCCATGCCCTCCATCCAGCCGCTGCCCGACCTGTTGATCAGTCAGATTGCCGCCGGCGAGGTGGTCGAGCGCCCGGCCTCGGTGCTCAAGGAGCTGCTGGAAAACAGTCTCGATGCCGGGGCGCGGCGCATCGAGGTCGAACTGGAGGAGGGTGGTGTGCGGCTGCTGCGCTTGAGCGACGATGGCTGCGGCATCGAACGTGACGATCTGCCGCTGGCCGTCGCCCGCCATGCGACGAGCAAGATCGCCAGTCTCGACGATCTCGAGCGCGTCATGAGCTACGGTTTCCGAGGCGAGGCGCTGGCCTCGATCGCCGCCGTGGCGCGGCTGACTTTGACCAGCCGCGCCCGCGGCGCGCCGCATGCCTGGCGTCTGCGCGCCGATAGCGGCAGCATCGAGCCGGCGGCCTTGGCTGGGGGGACGGTGGTCGAGGTGGCCGATCTCTACTACAACACACCGGCACGGCGCAAGTTCCTGCGTTCGACGGCCACCGAGTATGCGCATTGCGCTGAGGCGCTCAAGCGCGTCGCGCTGGCGCGGCCCGAGGTGGCCTTCACGCTCAGTCACGACCGCCAGACGAAGCGCCGTCTGGCGGCGGGTGATCTGGCGCAGCGCGTCGGCGAGCTGCTGGGCGAGGAATTCATCACCGATGCGCGCCGCGTCGATGTCGCCGCCGGCGCGCTGCGGCTGCAGGGCTGGGTGGCCTTGCCGGTCGGCGGCCGCGGTGCCGGCCAGCATTTCTTCGTCAATGGCCGCTTCGTGCGTGACCGGCTGCTGCTGCACGCCGCCCGCACGGCCTGTGCCGATCTCGGTTACGGCGGTCAGCCGCCCTGCTATGTCCTGTTTCTGACCTTGCCGGCCGAGGCGGTGGACGTCAACGTCCATCCGGCGAAGACCGAGGTACGCTTTCGCGACGGGCGTGGCGTGCATCGGTTCGTGCTGCATGCCATCGAGCGCGCGCTGGCGGCGCCGATTGCGGCCAGGGTGTCCGCTGGCGAGCCCGTCGCCGATGCAGGTGGGGCGCGTGCGGTGTATGAGCCATCGGGGCAGGGCGCTCAGGCGGCGCTGCCGCTGCGCGTGGCGAAGGTGGCGGACTATCTCGCCTTCATGGCCGATGGACGGCGTCCGGCGACGGCCGCGGCCGGCGATGCCGCCGTTCCCGTTGCCGCAGCGGATGGCGTGACCGAGGCGACGGCGGCGGTCGGCACGCTGCCGCCGCTCGGCTTCGCCCTCGCTCAACTCGGCGGCATCTATTTGCTGGCCGAGAATGCCCAGGGCCTGGTGCTGGTGGACATGCATGCCGCGCACGAGCGCATCGTCTATGAGCGGCTCAAGGCGCAGACCGGCCGACCGCCGCTGCAGCAGCTTTTGGTGCCGGCGCTGGTACGCGTCGATGCGCTGCAGATGGCGACCTGGCAGGAACGCGGTGCGGAAATCGCGGCGCTGGGCTTCGAACTGGCTGCAGCGGGGCCGAACGAGCTGATCGTGCGCGCCGTGCCGGCCTTACTCGCCCAGGCCGATCTCGGCGCGCTGCTGCGCGAGGTGTTGCAGGAACTGGCCGCGCTGCCGGCCAGCCGGCGCATCGAGCAATGCCGCGACGAATTGCTGGCGCGCATGGCCTGTCATGGCGCAGTGCGCGCCCACAGGCGGCTGACGCTGCCGGAGATGAACGCGCTGTTGCGCGACATGGAGCGCACGCTGCGCGCCGAACGCTGCAACCACGGTCGGCCGACCTGGGTGCAGCTGGGCATTGACGATCTGGACAAGCTTTTCTTGCGCGGCCGATGAATGCACTGCCTCCGGCCATCCTGCTCATGGGGCCAACCGCCAGCGGCAAGACCGATCTGGCGCTCGAGATGGCTGCGCGGCTGCCGCTCGAGATCGTCAGCGTCGATTCGGCGCAGGTGTTCCGCGACATGGATATCGGTACCGCCAAGCCCGATCGCGCCACGCTGGCCCGCTTTCCGCATCACCTGATCGACCTCATTTCGCCAGAAGAGAGTTATTCGGCGGCGCGCTTTTGTCGGGATGCGCTGGCGGCGATGGCCGACATCCGCGCCCGCGGCCGCGTGCCCTTGCTCGTCGGCGGCACGATGCTTTATTTCAAGGCGCTGCGTGAAGGTCTGGCCGAGCTGCCGTCCGCCGACGCCGCGTTGCGGGCGCAGATCGATGCCGAAGCGGCCGCCCGAGGCTGGCCGGCGCTGCATGCCGAACTGGCGCGCGTCGATGCCGAAACGGCGCAGCGCCTCGAACCGACCGACGCGCAGCGCATCCAGCGCGCGCTGGAAGTCTGGCGCCTCACCGGCCAGTCGCTTTCGTCTTACCTGCGCGCGCAGCCGGTGCAGCGGCCGGCTTGGCGGTTTCTGCCGCTGGCGCTCGTGCCGTCGAGCCGCAGCGCGCTGCATGCGCGCATCGCCCGCCGCTTCACGGCCATGCTGGCCGCCGGTCTGGTCGGCGAAGTCGAGGCGCTGCGCGACCGCTACCGGCTGCATGCCGGCCTGCCGTCGATGCGCTGTGTCGGCTACCGGCAGGTGTGGCAGATGCTGGCCGGCGAATTACCGTCCGGTGAGCTCGCCGAGCGCGGCATCTATGCGACGCGCCAGTTCGCCAAACGCCAGCTGACCTGGTTGCGCGCCTGGGACGATGTTAAGATGCACGATTGCCTTCAGACGGCGTTCGCGGCGAAAATGGCGGATGAAGTCGCTGCCTTCCTGTTCTGACAGACCTGCCGGCCGTCGGCTTGGGCCCCTGGAACGGTCGTCGTCGCCGGCATTCTCACGGTCATGCCCGACCGGGCACGTTACAAGAAAACATCATGTCCGAGCCGAATTCGCAGGAACTCGAACAATACACGCTGACCAACCGTCGTGAAATCGTTTTCTATCTCAATGAGTTGATCAACCATCACGAACGCGTCAGCGTCTCGTTCAACGAAGGCCGCGACGTGCTGCTCACCCTCCTGCTCGAGGCCGATACCGACCGCGATACCCTAATCTTCGATGTCGGTGGCTCCGAAACGATCAATCAGCGTTTGCTGCAGAGCAAACGCAACTTCTTCGTCGCCAACCCCGGCGGCGTGCGCAACCAGTTCCTCTGCGGGCCGGTGCGCGAGACGACCTGGCGCAACCGGCGCGCTTTCGCCACCAATCTGCCGCAAAGCTATGTGCGCCTGCAACGGCGCGAGTTCTTCCGTCTCATCCTGCCGATCACGCGGCGGCCGAAGTGTGTCTTCAAGGGCGGTCGGCCGCTCAAGGACTGGGTAATGGAGGTGGTCGATATCGGCATCGGCGGGGTCGGTCTCGAGTCGCCGCAGTCGCCCCTGCCTTTCGGACAGCGCGACGTGCTGGCTAAGGCGAGCATCGACCTGCAGTCTTTCGGCGTGCTGCAGGCCGATCTCGAAGTGTGCCATGTCGCCCAGCTGACCCTCGGCAACAAGATCATCGGTCGCCTCGGCTGCCATTTCGTCCGCCTGAGCTCCGGGCAGGAGATGATGCTGCAACGTTTCATCACCCAGATCCAGCGCGAGGAAAAAGCCCGCCTCGGGTTTTGAAAGTCAACCCGGCCGGCACGGCGTCGTGAGCAAGCGGTGGGCCGCCGGCGATGACCCGATCTCGATGCTCCTGACTTTCGCCGTGCCATCCGCTTTCCGTCCCGTCTGCGGAAGAAGCCGCCGATGGCGGGCGCGCGCACTGCGCCTCGCCGCATCGGTCGGACTGGGACTGCTGGCGACGGCCGCGGCGGCGCAGCCCCTGATCATCCACACATTGCAGCACCGGCCGGCGGAAGAGGTGCTGCCATTGCTGCAACCGCACATCGAGCCGGGCGGCGTGGTCAATGGTCAAGGCGAAAAGCTCTTCCTGCGCGTGTCGGAAAATAACCGCCAGCAATTGCTGAGCCTGCTCGCCGAAGTGGACAGGCCGCCGCGCCGGCTGCTGATCAGCGTGCGCCAGGAGGGCGGCAGTGAGCGTGAGGCGCTGGCCGCCGGCGGCGAAATGGCCTTCACCGGCGCGGGCGCGTCCTTGCATCTGCACGGCGACCGGCGCAGCCGCGACGAGCGGCAGACGGTCAGCCAGCAGCTGCAGACCGTCGAAGGTGGCCGCGCCTGGATCCGCATCGGCACCTCATTGCCGCTGCCCTTCCGGCAGACCTGGATGACACCGCGCGGCACCGAAGTGCAGCAGGGCATCGCATGGCGCGATGTCGGCAGCGGTTTTGCGGTCCAGCCGCGCCTACAGGGCGAGCGCGTGATGCTGGAGATCACCCCGATGCTGGAGAGTGCCGGCTCCATCGCTGGCCGTATCGATAGCCGCCACCTGAGCACTACGGTCAGCGGCCGGTTGGGCGAATGGCTGCCACTCGGCGGCAGCCACCGTGAGCAGCAGGGCGATGCGCGCCAGATCGTGTCCGGCGCAAGCCTTAGGCAACGCGAGGAACATCGCGTCTGGCTGAAGGTCGAGGTCTTGCCTTGAGTGGCGAGATCGAACGCCTGTTCGCCGCCGACGGGCCGCTGGCGCGGGGCATCGCTGGCTTTCGCCCCCGGCCGCAGCAGGTCGAGCTGGCCTGCCGGCTGCATGCCGCCGTGCGCGAGAACCGCGTCATCGTCGCCGAGGCCGGCACCGGCACCGGCAAGACCTTCGCCTACCTCGTGCCGGCGCTGTTTTCCGGCGGCAAGGTCGTCGTGTCCACCGGCACCAAGACCTTGCAGGATCAGCTCTTCAAGCGCGACCTGCCCACCGTGCGCGACGCGCTGCGCCTGCCGGTGCAGATCGCGCTGCTCAAGGGGCGGGCGAACTATGTCTGTCCCTACCATCTCGAACGCGCGCTGCAGGCCGGCCGCTTCACTTCGCGTCAGGAAGTCGCCGACCTGCGCGCCATCGCCCGCTTCGCCAAGGCGACGCACAGTGGCGACAAGGCCGAATGCGTCGCCGTGTCCGAAAACTCCACCGCCTGGGCGCTGGCGACGTCGACGCGCGAGAACTGTCTCGGCCAGGACTGCCCGCACGTCAAGGAATGCTACGTGCTGAGCGCACGCCGCGCGGCTTTGGCGGCCGATGTCATCGTCGTCAATCACCACCTGTTCTTTGCCGATGTCATGCTGCGTGACGACGGTCTGGGCGAGCTGCTGCCGGCCTGCAATGTCGTCGTCTTCGACGAAGCGCATCAACTGCCCGATGTCGCCGGAGACTTTTTCGGCCAGGCGGTGAGCACGAACCAAATCCTCGAACTGGTGCGCGATCTGCGCTTCGAGGTGCTGAGCGCGGCGCGCGATGCCCTCGATCTGCTCGCTGCCTGTCCGGCGCTGGAAAAGGCGGCGCGCGACTTCCGCCTTGCCTTTCACCGCGAGATGCGGCTCAACGACGTGCAGTGGCGGGCGCATGGCGAGGCCGGCGAGCGGCTCGCGGCGCTGCAGCAACAACTGGCGGCGCTGACCGAGCGCGTGCAGGCGCAGGCTGAACGCAGCGAAGGACTGGCCAACTGCCTGAACCGGGCGCAGGCGCTCGCCGCCGCGCTGCAGGACTGGCAGTGCGCCATCAGCGACTCGCCGCTGGCGGCCCCCGCAGTGGCCGCCGCGCCACAGGATGGCGCGGCGGCCGTGGATCGGGCGGGCGCGGCGGCCAGCGAGGAGGCCGGCGATGAGGGCGGCTGGGTGCGCTGGCTGGAAGTGACGTCGCATGCCGTGGTGTTGCACCTGACGCCGTTGTCGGTGGCCGGCATCTTTCGCAGGCAGCTCGCCGGCCATCCGCGCGCCTGGATTTTCACCTCGGCGACACTGTCGGTCGGCGGCGACTTCCGCCACTATCAGGCCGAAATGGGCTTGCATGAGGCCGAGACGGTCAGCTTCGACAGCCCCTTCGACTATGGCCAGTGCGCCTTGCTCTATTGCCCGCAGGGTCTGCCCGACCCGAATCATCCCGATTACAGCGAGGCGGTGTTCGCAGCCGCCTGGCCGCTGATTGAGGCCGCCGGTGGCCGCAGCTTCGTGCTGTGCACCAGCCTGCGTGCCATGCGCCGGCTGCACGAACTGCTGCAGACGCCGGCCGCGGCGCACGAACTGCCGCTGCTGGTGCAGGGTGAAGGAACGCGCAGCGCGCTGCTCGAACGCTTCCGCCGCCTCGGCAATGCCATCCTTGTCGCCAGCCACAGCTTCTGGGAAGGCGTGGACGTGCGTGGCGAGGCGCTGTCGCTGGTCATCATCGACAAGCTGCCGTTTGCGCCGCCCGACGATCCGGTGCTGGCGGCACGCATCGAGCAGATGAAGCGCGTCGGCCGCAACCCCTTTTACGAGCTGCAACTGCCGCGGGCGGTGATCAGCATGAAGCAGGGCGCCGGCCGCCTGATCCGCGCCGAGAGCGACCGCGGCGTGCTGATGATCTGCGACCCGCGCCTGGTGGACAAACCCTATGGCCGGCGCATCTGGCAGAGCTTGCCGCCGATGCGCCGCACACGTTTGCAGCACGAAGCCATCGCCTTCTTCACCGGCGCGGCGAATCGTTGAGCCGGGCGAGAAAGGCGCCGGCCTTCCCCAGGGGCAGTTGGGCGCAGACGCGGTGGCCGCTGCCCGGTGCGCAGTCGGTCGGGCTGATGTTGCCGCCGGCATCGGTGCGCCAGAGGGCTTCGATGCGCTGTTCGCTGTTGCCGGATGGGTGGATCAGTTCCAGCCAGTCGCCGACGGCGAAGCGGTTCCTGACCGCGATCTCGGCTAGGCCATCGTCGCGGTAGCCGGTCAGATCGCCGACATACTGGCTGTGACCGGGGCGCGAGAGGCCATCGTGCAGGTTCTCGTGCGCGCCGGCGGGACGGCGCACGAAAAAGCCGTCGGTGGTGCCGCGCGAAGCCAATGCGGCGAGACTCGCGCGCAAGCGCTCATCGAAAGGTCGGCCGGCCTGCGCGTCGGTGATCGCCTGACGGTAGCTCTGGCAGGTGCGGGCGACGTAATAGGCCGACTTGGTGCGGCCTTCGATCTTCAGCGCATCGACGCCGATGGTCACGAGGCGCGCAACATGTTCGATGGCCGCCAGATCGCGCGAATTGAGGATGTAGGTGCCGTGCTCATCCTCGTCGATCGGCAGCCACTCGCCGGGACGGGTGGTTTCCTCCAGCACCAGCCTGCGGCCTGGACGGCGCGGCGTGCCGATGGGGCTGACTTTCGCAGTCTGCGCCGTGGCCTGCCTGGGCAGAGCGATGGCCTCCTCGCTCGTCTCCCCCAGCCGGTAAGGCCAGCGGCAGGCATTCGTGCAGCTGCCCTGATTGGCATCACGGTGGTTGAAGTAACCGGAAAGCAGGCAGCGGCCGGAGTGGGCGATGCACAGCGCGCCGTGCACGAAGACCTCCAGTTCGGTATCGGGACAGGCGTCGCGGATGGCGGCGATTTCGTCGAGCGAGAGTTCGCGCGACAGGATGACGCGCGCAACACCCACCGAGCGCCAGAAGCGCACCGCGGCCGAATTGAGCGTGTTGGCCTGCACCGATAGATGAATGGGCAGATCCGGCCAAGCTTCGCGCGCCAAAAGCAGCATGCCGGGATCGGCGACGATCAGTGCATCGGGGCCGAGCGCGACGACCGGCGCCATGTCGGCGAGAAAAGTCTTCAGCTTCGCCTCGTGCGGATAGATATTGCTGACGACATAACACTTGCCGCCGCGCGCATGCGCCAGTTCGATCGCCGCCGCCAGTTTGGCTATGTCGCCGAATTCGTTGTTGCGCACGCGCAGGCTGTAACGCGGCGAACCGGCATAGATCGCGTCGGCGCCGAAATCGAAGGCGGCGCGCGCCATCGCCAGATCGCCGGCCGGGGCGAGCAGTTCGGCACTCATTGCGACGCCGTGGCCGTGTTCAGCCAATGCAGCAACCCCTGGCTGTTGAGATCGAGATCGAGCGCGAACAGCGTGCGCAAATCCTCGTGCCCAATCGGCCAGCGCTGGCGTTCGGCCTCGGCGAGCAGCAGTTCGTCGAGCGCGGCACGCAGTCGCTCGTAGCCTTGGCCACCGACCGCGCGTGCCCGCTCGACGTGGGCGTCGATCAGCCGGTGCAGGTCGTCGGCCAGACGCGGCACATCGTCGATGCGGCTGAAATGGGTCGGATAGACCGCCGGTGGCCGGAACGAGACGATGCGATCGATGGTGGCATGCGTCGCCTCGGGATCGAACTGCACCGGTGTCGTCGTCGGAAAGGCGAAGGCGAGGCCATCGCGGTCGAGCTCGCGGTAAGATAGGCCGAAGGCATCGCCGGTAAAGACGCCGCCGGTGTACCGATCGAGCAGGCCGAGATGGTGGCGCGCATGGCCGGGCGCATCGAAGACCAGCAGCTCGCGGCTTCCCAGGCGCAGGACGGTATCCTCGGCACAGGCAAGGATGCGTGCCGGATCGATGGCCTGCGGCTGGCCATAGAGTTCGGCGGTGCGCTCGGCGCCATAGACCGCAACGACGCCGGCCCAGAGCTTTTGCGGCTCGGCCATGTGGCGCGCACCGCGCTCATGCACGACCAGTTGTGCTTGGGGGCAACGCTGCATCAGCACGCCGGCGCCACCGGCGTGGTCGAGATGGATGTGGCTGAGGAAGACGTAATCGACCGCCGTCCAGTCGAGCCCCAACGCAGCAAGCGCCGCCTCGATGCGCGGCAGGCTGGCGGCGGTGCCGGTATCGACCAGCGCCACCCGCCCCCGATCGACGATGAAATGAACGGCAGCCAGCCGCGGCCGCAGATAACCGCTGTCGACGGCGTAGAGGCCGTCACCCCAGTCGAGCAGTGTGTTCATCGGTGTTCTTTCCGGGGAGCATAGAAAGTGGTCGACGGTTGAGACAGGGCACTGTGGGAGCGGGCTGGCCCGCGATGGGGAGATCGAACCGGCAGCGAATGCCGTGATCGCGGGCGAGCCGGCGGCTCCTACGGACGAGCGCCGGCCAAAGTCAGCCCGGTCGGCACGGCGCTACTTGCCCGCCGCCCTGGCCTCGGGGTAGCCGGCGGCATCGAGCAGGCGCTTCCATTCGCTAGACTGGAAACCCTTGAACGGCTTGGGGCCGACCTGCAACACCGGCACCTGCGCCTCGCCGCCGGTGAGCGCCTTCAGCGCCTCGAGGTCTTCCTCGCTCTGCACCATCTTCTCGCTGTAGGGCGCGCCGCGTCGCTTCAGCCAGTTGCGCGCATCATCGCAGAGCGTCTTGCATTCCTCGCTCACCCACAGCGTCAATGGGAAGTCTTCGATCGCCTTACGGGCAGCGTAGGGCAGCGTGTCGTCGGCTCCCGGTGCGCCGAGCCGTTTCTGTTCGACCTTGAGCGCTGCTTTCGGCGGCGGCGGTTGATCGCCGTAATGCACCTTGCCGTCCTTGTCCACCCAGCGGTAGGCGGTCTGGGCGCCGACGGCAGTGACGGCGAACAGCAGCACGAGCGGGACGATGTGGCGTGGCAGTCGTTTCATTGGTGGGTCTCCGTTTCAATGGGGGGCGACGCAGTCCATGCCATTGTGGCGCAGCAGCGCGTCGACGCGCGGCGCGCGGCCGCGGAAGGCGGTGAAGGATTCGATCGCCGGCCGAGCGCCGCCGACGGCGAGGATCTCGCGCCGGAAGCGCTCGCCAGTGGCGCGATCGAGCGCGCTGCCCTGCAGGCGGGCGGCTTCCTCGAAGGCTGCGAAGGCATCGGCCGAGAGCACTTCGGCCCATTTGTAGCTGAAATAGCCGGCTGCATAGCCGCCGGCGAAGATGTGCGAGAACGAGTGTGGGAAGCGGTGCCACGCGGGGGGGAAGATCACCGCCACTTCCTGCCGCACCTCGTCGAGGAGGGTAAGCACGCTGCGCACATCGCGCGCCGTGCACTCGACGTGAAGCAGCAGATCGAAGAGCGCGAATTCGATCTGGCGCAGCATCTGCAGGCCGCTCTGGAAATTCTTCGCCGCGAGCATGCGCTCGAACAGCGCGCGCGGCAGCGCCTCGCCGGTAGCGACATGCGCGCTCATGCCGCTCAGCACGTCCCATTCCCAGCAGAAGTTTTCCATGAACTGGCTGGGCAGTTCGACGGCATCCCATTCGACGCCATCGATGCCGGAAACGCCCAGCTCGTCGACTTCGGTGAGCAGATGGTGCAGACCGTGGCCGGTTTCGTGGAACAGCGTCAGCACATCGTCGTGGCTGAAGGTGGCCGGCTTGCCGCCGACCGGCGACGGAAAATTGCAGCACAGATAAGCGACCGGCAACTGCACGCCGTCGGCAGTGCGGCGGCGATTGATCGCATCGGCCATCCAGGCGCCGCCGCGTTTGGTCTCGCGCGCGTAGAGATCGACATAGAAGGAGCCGACCGTCTGGCCAGCGCGGGCGATGCGGTAGAAGCGCACGTCGGGATGCCAGCACTCGGCTTCGGCGGCATGCAGCGTGACGCCGAACAGCGTCTCGATGACCCGGAACAGGCCGGCCATCACTTTCGGCTCGGGGAAATACTGCTTGACCTCATCATCCGAAAAGGCGTAGCGCGCCTGTTTGAGCTTTTCCGAGGCCCAGGCGATGTCCCACGGCTCCAGTTGGGCCAGGCCCAGCTCATCGCGGGCGAAAGCGGTCAGTTCAGCGAGGTCGCGTTCGGCGAAAGGGCGCGCCTTTTGCGCCAGCTCGCGCAGGAAGGTGGCGACTTGCGTCACCGATTCGGCCATTTTCGGCACCAGCGATACGGCGGCGTAATGCTCATAGCCAAGCAGGCGCGCTTCCTCGGCGCGTAGTGCCAGGATACGCTCGATGAGCGGGCCGTTGTCCCATGCCGCGGGGCCGAATTCGCTCGCCCGCGTCGCATGGGCGCGGTACATGCGCGCGCGCAGCGCGCGGTCGTCGGCGTACTGCATCACCGGGATGTAGCAGGGCGCCTGCAGAACGAGCTTGTAACCCGGCTTTCCTTCCTTTTCTGCCGCCGCGCGCGCCGCGGCGATGACATCGGCGGGCAGGCCGGTGAGCCCGCTTTCGCCGTCGATCCATTCGGCGTGGGCGTTGGTGGCATCGAGCAGGTTCTCGGAAAACTTCGCCGCCAGCTGGGCGAGTTCTTCCTCGATGGCCTGAAAGCGCGGCTTCAGCTCGGCCGGCAGTTCGGCGCCCGCGAGGCGGAAGTCGCGCAGCGCAAGCTCGACGATGCGCCGGCGCGCCAAAGTCAGGCTGCCGAAGACGGCGGATTCGGCCAGATGCCGGTACTGGCGATAAAGCGCCTCGTTCTGCCCCAGTTCGCTGTACCAGCGCGTCACTTCCGGCAAAAGCGCGTTGTACGCCTCGCGCCAGGGTGGAATGTCGTTGACCGAATGCAGATGCGTCACGATGCTCCAGGCGCGTGCCAGTCGCTCGCCGGCATCGATGAGCGGCTGGACGAAATCGTCCCAGGTCGCGGGCGTCGTGCCGTCGGTCAGGCGGGCGACGACGGCGCGGTGTTCGGCGATCAGTGCGGCAATGGCCGGCTGGACGTGCTCCGGGGCGATGGCCGCGAAGCGCGGCAGGCCGGAAAAATCGAGCAGCGGGTTGGCCGTGGTGGTGGTCATGGCTCAGTCCGTAGTCAGTCGGGTCAGCGCTTCGCGATACTTGGCGACCGTTTTGTCGATGATCTCGGCCGGCAGGCGCGGGCCGGGGGCTTTCTTGTTCCAGTCCAGCGTTTCGAGGTAGTCGCGCACGAACTGTTTGTCGAAGCTGGGCGGGCTGAGGCCCGGCCTGTACTCGTCGGCCGGCCAGAAGCGCGACGAGTCGGGGGTGAGCACCTCGTCGATCAGATACAGCTGGCCTTGGCCATCGAGACCGAATTCGAACTTGGTATCGGCGATGATGATGCCGCGGCGGGCGGCGTACTCGGCCGCCTCGCGATAAAGACGCAGACTCACTGAGCGTACCTGCGCCGCCAATTCGCTGCCGAGCAGGCGTTCGACGGCAGCGAAATCGATGTTTTCGTCGTGGGCGCCGGCCGGCGCCTTGGTGGCCGGTGTGAAGATCGGTTCAGGCAGTTTGCTAGCGAGTGGCAGGCCGGCGGGCAACGAAATGCCGCAGACCGCGCCGCTGGCCTGGTAATCCTTCCAGCCCGAGCCGATCAGATAGCCGCGCACGACGGCCTCGATCGGCAGTGCATCGAGCTTGCGCACGACGATGGCCCGGCCGCGCACCTGCTCGCGTTCGTCGGTCGTCACGACCGACTCCGGAGCGATGCCGGTGAGCTGGTTCGGCACGATGTGAGCTAGCCTGGCGAACCAGAAATTGGCGAGCGCGGTGAGCACCTCGCCCTTGCCGGGAATCGGATCGGGCAGGACGACATCGAAGGCCGAGAGGCGATCGGTGGTGACGATCAACAGCCTTTCGGCGTCGACGGCATAGATATCGCGCACCTTGCCGCGATGGATCAGCGGCAGGGAGGTAATCGTCGATTGATGGACGAGCATGGTTCTATCGCTCAGCGGGATTCCGGGAATGATGACGGCGAAGCCGGAGTGGTCAGCCGCTCGGCGGCATTGGGTGGACAGCGGTAGTCGGTCGTCGGCGCGATGCGGTCATCTTCCGGGTAAGGGTAGCGTACATGGCCATAGCGGATGATCAGCACGCCGAGGGTGAGCAGGAAGATCGCCGCCGCTACCGACAACATGCGCAGCTCGTTCATCTCCTTGATGTCGAGGATCAGATAACGCGCCAGCGCCACCATGGCGATATAGAGCGGAAAACGCACCGGCAACTGGCCGGACTTGAAGTACTGACCGATCATGGCCAGCACTTCCAGATAGAGGAACATCAGCAACAGATCGGCGAGCGTGACGCGGCGCGCATCGATCATCACCATCACTTCCTGATAGATGGCCACGGTCGTGGCGATGCCGATGATCAGCAGGCCGAGGTATTCGACGACATCGAGGGCACCGCTCAAGACGCAGCGCACGCGGTGGAAAGTCTGCGAGCGGATGTCCATGTAATCCTGGTCAAACGAAGCGAGGCCGTGAATTTACCGCAAAAGCGCGCAGCGAAAAGATGTTGCGGCGCGAGCGAGCGCAGCGGCGAAAGTCAGCACGGTGGGCACGGCGTTGCGCGTTTGCCGGGCTAGCCCGCTATGGCGTGAGCGGCATCGTGGCCGGACGGCAGGTACCGGTCAGCGCCGCTCGCTCTTCATCAGCAGGCCTTTTTCGCGTTCCCAGTCACGCTTTTTCTCGCTTTCGCGCTTGTCGTATTGTTTCTTGCCTTTGGCTAGGCCGATGTCCAGCTTGATCCGGCCGCGCGTGAAATGCAGATCGATGGGCACCAGTGTGTATCCGGCCCGCTCGACCTTGCCGATCAGCTTGCGGAGCTCGCGCGCATGCAAAAGCAGCTTGCGCGTGCGCGTCGGATCGGCGTGGATGTGGCTCGAAGCGGTGGTCAGCGGGCTGATGTGGCAGCCGATCAGCCAAACCTCGGCGTTCTTGAGCACGACGTAGGCTTCCTGGAGCTGTACGCGCCTGGCACGGATGGCCTTGACCTCCCAGCCCTGCAGCACCAGGCCAGCCTCGAAACGCTCTTCGATGTGGTAGTCGTGAAAGACCTTGCGGTTCTCGCTGATGCTCATGGTTTTCGATTTCGGGTGTGAGGGGGCGTCGCTATCGTAGCGCCATTGCGGCGGCGCGGGCAGGCAGGCGAGGTAAAATCCAACATTCTAATTATGCAAGGCCAGTCCGGACGCCCAACGGCCGGCACAGTCCCACAATTCCAGAGCTATGGCCGTCGTCGAAAAATCCGTCCTCATCGCGCGTACGCCGGCGCAGATGTTCGAGCTCGTCGACCGCGTCGAGGACTATCCGCAGTTTTTGCCCTGGTGTGGCGGAGCCGAGCTGATCGAACGCAATGCCCAGGTCACTGCGGCGCGCATCCACATCAGCTATCACGGCATCAAGGCCCATTTCGCCACTGAAAATACCAAGGAGGTGCCGCACAGCATGCATATCCGCCTGCGTGAGGGACCATTTCGTCGCCTCGATGGTCACTGGCGTTTCATTGCCCTGGGCGATGCCGGATGCAAGATCGAGTTCAGCCTGCACTATGAGTTTTCCGGCAAGATGCTGGAAAAAGTGCTCGGGCCGGTGTTCAATCACATCGCCGGCACCTTCGTCGATTGCTTCGTGCGGCGGGCGCATCAAGTCTATCCCTGAAGCGAAAGTCAGCCCGGTGGGCACGGCGTTATCATCGCGCGGTCTCATTGACTTCGCGCTCCATGTCCATGCCGTCCGAACCGCATGCCAACGACCGCGCCATCCGCGCACTGCTCGCCGATCTCGGGGCGAGCTTTCTGCGCCATTTGCTGCATCTGCCCAT
>OGCL01000714.1_pt1 | contig 33003 bp, 30 predicted proteins | sample 1570041 | NCBI WGS metagenome assembly OGCL01 (sample SAMN06266162, study PRJEB24511) | hot springs metagenome | isolation source: Hot spring water | place: South Africa: Limpopo | collected 2015-06-22 | reverse complement strand
GCGGCCGGAAAACCGGCTTCGATGACATCGACACGCATGCGCTCGAGTTGGCGCGCAATGCGCAGCTTCTCCTCGCGCGCCATCGCTGCGCCAGGGCTCTGTTCGCCATCACGCAAGGTGGTGTCGAAAATGACAAGATGGTCTTTCATGTCGTTCTCCTGCTCGAAAACACACACGCGCCCGGTGTCGCGGAATACCGGGCGAGGAACAACCAGCAAAGGACGGGAAGATGTCGTTCAGCGCGCGGGGCGCAGCAGCGGACGGGCGAGCAGGAAGCCGCCGTGACGCAGATCGAGGCAGGGAGCGCCGCGATCGGGGAAATTGCCGGGGGAATGGAAGTCGAGCTTCATCGTTCTCACTATAGCGACTTTGCGCCCATTGCTCAATGGCGATCGCCAGCTGTTGTAAGCGACAAATAAACTGTCCGGACTTGTAGCACGAGAATTGTCCGGTTTCATAGTTCACTGAGGAGGTGACGATGAGACGGACGCAATTGCTACAGGAGATACGGAAGATGCGATTTGAAGAGGCCTATACGGGTTGGCAGGAAGGGCGTCTGACGCAGCAGGAAGCGGCGCGGTTGTTGGGGGTGTGTGAGCGGACGTTTCGGCGCTACATCGAGCGCTATGAAGAGGAGGGGCTGGATGGGTTGATCGACCGGCGCCTGTCTCAGGTCTCACACCGGCGCGCCCCGGTCGATGAGGTCATGGCGCTGTGTGATCGATACGCGCGTCGCCACCTGGGCTTAAGCGCGAAGCACTTCTACGCCTGGTATCGGCGCGATGGCGGCGGCCGTAGCTACACCTGGGTCAAGAACTGTTTGCAGAAGGCGGGGCTGCTCAAGAAGGCAGCCGGCCGGGGCAAGCACCGCAAGCGGCGTGAGCGTGCGCCTTGGCCGGGGATGATGCTGCATCAGGACGGCAGCCGGCACGAATGGGTGCCGGGCTGTCAGTGGGATCTGATCGTGACGATGGATGACGCGACCAACGAGCACTACTCGATGTTCTTCGTCGAAGAGGAAGGCACGGCATCGAGCTTTCGTGGCGTGCGGGAAGTGATCGAAGCACGGGGGTTGTTCTCGAGCCTGTACACCGACCGGGGCAGCCACTACTGGATAACTCCCGAGGCTGGCGGCAAGGTCGATCGGCGCGTGCTCACCCAGTTTGGGCGTGCCATGCAGCAGTTGGGCATCGAGATGATCCCGGCCTACTCACCCGAGGCGCGCGGGCGCAGCGAGCGCATGTTCGCCACGCATCAGGCCCGGCTGCCGCGCGAGCTGGCGTTGATGGGGATCACCGACATGGCGGCGGCCAACCGTTATCTGCGTGAGCAGTACATGCCGGCGTTCAACCGGGAGTTCATGCAGCCGGCGATGGAGGAGGGCTCGGCCTTCGTGCCCTACATCGGCGGTGACCTGGAGGACGTGCTGTGCGAGCGCTTCGAGCGCACGGTGGGCAACGACAACTGCGTGAGTTTCGAAGGGATGAAGCTGCAGATTCCCGCCGACCGCAGCCGGCACCATTACGTCAAGGTCAAGGTACGGGTAGTGCGGCACACCGACGGGAGGCTGTCGGTGTTTCATGGGCCGCGCCGGCTGGCGCGTTACCGGCCGGACGGCAGCCTCGACGATCCGGGGCTCAAGGCCGCTGCGTGAGTGTCCGCCGCAGCGGCCGCGGGGCGGGAACGCTGCTACGGGCTACGCCCTTCGCAGCGTTCCCGCCTCGATTAACCAAAGTCTGGGTGAAACGCTGGCATGCGTCTGCCACTCACCTTCTGAAGATCCACAGGATCAGCGTTAGGATGACCGAGACCAGCAGTCCGCTGGTGAGCGGGAAGTAGAACTGGTAGCCCTTGCGTTCGATGCGGATGTCGCCCGGCAGGTTGCCGAGGCCCAGTTTGGACAGGATGGGCCACAGCAGACCGATGCCGATCAGGACGATGCCCAGGGTGATCAGCCACTTGGCCATGTCAGTTCCGCACGGCCGCCCCGAAGGAACTGACACCCCCCTCGGGGGGCGACGAGCGCAGCGAGGCTGGGGGCCGTTTCATTTCAGTTCCGCACGGCCGTCCCGAAGGAACTGACACCCCCCTCGGGGGGCGACGAGCGCAGCGAGGCTGGGGGCCGTTTCATCTCAGTTCCGCACGGCCGTCCCGAAGGAACTGACCTCCCCCTCGGGGGGAAACGAGCGTAGCGAGTCAGGGGGCCGTTTCATCCTGGGTAGGGTTAACGTCCGCGCGGCCTGCCGGGCGGACGGGCAGGCTGTCTGGTGTGCTGGTCTTCAGCCGCGGTGTTCTGTCGCAGGCGATAGGGGTGCAGGCCCTTGCCCTGTCGTGCAGGGTGGCCGGGGTGCCTGCCATCGGCCGGCGCCGATAGACCCAGGCCGCACCAGTCCAGCAACTGCTCGACCTCTTCAGCGCTGAGATCCTGCAACATGCCCCGCTTGAGACGGGGGGGCATGACGATGGGGCCGAAGCGCACCCGGATGAGACGACTGACTGTGAGCCCCAGGGCCTCGAACAGACGCCGCACCTCACGGTTGCGCCCCTCCTTGAGGACCAGTCGGTACCACTGGTTGGCGCCCTCTCCGCCGGCAGGGACGATGCTGTCCACACGCGCGATACCATCATCGAGTTCGATGCCGGACAACAGTCTGTCCGTCTGTTCCCGATTCAATTCGCCCAGGATGCGTACGGCATATTCGCGTTCCACCCCGTAGCGCGGATGCGACAGGCGATTTGCCAGTTCACCGTGAGTGGTGAAGACGAGCAGGCCCTCGGTGTTGTAATCGAGGCGCCCCACCGATATCCAGCGCTGCCCTTGCAGACGCGGCAAGCGGTCGAACACCGATGGACGCCCTTCCGGGTCGTCCCGGGAGACGATCTCGCCTTCGGGCTTGTGGTACATCAACACTCTTGGGAGGGTCTTCTGCCAGGGCAGGTGAACGACACGGCCATGCACACGGACGATGTCCGCGGGTTTGACCCGGTCGCCCACTTGTGCGGTTTGGCCGTTGATGCTGACCGCACCGGCGGCGATCAGCGCCTCCATCGCGCGCCGGGATCCGAACCCGGCCGCGGCCAGCATCTTGTGCAGCTTTTCGCTCTGGGCCTCCAACTCGTCCGGCATCACCTTGAGGGGGCGGCCGTAGTAGGAAAATCGCGGCATGATGATTTCTAGGCGGGTGTCCCGGTAGGCGGATCGATGGCTGCTGCCGGCAACAGTTCCTCGCGGCTGACTTGCGGCAGGGGGGGCAGCTCAGACAGGGCGCGCAGATTGAGGTCGCTGAGAAAGCGCCTGGTGGTGGCATAGAGTGCGGGCCGGCCCGGCACGTCACGGTGGCCGACGGTCTCGATCCAGCCGCGCTCCTCCAAGGTCCTGATGATCTGGCTGCTGACCGTGACACCCCGTATCTCCTCGATGTCCCCGCGCGTGACGGGCTGGCGATAGGCAATGATGGCCAGCGTCTCCAGGGTGGCGCGCGAGTATCTCGGGGGTTTGTCCGGGTTGAGACGGTCCAGATAGACCTGATACTCGGGTCGGGTCTGGAAACGCCAGCCCTCTGCGACCAGGACAAGCTCCACCCCCCTGCCCTCCCAGTCCTGCCTCAGTTCGTCGAGGGCCTTGCGCAGGAGATCGGGGTTTAGCTCGTCCTGGAAGACCCTGCGCAACTCGGCCGTGGGCAGGGGTTGTGATTGGGCGAGGAGCACCGTCTCGAGGACACGCTTGACGTCGGTCAGGCTATTGAGGGCGATCGACATGGCTCAGACGGGCATGGATGGGGGCGAAGGGTGCAGTCTGCACGATCTCCACCAGACGTTCACGCGCGAGTTCCAGGATGGCGAGGAAGGTGACCACCAGCTCGGCCCGGCCACCGGACCTCGGGAACAGCTCGCCGAACGGCGTGTAACAATGTTCCCGCAGTGTCCTCAGGATGCGGCTCATGTGCTCGCGCACGGAAAGCTCCTGACGCGTGACCCGGTGATGTCGTGTCAGGCTGGCCCGCCTGAGGATGTCTCCCCAGGCCGCGAGCAGGTCCTCCGGTCTGACCTGTGGCAGGCGTTGTACAGCAAGCTTCTCGATCCAGACCGACACCGGCTGGAAATCCCGGCCCGACTGCGGCATGACCTCCAGTTCGCGTGCGGCCTGTCGGGTCTGCTCGTATTCCAGCAGTCGCCGCACCAGTTCGGCGCGCGGGTCGGTATCTCCCCCCTCCTCCGCCTTTTCCGGACGCGGCAGCAGCATGCGGGACTTGATCTCGATGAGCATGGCGGCCATCACCAGGTACTCGGCCGCGAGTTCCAGCCGGTGTGCGCGCATGGCCTCGACATAGCCCATGTATTGACGGGTGAGCTCGGCCATGGGGATATCGAGGACATCGATGTTGTTGCGCCGGATCAGCCACAGCAGCAGATCCAGGGGGCCTTCGAAGGCCTCCAGGATGACCTCCAGGGCATCCGGAGGGATATAGAGGTCCTGCGGCAGCTCTTTCCAGTCCTCGCCGAGGACACGGGCGCGGGGTAGCGCTTCCGCGGCCGGCAGGGCGCCGGAAGGGTCTGCAGCCTGTTCGAGCATGGGGAGCATGGTTCGCCAGAGACCCGTATGTGGCAATCAAGTTGCGAACACCAACCGGGCCACCTCCCGGTAATGCTTGACGAAATGCGCCTCCAGTCCGGCCTTGACGTAATCGGGCAGGCGGTCGTAGTCGGGCTTGTTGGCGGCGGGCAGGATCAGCTCACGGATGTTGACCCGTTTGGCGGCGATGACCTTCTCGCGTATGCCGCCCACCGGCAGGACCTGCCCGGTGAGGGTGAGCTCGCCGGTCATGGCCAGGGGCCGATGCAGCCTCTCGTTGCGCGCCAGCGACAGCAGCGCCGTGGCCATGGTGATGCCGGCGCTGGGCCCATCCTTGGGCGTGGCCCCCTCCGGCACGTGCAGGTGCACGAAGGCTTGGTCGAAAAAGCCGGGATCGCCCTTGTAGGGCTTGAGGTGGCTGGCGATGTAGCTGTAGGCGATCTCCGCCGATTCCTTCATCACCTCCCCCAACTTGCCGGTGAGCTTGAAGCCGCGGTTCAGGGTGTGCACCTTGGTCGCCTCGATGGTGAGCGTGGCCCCGCCCAGCGGCGTCCAGGCCAGACCCGTGACCACCCCCACGCCCGTGGCCGGCCGCTCCGGCAGGTGCGGCGGCTGGTCCATGTAGGCCTCGACGTCGTCGGCGCTGACATGCAGCCGCTGTGCCTCCCCGCGCACGATCCTGACCACGGCCTTGCGCACCACGCGGCCCAGGGCCTGTTCCAGCTGGCGCACCCCGGCCTCGCGGGCATAGCCGTCGATGATGCGGCGGATGGCGGCCTCGGTGATGGAGACCTGACCGCGCCTGAGCCCGGCCTTCTTGAGCTGCTTGGGCCACAGGTGATGCCGGGCGATGGCCAGCTTCTCCTCGGTGAGATAGCCGGCCAGGCGAATCACCTCCATGCGGTCCAGGAGCGGCGCCGGGATGCTGTCGAGCTGGTTGGCGGTGCAGATGAACAAGACCTTGGACAGGTCGAAGCGCACGTCGAGGTAGTGGTCCAGGAATTCGGCGTTCTGCTCCGGGTCCAGCACCTCCAGCAGGGCGCTGGCCGGGTCGCCGTGGTAGGAGGCGCCGATCTTGTCCACCTCGTCCAGCATGATGACCGGGTTCTGGGACTCCGCCTCCTTGATGGCCTGGATGAACTTGCCCGGCATGGCGCCGATATAGGTGCGCCGATGGCCCTTGATCTCCGCCTCGTCGCGCATGCCGCCCACCGAAAAGCGATAGAACTTCCGCCCCAGGGCACGCGCCACCGAGCGGCCGATGGAGGTCTTGCCCACGCCGGGCGGGCCGACCAGCAGCAGGATGGAGCCGGCCACCTCCCCTTTCATCGCCCCCACGGCCAGGAATTCGACGATGCGTTCCTTCACATCGTCCAGACCGTCGTGGTCCTGGTCCAGGACCTTGCGGGCGCGGGCGAGATCCAGCTTGTCCTTGGTGAGCCGGCCCCAGGGCAGGCTGGTGAGCCAGTCCAGATAGTTGCGGGTGACGGTGTATTCCGGTGAGCCGTGCTCCAGTGCCGCGAGCTTGTTCATCTCCTCGGCGAGCTTCTTCTCCGCATGCGGCGGCAGCTTGAGCTTCCGGCTGCGCTCCTGGTAACGCTCCAGGTCCGCCGTGCGGTCGTCTTTGGCGATGCCCAGCTCCTTCTGGATGGCCTTGAGCTGCTCGCGCAGGAAGAACTCGCGCTGCTGGCGCGTCATCTTCTCCTCGACCTGGGCGCGGATCTTGGTTTGCAGCCGGGCGACCTCCAGCTCCTTCTTGATCAGCACCAGCACCTTCTCCATGCGCCGGCGCAGGCTGAAGGCCTCGAGCACCTCCTGCAGCTTGTCCTTGGGCGCGGTGGTGAGGCTGGCGGCGAAGTCGGTGAGCAGCGCGGGCTCGTTGGGTGAGAAGCGGTTGAGGAAGAACTTGAGCTCCTCGGAGTACAGCGGGTTGAGCGGCAGCAGCTCCTTGATGGCGTTGATGATCGCCAGGGCATAGGCCTTGATCTCCTCGCCGCTGGCATCCTGGCGGCTCTCGCCGGGGTATTCGACGCGGGCGAAGAAGGGCGGCTCGCCCGAGATCCATTCGGCGACGCGGAAGCGCGTGATGCCCTCGGCGATGAACTGGATCTTGCCGTCCGAGCGCATCGGGTGGTGCATGCGCACGAGGGTGCCGACGCTGTGGAAATCCTCCGGACGCGCGTCGTCCGACTTGTCCCCCCGCACCAGCACCAGCCCCACCAAGTGATGCGGGGTGTCGCCGATGCGTTTGACCGTCTCCATCCACGGCCCCTCGTTCATCAAGAGCGGCAGCGACTGGGCCGGGAAGAAGGGCCTTTCCGTCATCGGCAGCAGGTGGATGGCGGTCGGCCAGGTCTGGGCCGGCAGATGGGTTGCGCCGGCTTCGTCCTGGGGGACGTCGGCAGACTCGACGAGTTCGCCTTCGATGGGCTGCGGGTGCTCTTCGGTCATCGCTGTGTCACGGTCGCAGTCATGACGGGTGGGTATGGCCGCGCCGGGCGGTTTTCAACAGCGCGGTCGCGAATGCTGTCACAACTGGGTTAGACCCATGGCCTCGCGCACGTCGCGCATCGTCTCGCGAGCCAGATCGCGCGCCTTTTCGCAGCCGTCGGCAATGATGTTGCGCACCGTGTCGGGATCTTCGGTCAGCGCCCTGGCACGCTCCTGGATGGGGGCCAGCTCCTGGAGCACCGCGTCGATCACCGGCTGCTTGCACTCGATGCAGCCGATCGCCGCCGTGGTGCAGCCCTGGCGCACCCACTGTCTCTGCGCTTCGTCGGAATAGACCCGATGCAACTGCCAGACCGGACACTTGCCCGGATCACCCGGATCGGTACGACGGATGCGGGCCGGATCGGTCGGCATGGTGCGGATCTTCTTGCTCACCAGCTGTGGATCCTCACGCAGGGCGATGGTGTTGTTGTAGGACTTGGACATCTTCTGTCCGTCCAGGCCGGGCATGCGGGCCGAAGGCGTCAGCAGCGCCTCCGGTTCGGTGAGGATCATCTTGCCGCCGCCCTCCAGATAGCCGTAGAGGCGCTCCATATCGCCCAAGCTGAGGTTCTGGGTCTCCGCCAGCAGGGCCCGCGCCGAATCCAGCGCATCCTCGTCACCCTGCTCCTGATAGCGCGTGCGCAATTCTTCGTAGAGCTTGGCCTTCTTGCTCCCGAGTTTTTTGATGGCAGCCTGGGCCTTGTCCTCGTAACCGGGCTCCTTGCCGTACAGATGATTGAAGCGACGCGCGATCTCGCGGGCGAATTCGATGTGCGGCACCTGGTCCTCGCCCACCGGCACTTTGTTGGCCCGGTAGATGAGGATGTCGGCCGACTGCAGCAGCGGATAACCCAGGAAGCCGTAGGTGGACAGGTCACGATCGCTGAGCTTTTCCTGCTGATCCTTGTAGGTCGGCACGCGCTCCAGCCAGCCCAGCGGGGTCATCATGGACAGCAGCAGGTGCAACTCGGCGTGCTCGATCACCTGGGACTGGACGAACAGCGTGGCCTTGGAGGGGTCGACGCCCGCGGCCAGCCAGTCGATGACCATCTGCCGGGTGTTGTCCTCGATGGAAAGCGGGTCGTTGTAGTGCGTGGTCAGTGCGTGCCAGTCGGCGACGAAGAACAGACACTCGTATTCGTGCTGCAGCTGCAGCCAGTTCTTCAGCACCCCGTGATAGTGGCCAAGGTGCAGGCTGCCGGTGGGACGCATGCCGGAGAGGACTCGATCGGCGTACATGTCAGGTAACGGAGGGCAAGTTCAATTGAGGACGATCTGGATCAGGGCCAGCAGCTCAATGGAATGCAGGCCGAAGACCGCCGAGCACAGGGCGATCACGGCCCGGATCATGGGCCACAGCAAGACCCCGAGCAATCCGGTGAAGATCAGGGCGAGCAGGATGAACAGGCCGTAGGGTTCGACGCGGGCCAGGCCATAAGCCAGACGGGGCGGCAGTAGGCTTACCGCGATGCGCCCGCCGTCCAGGGGCGGCACAGGCAGGAGGTTGAGCGACATCAGGATGGCGTTGATGAACACACCGGCCGCCCCCATCAGCGCGAGCGGCATGGCGAAGGCGCTGCCCTGGATGCCGATGGAGAGCTTGATCATCGCCGTCCAGAACAGGGCCATGACCAGATTGGCACCCGGCCCGGCCGCAGCCACCCACAGCATGTCCTGCTTGGGGCGGCGCAGGTTGCGGAAATCGATCGGCACCGGCTTCGCCCAACCGAACAGGATCCCGCCCGCCCCCGCCAGCTTGGACAACAGCAGGATGCCCAGGGGCACCAGAATGGTCCCGACCAGATCGACGTGACGCAGCGGATTCAGGCTGATGCGGCCCTCCAGCTCGGCGGTGCGGTCGCCGAACCGGCGTGCGGCGTAGCCATGGGCCGCCTCGTGCAGGGTGATGGCATAGATGACCGGCAGTGCGAAGACGGCGATCTTTTGTACGAGGGTCAGTTCCAAGGTTCAGTCGCCTCTCATTCCAGACCCAGGGGGCGCGGATCCCCGCGGCCGCGCCTGATGACCTCGGCGGTCTCGCCGGTCAGATCGATCACGGTGCTCGGTTCGAGGCTGCAGGGACCCGCGTCCAGGATCACGTCCACCCGCTTGTCGATGCGATCCCGGATCTCCACGGGGTCGTTCAGGGGCTGCTCTTCGTCCGGCAGGCTCAGGGTCATGGAAAGGATGGGTTCGTCCAGCTCGGTCAGGAGTGCACAGACCACGGCATGATCGGGCACGCGCAGGCCGATCGTGTTGCGCTTGGGGTGCAGCAGACGTCGGGGCACCTCCCGTGTGGCTTCCAGGATGAAAGTGAAGCCCCCGGGGGTGGCAGCCTTGAGCAGGCGGTACTGGCGATTGTCCACCCTTGCATAATGGGCGATCTCGGACAGGTCCCGGCAGACCAGGGTGAAGTGGTGCTTGTCGTCCACCTGGCGGATGGCGCGGATGCGCTCCATGCCCTCCTTGTTGCCGATCATGCAGCCCAACGCATAACTGGAGTCGGTGGGATAGGCCATGATGCCCCCTGCCCGCAGGATGCGGACGGTCTCGCGGATGAGCCGCGGCTGCGGGTTGTCCGGATGGACGCTGAAGTACTGGGCCACGGGCTCAGGTTCACCATGTGGCCCAGAGGGGGCGGCAAATGGGTGGTAAAGACATGAGCCGCCCCAGTTCCCGCCCGTCCTCGCCGGGGGCGTGAAAGTCCGAGCCACTGGAGGCATACAGACCGAATTCATCCGCCAATTCGGCGTAGATCGGCACCTGCTCGGGGGTGTGACTGCCGGTGACCACTTCGATCGCCTCCCCGCCCAGGTCGCGGAACTCTGCCAGCAGCGCACGCATCTTCTCGCGTCCGAAGTTGCAGCGTCCGGGATGGGCCAGCACCGCCTGCCCACCGGCGGCATGGACCCACGCCACTGCCTCGGTCAGGCTGGCCCACTGATGATGCACATAGCCGGGCTTGCCCTTGACCAGGTACTTCTTGAACACGGTCTTCACGTCCTTGACGTAGCCCTCTTCCACCAGGTAGCGGGCGAAATGGGTGCGTCCGATGAGGTCCTTGTTGACGGCGTAGGCATACGCCCCCTCCAGGGCGCCGGGGATGCCCACACGGGCCAGGGCCTCCCCCATCTGGCTCGCTCGCTCGGCGCGCCCGGCCCGATTGGCGCTCAGCCCGGCAAGGAGTTGCGGATGCTCCGGGTCCACCCCCAGACCCACGATGTGCAGGGTATGTCCACTCCAGGTGACGGAGATCTCCACGCCGGGAACGTAGCGCAGCCCCAGGGCCAGGGCGGCCCTGGCCGCATCGGCCTGGCCGCGCATGTCATCGTGATCGGTCAGGGAGAGCACGTCGACCCCCTGTTCATGCGCACGTGCGACCAGAGCGGCGGGGGTGAGCACGCCATCCGACGCGGTCGAATGGCAGTGGAGATCGAAAATCACCAGGAAATCCGGCTTGAGGAAAGGCATTCAATCATAGCAAAATGGCCGCTTGCCGGCCATTTCGGCCCGATACCACAACGATCCATGAAGCTGCTGTTCGACCTGTTCCCCATCATCCTGTTCTTCGCCGCCTATCAACTGGGCGTTGCCAACCCGGAAAGCGCCCAGTCCGTCCTGGACGCCGTGGGTGTGCACTTGTTTGCGGGCGCCAAACCGGGGGTCTTCCTCGCCACCCTGGTGGCCATCCTGGCGACCGTGCTCCAGGTCGCTTGGGTCTGGATGCGGCATCGCAAGGTGGAGGCCATGCTTTGGCTCTCGTTCGTGCTCATCGTCGTGTTCGGCGGCGCGACCCTCTTTCTGCAGGACGAGAACTTCATCAAATGGAAGCCGACCGTGCTGTACTGGATGTTCGCCCTCGCCCTGGGGCTGGCGCCGGTGCTGTTCGAGCGCAACCTCATCCGGATGCTGATGGAGAAGCAGGTGAGCCTGCCCGATGCGGTCTGGGAGAGACTCAACCTCGGTTGGACCGCCTTCTTCGTCTTTTTGGGCTTGGCGAACCTCTATGTCGCCTTCCGGTATTCCACCGACACCTGGGTCAACTTCAAGCTGTTCGGCACCATGGGGCTGATGCTGGTTTTCATCATCGGCCAGAGCTTCTATCTGACCCGACACATCAAGGAGAGCGAATGAACCTCTATTACGCCATCGTGGGCGAGGATGTGCCGGACAGCCTGCCCCTGCGTCAGGCTGCCCGTCCCGCCCACCTGGCGCGTCTGCAAGCCCTGCAGGATGAGGGACGGCTGCTTCTGGCCGGCCCCTTCCCGGCCATAGACAGCCCCGACCCGGGGCCGGCCGGCTTCAGCGGCAGCCTCATCGTGGCCGCGTTCGACAGCCTGGAGTCGGCGCGCACTTGGGCCGACGCCGACCCCTACGTGGCAGCAGGCGTCTATGCGCGGGTCAGCGTGCGCCCCTTCAGGAAGGTGCTGCCATGACTGCGGACACCGAGGCCCTGATGCGCGCATGCCTGGCCAGCCTGGAACCCGAGACGGTCGAGATCACCGACGAGAGCGCCCTGCACATCGGTCACGAGGGGGCCAGTTCCGGGGGCGGGCACTTCCAGCTCACGATCGTCTCCAAACAGTTTTCCGGACTGAGTCAGGTCGCCCGTCATCGACGGGTCTATCAGGCACTGGGGACACTCATGGGCAGTCGCATCCATGCCCTCAGCATCTCAGCACTCACACCCGACGAACTCTGAACACACCCAAGCAAAGGACCGATATGAACCGCTTCAAAATGCAGCTCGCCCTGCCCCTGCTCCTCGTCACCACTGGCCTGGCCCATGCCCAGGCTCCGAAGGAGACCGGGGATTCCAAGCCTGTCGCGGTGGTCAATGGCGTGGCGATCCCGGCGATCTATGCCGAGTTCCTGCGCATGAGCCGCGCCGCCCGCGGCCAGGCAGCGGAGACCCTGACCGATGCCAACATCCGTGACGCCCTGGTGGTGGCCGAATTGCTTGCTCAGGAGGCCCAACGGGCCGGCTTGGACAAGAACCCCCGCATCAGCGCATTGATGGACTTCCAGCGCAAGGAACTGCTGGGCCGGGCCATCCTGGAAGAGCATCTGCGCAAGAACCCGATCAGCGAGGAAGTGGTCCGCGCCGAATACAACAAGGCCAAGGAGCGGGCCGGCGACACTGAGTACCGCGTGCGGCACATCCTGGTCCCGACCGAGAAGGAGGCGCGTGACATCCTCGCCCGCGTCAAGACCCGCAAGGCCAAGTTCGAGGATCTGGCCAAGCGCCATTCCAAGGATCCCTCGGCTGAAAACGGCGGCGATCTGGGCTGGGTCGCGCCCGCAGGGCTGGTCAGCGAATTCGCCGAGACGATGACCAAGCTCAAGAAGGGCCAGATGGCAGACGACCCGGTTCAGACCCGCTTCGGCTGGCACGTCATCCGACTGGATGACACGCGCACCCTGCAATTCCCGACCTACGAGGAGGCCAGGGAGCGGATCATCCAACAGTTGCAGCAGATCGCGGTGCGCAACTACGTGCGTGAACTGAGCAGCACAGCGAAGGTCGAGTGAGTCCAGGTCGTCCCTCGGAATCTCGAATCCGAATAGACATAGCAGGTCGGCCTTCAGGCCGAGCCGCGACGCAAAAAACAATCCGGGACAAGCCGGCTCGACGGTGCTCAGGACTTGGGAAAATGGGCGCGAGGATCGAAGCGGTTGAGCTCAGCCAGGGATCGATACAGGGCCAGCTCCGCCTCGCTCATCTCCGGAGGCAGTACGATCTTGAGCTGAACGAACATGTCACCGTGCCCTTCGGCTGCCGGCAGACCCCGCCCCCGCAGCCGCAGGCTCTGTCCGCTGGCCGCCCCAGGCGGGACGCTCACCCGCACCCGGCCATAGGGTGTGGGGATCTTCAGGCTGACGCCCAACGCGGCCTCCCAGGGTGCGATGGGGAGGTCCAGGACGATGGTCTTGCCCTTGATGCGGTACAGGTCGTGGGGTGTGATGTGGACATGGATGTAAAGATCCCCCGATCGACCCCCGGGGCCCGGAGGACCCATGCCGGCCATGCGCAGGGTTTGACCTTCGACCACACCGGCCGGTATCGCAACGCGGACCTGGCCGCGCCCCGCGATATCCAGGGTGCGTTCGGCACCCTGACACACCTCTTCCACGCTGACGATGACACTGGTCTCCAGCCCCTGTGTCCCGACCCGATCGAAGTGGGCCTGTGCTTTGGCCGGGCCCCCAGGCTGATGGGCATGCCTGCCCTGGCGTGAATGGCCGTTTTCTTCTGGGTCGGATGCCCCGGTCGTCCACGCCGCGCCCGCCTCGAAGTCGAAGGATGCGCGTCGCCCGCGCGGTGCCCAATCGGCTGCGAACGCATGACCATCGGCGGCCTCGTCCCGGCCAGGTACCGACCGGTCATAGGCCGCGCGTCTGTCCCGATCGCCGAGGACCTCATAGGCCTCGTTGAGGCGCTTGAACAACTCCTCGGCCTCGGGTTCCGACGACACATCCGGATGGTATCGACGCGCCAGACGCCTGAAGGCCTGCTTGATCTCATCGCCCGAGGCCCCCGGCGGCACCTCCAGGATGCGGTAATAGTCCCTCGATTTCATGGGCATACAAGCGTTAAGTGGTGTGCTGCGTCAGACGGGGTGCGCCGGTTTGATTCGCCTGCCGATCGATATGATAAGATGCGGAACCGAATGCCGGATATGCGATCAAGACAACGATGAGCGAAAAAGAACGCCAAAACCTGCAGGACATGTTCCTCAACACCCTGCGCAAGGAACACATCCCCTGCGCCGTATTCCTCGTCAACGGCATCAAGCTGGTGGGCAGGATCGAGTCCTTCGATCAATACATGGTGCTGTTGCGAGGCAACGAGCAGGCCGTGCAGGCCATCTTCAAGCACGCGATCTCCACCGTCTCTCCCATGCGGCAGGTCAGCCTGCAGCCCAGAGCCGCGGCCAAGCAGGAAGGATAGCAGCGGCCAGCGGGCCTCAGCCGGGCAGGCGTACCGCCCAGCCTATGCCCAGCAGCGCCGCAACGGTGCTGCCCATGTGCAACCAGGCCAGCCGGCCGTAGATCAATCCCAGTCTGCGCGGGTCCGGAAACTGGATGAGCAACAGGGCGAGGACGATCAGTGCAGTGGTCATGGTCCGAGCAATCCGTGGTCGGTGTCCGGATCATCCGACCGTCGCGTGACAAGGTGAAGCCGCCGCAGTCCATGTGACCCGTCGAGACTCGCGGTGGGAGCGATGCACCGCTCAACCGCCATGCGCCGTGGCGCCGCCCCCCTCTCCTTGGCGTGTCGAGGTCAGTCCTCCTCCTGCTCCACGACCTTCTGCAGACCGGAGAGCTTCTCTCCCTCGCCCAGGTTGATCAGCGTCACCCCCTGGGTGGAGCGACCCAGGCTGCGGATCTCCTTGACCCGGGTGCGGATCAGCACGCCGCCGGTGGTGATGAGCATGATCTCGTCGTCAGGCTCCACCAGGGTGGCGGCGACCACCTTGCCGTTGCGGGCGGTGGTCTGGATGGCGATCATGCCCTGGCCGCCACGTCCGTGGCGGGTGTACTCGGTGATGGGGGTGCGCTTGCCGTAACCGTTTTCGGTGGCCGTCAGCACGTACTGCTGCTCGTTCTCTGCCACCAGCAGGGCGATCACCTGGGCGCCGGAACCCAGCTTCATGCCGCGCACGCCGCGTGCGGTCCGCCCCATTGGGCGCACGTCGTTCTCGTCGAAGCGGTTGGCCTTGCCCTCGTCGGTGAACAGCATGACGTCGTGCTTGCCATCGGTGATGGCCACCCCGATGAGGTGGTCCCCTTCGTCCAGGTTGACGGCGATGATGCCGTTGCTGCGCGGCCTGGAGAACTCGGACAGGGGCGTCTTCTTCACCGTGCCCAGGGCGGTGGCCATGAAGACGTAGCGGTCCTCGGCGAACTCCTTCACCGGCAGGATGGCGGTGATCTTCTCCCCCTCTTCCACCTTAAGCAGGTTGACGATGGGTTTGCCGCGGCTTGTGCGGCTGCCCTGCGGCACCTCATAGACCTTGAGCCAGTACATCCGCCCCTTGTTGCTGAAGCACAGGATGTAGTCGTGGGTATTGGCGATGAAGAGGTTCTCGATGAAATCCTCTTCCTTGGTGGTCGCCGCCTGCTTGCCCCGGCCGCCGCGCTTTTGGGTGCGGTACTCGTCCAGGGGCTGGGCCTTGACATAGCCGGCGTGAGACAGCGTGACCACGACGTCTTCCGGGGCAATGAGGTCCTCCAGACTGAAGGACTGGGCCTCGGCGACGATCTGGCTGCGGCGCTTGTCGCCGAACTGGGCCTTCAAGCCGTCCAGCTCCTCGCTGATGAGCTGGGTGACCCGCTCCGGCTTGTCCAGGATGTCGAGCAGGTCGCTGATACGGTCCATGACCTCCCGGTACTCGGTGAGGATCTTGTCCTGCTCCAGGTTGGTCAGGCGCTGCAGCTGCATCTCCAGGATGCGCTGGGCCTGGACGTCGGAGAGATGGTAGCCGTTGGCCTTCAAGCCATACTCGGGCGCCAGGTCCGTGGGTCGGTAGTCCTCACCGTGGGCACGCGCGAGCATCTCCTCCACCAGGGTGGAACGCCAGGGTTTTGCCATCAGGGCGCTCTTGGCTTCGGCCGGCGTGGCGGAGGCCTTGATCAGGGCGATGATCTCGTCGACGTTGGCCAGGGCGACGGCGAGACCTTCCAGGATGTGGCCGCGTTCGCGCGCCTTCTTCAGCTCGAACTTGGTGCGCCGGGTGATCACCTCGCGCCGGTGGCGCAGGAAGGCCTCCAGCATCTGCTTCAGGTTCAGCAGCCGCGGCTGTCCGTCGAGCAGGGCCACCATGTTCATGCCGAAGGTGTCCTGCATCTGGGTCTGCTTGTACAGATTGTTGAGGACCACTTCGGGCGTCTCGCCGCGTCTGAGTTCGATCACCACGCGCATGCCGGACTTGTCCGACTCGTCGCGGATCTCGGTGATGCCCTCGATGGCCTTCTCGCGCACCAGCTCACCGATCTTGGCGCAGAGGTTGGCCTTGTTCACCTGATAGGGCAGCTCGTCGATGATGATGGCCTGGCGGCCGCCCCCCTTCTCGATGTCCTCGAAGTGGCACTTGGCGCGCATGACCACGCGGCCACGGCCGGTGCGGTAGCCCTCGCGCACCCCCTCCAGGCCATAGATGATGCCGGCGGTGGGGAAGTCCGGCGCCGGCAGCCGCTCGATCAGCTCGTCCACGCCCAACTCCGGGTCTTCCAGGAGGGCCAGGCAGGCATCCACCACCTCGCCCAGGTTGTGCGGCGGGATGTTGGTCGCCATGCCCACGGCGATGCCGGAGGAGCCGTTGACGAGCAGGTTGGGCACCTTGGCCGGCAGCACCAGCGGCTCCAGTTCCTTGCCGTCATAGTTGGGGCCGAAGTCCACCGTCTCCTTGTCGATGTCGGCCAGGAGCTCGCCGGTGAGCTTCTCCAGACGGCATTCGGTGTAGCGGTAGGCGGCCGGGGAGTCGCCGTCGACGGAGCCGAAGTTGCCCTGGCCGTCAACCAGCGGGTAGCGCATGGAGAAGTCCTGGGCCATGCGCACGAGGGCGTCGTAGGTGGCGGTGTCGCCGTGGGGGTGATACTTGCCCAGCACGTCACCGACCACCCGTGCGCACTTGACATAGGGCCGGTTCCAGACGTAATTCGATTCGTGCATCGCGTAGAGGATGCGGCGGTGCACCGGCTTCAGGCCGTCGCGCGCATCCGGAAGCGCCCGGCCCACGATCACGCTCATGGCGTAATCCAGGTAGGAGCGGCGCATCTCCTCTTCCAGGCTGACGGGCAGGGTTTCCTTGGCGAATTGTTCCATCGGGCGAGTGTGGTTATAGGTGTTGAAATAAGCCTGAAATTTTACCATGCGGCCCGGATCCGTCCCGGACCAAGCTCAAGCCCGTTGCCCGCGACATGAATGGCCCTTAGGATCATGCCCATGCCCCCGCCCCTGGATGTCGATCTGCGCATCGATCCGACCTGGATCGTTCCGGTGAAACCGGAAGGTCTTATCCTCGATGGCCATGCCGTCGTGGTCGAGGCGGGCAGGATCCTGGACATCCTGCCCGAGGCCGAGGCGGACGCCCGCTACCGGGCCCGCACCCACCGCCGCCTGTCCGACCATGTCCTCATCCCCGGGCTGATCAACCTCCACACCCATGCAGCGATGACCTTGCTGCGGGGCTATGCCGACGATCTGCCGCTCATGACCTGGCTGCAGGAGCACATCTGGCCGGCCGAACGGCGTTGGGTCTCCCGCGAATTCGTCCTGGACGGCACGCGGCTGGCTTGTCTGGAGATGCTCAAGGGCGGCATCACCTGCTTCAACGACATGTACTTCTTCCCCGAGGCCGCCGTACAGGCCGCCATCGAGGCGGGACAGCGGGTGGCCGCGGGCATCATCGTCATCGATTTCCCGTCCAACTACGCCGCCGACCCGGATGGCTACCTGGACAAGGGCCTGGCCATGAGGGACGCGATGCGCCACCACCCCCTGGTGAGCGTCTGCATGGCCCCGCACGCCCCCTATTCAACCAGCGACCGCAGCCTGGAAAAGGTCCTCGTCTACGCCAAACAGCTCGACCTGCCCATCCATATCCATGTCCATGAAACTCACGAGGAGATCCGCCAGAGCATCGAACAGTACGGGGTCAGACCCCTGGAGCGCCTGCGACACCTGGGACTGCTGGGGCCGGATTTCATCGCGGTGCACGCGGTCCACCTGCTCGACGGGGAGGTGGACCTGCTGGCGGGACACGGCTGCCATGTCGCCCACTGCCCTACCTCCAACCTGAAACTCGCCAGCGGTATTGCTCCCAAGGCCGGCCTGCTCGCCAAAGGCGTGAACGTCGGGGTAGGCACCGACGGCCCGGCCAGCAACAACAGGCTGGACTGCTGGCAGGAAATGCGCCTGGCAGCCCTGTTGGCAAAGGCGATGTCGGGCCGCCCGGAGATCGTCCCCGCCCAGCATGCCCTGCGCATGGCGACGCTGAGCGGTGCCCGCGCCCTCGGCCTGGAGGAGCGCATCGGCTCCATCGAGGTGGGCAAGCAGGCCGACCTGGTCGCGGTCGATCTGTCCGGCCCTCATACCCAACCCTGCTTCGACCCCATCTCCCAACTGGTCCACAGCGCCGGGCGCGAGGACGTGACACAGGTCTGGGTCGCCGGCCGCGAGGTGGTGCGGGACAGGTGCTGCCTGACGCTGGATGAGGCCGAGATCCTGGCCAGCGCCCGCCTCTGGCGGCAACGCCTGGCGGGCTAGGGAAACGCTGAAGAAAGCAGCGGGCGGGATGAAGCGCAAGGCGCACGGAGCGCAGCGACCGAGACATGTCAAGTAGATCGGGGAGGAGGCGAAAACCACGTCTGGCGTAACCAGACGTGATTTCGGCGTAGGCTAACTTCCGCGAAGCGCAAGTTAAGCCTGCCGAGAGGCAGGCAGCCGAAGCCAGCACCGCGCAAGGTAGCGATTCGCCCGCGCAGCATTTTATTCAGCGTTTCCCTGTCAGAGCCTGGCTGGTGAGTTGTTGTAGACAGGTTACCACGCTGCGGGACAACTCGCTCTCTTGTGCCGCTTGATTTGCATATGTTCATTTTTGGCGCTTCATTGGAGTCTCTTCAGGTATTCCTTGGTAAATACACGATCCGGTAAATCTCGCATGCGCATCTGTCCGTACTGTACTATGGAGACATTGCCTTGCCTGAGTGGGTCTTCCATCACAAGACGGGTCGGACGTATACGCCCTGCTAGCGGTTTGAAATCCTGGTAGCTGCATGTCTTGAGCAATCTGTTGGACAGGGAATAGAACTCTGCCTTGTACGGCCGATAGTTGGCCTTGTTGACCCAGAGCAGGACACGGTGGTAGGTCACGCCCCGGTCCACCGCCGAGAGCTGCAGGACGTAGTGCTCTTGCCCATCCACCCGTTCGCTGCGGAGGATGTGCGGCGTATAGTCGCCACTGAAGTTGGCGCGGGTGATGTCACCGATGGCAACCTGGCCCGTGAGACGCTGGGAAAATCCGAGGCGGATGGGTTGTGCCACGTCAGGCATGAAGACCCAGAGGTCACGGCCTTTCATGAGGATGATCTGGCCCCGCTCCTCGGCGGGTTCGAGTATCATCACCACCGTGTTTTCAGTACCTTTGGATAGCACCCGGTATTTCCTGGTCTCGGGCTCGGCGCCGGCGGTGGTGCTGGTAACATCGATATCGACCTGAAAACCCTCGGAGGGAAAGCGTATCTCGTCGGCGCGGGCGAGGATCTGCCGTGCAAGCTCATCGTCGGGCGCAAGGTCCTCTTGGGCGGTTAGCGGCAGTGACACAAGGAGCATCGCCGTGATGGTGAACACACCGAACAAACACCGCATGGCAAACTTCATGCCGACCTGGCCTCCGTCTGTTCAACGATACTTGGGGATAGGGAAATGAGTCTTGTCCGAGTTGACAGGGTGACCAAGGAATATGAACTTGGTGGACAGAAAGTACTTGCTCTCAACGATATCACACTGTCTGTTGAGGAAGGGGTCTTCTTGGCCATCGCCGGTCCCTCCGGCAGCGGCAAGACCACGCTGCTGAACATCATCGGCTGTATCGACCTGCCCACCCGTGGCAAGGTCTACATCGACGGGAGGGAGATCACAGCCCGCAGCGCAAACGATCTGGCCGAGCTGCGTGCCCGTAGTATCGGCTTCATTTTTCAGACTTTTAATCTGTTCCCCGTGCTCACGGCGGCGGAGAATGTGGAATACCCGCTGCTGCAGCAGGCAGAGCTGAGTGCTGCAGAGCGGCAACGGCGGGTGAAAAGGTATCTGCGCATGGTGGGTCTGGAGGACAAGGGAGGGCATCGGCCCAACCAGTTGAGCGGGGGCCAGCGCCAGCGCGTGGCCATCGCCCGGGCGCTGGCGATCAACCCGCGCATCGTGCTGGCCGATGAACCCACGGCCAACCTGGACAGCAAGACCGGGTCCGACATTCTGGCCCTGATGAAGAGTATCAACCGCGAGTACGGCACCACCTTCATCTTCTCCACCCATGACCGGCGTGTGATGGCCATGGCCGACCGCCTCGTGCGCATCGAGGACGGCCATGTGTCCATGCTGGCGGTGAAGGTGAACGACCAGTGGAAGGCAGTGCGTACACGCGCGATGACCCAACCCGACCAGACCAGGGAGGCTGCATGAGTCACAACGCCTTCATAGGCCTGTTTCTGGCCGCCTTGGCCTGTTCACCCGTGGCCTGGGCGGCGGCGTCGAAAGCAGCGACGTCGGTGTCGGCCGTGCGTGATCTGCGCATGCCACCCGGCATGGCAATGCACATGGCGGCGAAGGACGCGGACCTGCCCCTGAGCCGCGAGGCCCTGTTCGATCTGGACAAGGCCGAACGCCCGGCGACCGGCAAGGCGCCGGTGCCAGGGAGTGACGAGCCCTTGCCTGGTTCACTGAAGGATTTGTTCGATGTCGACGAGGTGCGCAAGCCCGCCTCGGCCCCGCCGCAGCGCCGGGAGCCGCCCGCGATCGCCCAGAGCCCCGCGTCGGCCATGGGCGCGGACACCTCCGCCATCCGGGGTTACCTGCAGACGGAACTGGCCTATACCTACGGCGATCCGAAGCATTGGTCCAAGACCATGGCGCGCCTCGCCCTTAGCACGGGCGGGCGCCGCGAGGCCGTGAAGTGGAAACTGAGTGCCCGGCTGGACTACAACCCCGTGTACGACCTGACCGAGCATTATCCCAAGTCGGTCCGGGACGACGACCGCCTGCGGCTGCTGCTGCATGAGACCTATGTCGATTTCACCACCGGCGGCTGGGACTGGCGGGTGGGGCGGCAGAACGTGGTGTGGGGCGAGATGGTGGGCCTGTTCTTCGCCGACGTCGTCTCGGCCAAGGACCTGCGCGAGTTCGTCCTGCCGGACTTCCAGATCCAGCGCATCCCCCAGTGGGCGGTGCGGGCGGAGCATTACGGGGCGGATTTCCACACCGAGCTCATTTGGATCCCCTATCCCAGCTATGACCTGATCGGCAAGCCCGGCGGCGATTTCTATCCCTATCCGCCCCTGCTGCCGGGACTCACCCCCGTCATCGAGGGGGAACGCAAGCCGGGGCGCCAGCTCAAGAACACCAACTACGGACTGCGCCTGGGCAAGCTGATCGACGGCTGGGATCTGTCGGCCTTCTATTACAACAGCCTGGACGCTGCGGCCAGCTTCCCGCGCGAGATCACGGGCGGAGCACAGGTCTACCGGCCAGGGCATGGGCGCATCTGGCAGGCCGGCGGCACATTGGGCAAGGACTTTGGCGCCTTCGTACTCAAGGGCGAGCTGATCTACACGGACGGCCGAAAATACAACACGGTCGATCCGGCCGACGCGGATGGCCTGGTCGTCCAGGACACCCTGGACTGGGTGCTGGGCGCCGACTTCCAGCCCGGTCCCGACACCCGTCTGAACACTCAGCTCTTCCAGCGCATCTACTTCGACCACGATCCGGGCATCATCCCGGAGCGGCGCGAGACCGGGGCGTCCCTGCTCATCAACCACAAATTCAACGGCCGCTGGGAAGGCGAGGCCCTGCTCATCGCCAGCCTCAACCGCAACGACTGGCTGCTGCGGCCCAAGCTGACCTGGAAACCGCAGACCAACTGGCGCGTGACCATGGGCGTGGATGTGCTGCACGGGCCGGCCATCGGCTTTTTCGGACGCTTCGACAACCGCGACCGGGGCTATGTGGAGCTGCGCCGCGATTTTTAGCGACCCGAGGTGGCGGCGGAGACTGAACCCGGATTCTCCGTTGGGGCTTTGGCTCCGGATAAACCCGGATGGTCCATCAGGCTGTAGGTCGGGCTTCAGCCCGACTCGTCGGCCTGAAGGCCGACCTACAACCCCTTGGTTTATCGGGAAAGTCCCAATGGACTATCCGGGATAAATCGATGCACGATTCAGACGTTCTGGCGCAGCGCCTCCACCACGGGTATGCGGCGGATCTTGAGCGCCGGCAGCAGGGCGGCGCTGACGGTGGCGATGAGGCCGATGGCGAAGGCGCTCGCCACCACCGTGGGCGTGAGGGTGATACGTGCCGTATAGGGCAGGTCGGAGGTGGGCGGCGGCGGCATGGGGATGCCGACCTGGGAGATCGCCACTGCCAGCAGCATGCCCAGCAGCGTGCCGATGAGGGCCCCCAGCGCGCCGATGATCAGGTTTTCCGTCAGGATCAGGGTGAACACCCGCCCTGACCGGTTGCCCAGGGCCAGCATGGTGCCGAATTCACCCACGCGCTCAAAGACGCTCATGTTCACGCTGTTGGCCACGGACAGCACCACCATGACCAGGATGATCAGGCGCAGGGCGCCGAACTGGGCGTCATACATCTGCACGGTCTGGGTGTAGAACTCGTTGAGCGCGAGCCAGGTGCGCACTTCCGTGCCCTTCAACTCGGGTTTGTCGCGAAGGCCGGCGGCCACCCGCGCGGTGTCGCGCGTCTCGTCGAGCAGCACGACCAGGGTGTTCACGCCCTGGATGGCGAGGAGTTCCTGGGCGGCGGGCAGGGGGATGCGGATGGCGCGGGCGTCGTATTCCTTGGAGAAGGTCTGGAACACCCCCACCACCTGGAATTCCATGCTGTTCAGCGCCCCGTCCGGGGTGTTGAGCACCAGGGTCGTCCAGTCGCCGGGCTTGAGCTTGAGGGCCTGCGCCAGCCCCTGTCCGAGCATGATGCCATACGCGTCGCCTGCCTCCAGGGCGCGGCCCTGGGTGATGACCAGGCTGGTGCCCAGCCTGCGCTCGCCCTCCGGTTCCACGCCCTCGCCCACCACCGGCAGGTCGGAACGGCCGTTGTTGAGCAGTCCGCTGAGATAAAGCCTGCCCATGACCGCCTGCACGCCCGGCACCCCGGCGACGGCCTGGCGCAGGGGTTGCGGGTCTGCGATCAGGTATTTCTCGGGACTGCGGCTGCCACGCTCGAAATAGCCCTGAGGGGCGATCTGCAGATGCCCGGACTGGGAGTGGATGAGCAGCTCCGCCAACTGCCGGAAGATGTCCTGCACGAAGCCGCCGGAGAGGATCAGGCCCGTGCTGCCGATGACGATCACCATCAGCGTCATGGCGGTGCGCAGCCGGTGGCGAAAGACGTTGCGTAGGGCGAGTTTCCACATGTGGCGGGCGGGCGCTAGCGGTTGCGGCGCAGGGCGTCGACGATGACCAGTCTGGACGCCCGCCAGGCGGGGTACAGACTGGCGAGCAGGGTGGTGACGACGGCGAGCGCCAGGGCCTGAACGACGATCTGGGGCGTGATGATGATGGCGGCGGTGAAGCCGCGGGACATGCCCGGCGAGGGCGGCATGGGGATGCCGACGTAGGAGATGAGTTCGGCCAGGCCATAGCCGATGACGACGCCGAGAAGGCCCCCGAGCGCACCCAGGGCCGTGCCCTCGACCAGGAACAGCCCCAGGACGCGCCGGCGGCGGGCGCCCAGGGCCATGGCCGTGCCGATCTCCACCGTGCGTTCCATGACGTTCATGGTCATGGTGTTGGTGATGCTGATGAGGATGATGGTGGCGATGATGAGCTTGACCACATCGATCTGACGGCTGAGCAGTTGCACCGTCTTGTTGTAGAAGTCCGCCAGCCGGTGCCAGGGCGTGACCTCGAAACCGCTGAGCGCTCCGACCAGCCTGGCGTGGACGGCGTCGGTCCGGGCCGTGTCGTGCAGGGACACCACCCACACATGGGCGCCTGACACACGCACGAGTCGGCGCGCAAGCTCGATGGGCACCCAGAGCATGGTGTCGTCGTAGGCCTTCATGGAGGTGGAGGCGAGGCCCTGGATGCGGGCCTCGACGGCATGGATGCCGCCGCTGGCGGTATTCGCCAGCAGCACCACCCGGTCATGCACGCCGACGCCGAGATTGGCCGCCAGACCGGTGCCGATCAGGATGCCCTCGGGGTCGTCGGGTTTGAGTTTCTCCCCCTCGGGGATGATGAGGTAGAGCAGGGAGGGGTCGCGCGCCGGGTCCACCCCCATGGCGAGAAAGGTCAGCGTGCTGTCGCCATGGCTGATGAGGCCGTTCAGATTGAGTCGTGGTGCGATGGCGCGGATGTCCGGGTCACGCTCCAGCGCGCTGAACCCGGGCACGGTGGCGGGCAGCAGGTAGGCGTAGGGATCGGACTGCCCATCCCGGTGATAGCCGGGCTTGACGACCTGGATGTGCCCGATCTGGGTGACCGCGGTGCCCTCCCGGCTGGCCCAGAAGATCCATTCGATGAAGCCGCCGGCGAGCATCATGGCGATGACACCGAAGGCGATGGCCAGGATGGCGACACCGCTGCGCCTGCGCTGGCGCAGCGTGTTGCGCAGGGCGATGCGCAGGACGGTGACGTAGACGTTTACCGTGAAAGTCGCGAAGCGACTCACGATGCCCCCCTCCGCCACGGGGGGAGGGGGTAAGGGAGAGGGGCCGTTCATGTCCATGCCCTGCGTCTTTCATCGGCAGGGGGCGCCATGCGGCCATGAACGGTCAGGGGCGCGCCGATTGCCACATCAGGCCCCGCCGCAGGCTGGCCGCTGTCTTCGACGACGATCAGCCGGGATGGTCACAGTTTGTCCAGCATGGCCCTGGCCTCCTGCAGTTCGGGGAAATCACGCTTGCCCTGCTGTCGCCAGTGTTTATCGGGAAGCGAAGTCCTGATAGACAACCAGGGTCCAATCATTGCATTTCTCCAGGATCCAGATAGCAGGTGCGGGCTACTGAGGCCGTTGCTTGAGCGTGTTGAAAAACTGTATGGCGGCCTGGCGGCTGGTGAAATCGCGCCCGCTGTTGAGCAGCAGCTCCAGTTCCGTCAGGGCGCGAGGGGTGTCCCCCGACTTGGCCAGGGCAAACGCCAGGTGCCAGTGGATCTCGGGCGCATCCGGGGCATGCTTGTGGGCCTTCTCCAGCAGGGCACGGCCGCGTTGCGCCTGGCCTTGGTTGACCAGGATCCAGCCCAGGGTGTCGAGCGTGGCGGGATGCTCGGGCGCAAGCGCATTGGCCGCCTCGGCCTGCGGAAGCGCGCGCGGGTCCTTGAGTTCGCCGTAGATCCAGGCGAGGTTGTTGGCGGCGACCAGATCCCTGGCGTTGGACTTCAGCAGCTGCTCGTAGTGCGGCTGTGCCTCGCGCAGATTGCCGGTCTTGAGCAGGCCGTCGGCCAGGGCGTGGCGGGCGATGGCATCGTTGGGGCGCTCGACGAGCCACTGGCGCAGGAAGGCGTCCGCCTGCCTCTGCTGTCCAGCCTGGACCAGGGTGCGGTAGGCGGTGGAGGCCAGGAGGCCGTTGCCCGCCATGCGGGCCGCCCTGGCATAGGCCTCGCCCGCGGCCGCGAAATCCTTGCCATGGGCCAGGATGTCGGCCTCGGTCACGAAGCCGAGCGGTGATTTCGGTTCCTTTTGCTGCATAGACCTGGCCAGCCGCAGGCCTTCTTCCGGGCGCCCCGCCGCGGCCAGCGCGACCGCCTTGGCCGACTGCACGTCTGCGGCATTCGGGGTGATGGCCAGCGCTCGGTCCAGGGACTGCAGGGCGGCCTGGGTATCGCCCAGCATGCGCTGCACCAAGGCCAGTTTGTAGTGCGCCCTGGGGTCGGCAGGCGCGGCCTTGGTCCATTGCTGGAAGCTGACCAGGGCGCCATTGCGGTCGTTCTGCATTAGGTGCGCGGTGCCCATGGCGTCATAGAGACGGACATGACCGCTGGCATCGAGCCCCGCCTTGGCCTCGAGCTGCGCCTTGGCCGGGTCCTTTCGCTCCAGCCAGTACAGGGCGAGCAGCTCGTAGGGTGCGGGGTCCTTGGGGTTGGCCTGCTTGGCGCGGGTCAGGAGATCCACATAGGCCTTTTCGTCCTTTTGGGTGGCCGCCATGCCCGCGAGGGCGACGAGCGCCCGGCTGTTCTTGGGGTCCTTGGCCAGGACCGCCTCGAAGCGGCCGCGTGCCGCCTTGGGGTCTTTGGCCTTGAGATCGAGCCGGGCCAGCTCCGTGGCGGCGGGCAGGTAGGTGGCGTCGCGTTTGAGCGCTTCGGCGAAGCTGGCACGGGCACTGGCGATGTCGCGCGTGGCCAGGCGTACGAGGCCGACCAGGTGATGACCGAGGGGATCCTGGGGTCGCTCGCGGATGAGGCGATCCGCCGCGGCCATGGCATCGGTGTGGCGACCGGCCCGGAGGTGGGTCTGGACCAGGATCGCGTCGGGCCGGCCGGTGGTGGTGTCGAGCTCCGCGGCCCGGTTCAGGGCCTCGATGGCCCCGGCGGTGTCGCCGCTGCCCATGCGGCTGCGCGCCAGCTCGACGAGCAGCGCGGGGTTGTCGGGGGCGAGCGCGCTGGCCTGCTCCAGGTGTTGGCGGGCGGCGGCGTAGTCGCCCCTGCGCAGGGCGATGTCGCCCTGCAGGGAGGCGGTGAGCAGGTCGTTCTCGCCGCGCAGGCCGGCGATCAGCCGCTGGGCCTCATCCAGCTGGCCGCTGCCGACCATGGCCGCGGCCATGAGCTTGCGCGCATAGGCATGGTCCGGCACGCGCTCCAGTACCCTGCCCAGATGGGCGATGGCCGACTCCCGGTTGCCGAGGCTGAACTCCACCGCGCCGGCGAGCAGGTGGGCCGGCAGGAGGTCCGGCGCCAGTTTCAACACTTGCTGGAGTTTGGCCTTTGCCTCGTTGGGACGGTCGCGCCGGAAATCGATGATGGCGCCCAGATAGCGCGTCATGGGATGCTCCGGGGCCTGCTTGGCGACCTGGGCCAGTTCCGCCTCGGCGCGGTCCAGGTCGTTGGTCTCCAGGTGCAGCAGGCTCACGGCGATGCGGCCGGGGACATTGCCGGGGTCGAGATCGAAGACCTTGCGGTAGGCGGCGAGTGCCTGCTCGCGTTGTTTTGACAGGCGCAACAGGTCGGCCTTCATCATCCACAGGTCGGCCCGCTTGCCATCGGCAGCGATGGCGCGATCGAGCAGGCCCAAGGCCTGGTCCTGCCGCCCGGCCATGACCGCGATCTGGGCACGGGTGACCAGGGTTTCGGGGTGATCGGGGCGCAGGGCGTCAGCCTGCGCGAGGCTTTGCTCCGCGGCCCCGACGTCGCCCAGCATCTGCTGCGCGCGGGCGCGCAGGGCGAGCAGGGGGGCGGCCAGTTCCGGCCCGGCGCCCTCGGGTACGGGGATCTCGTCGAGCACGCGCTTGGGCTGCCTGAGGCCGATGAGGGCACTGGCCAGCAGGGTCGGCAGGTCATCCGCGCGATGGCCGCCGTCGCGTGCCCGCGTGAGTTCCTTCTCGGCCGAGGCGTATTCCTGGCTGGCGAGGTAGAGCTTGCCCAATTCATAGCGGACCACGGCGTTGTCGGGCGCCAGTTGCAGGGCGTTCTTGAGCTCGATGACCGCTGCCTGCCGGTCGCCACGGTCCATGTGCGTATGGGCCGCCTGGAGGTGGTCCTCGGGGCCTTTCTGGCTGAGGATGTGATAGGCGCCGCCGGCGATGCCGATGCTGGCGACGACGCCGACGATGAGGAGCAGACGGGCGCGATCGAGTCGCAGCTTGCTGCGTCTTGACCGGCTACGGGAATGGGTGTCCATGGTCGAAGTGTATCCTCGGGTTCTGATGGGTGTGTTGCGTCGGTCAGGGCAATACTGCCGTATATCGATGCATCAGCGGTGTCTCTTGAGGGCTGCCCGGTAAGACGATGGAGGAAAGGGTATGAGCGGGGTCATTTGAGACCGAAGCGGCTGAGCAGGTCATAAAGGGTCGGTCGCGACACGCCCAGCAGCTCCGCCGCCTGGGCGACGTTGCCGTTCGCGCGCGCGAGCGCCTTGAGCACGGCGTTGCGTTCCGCCTCTTCCCGAACCTGGCGCAGATTCAGCGACGCTTCCCGGACCTCGGCCGTGGGCAGGGCCAGGTCGGCGACGTTGATCTGGCCGGTCTCGGCCATGATCACTGCCCGCTTCATGGTGTTCTCGATCTCGCGCACGTTGCCCGGCCAGGGGTGGGCCTCGATGGCAGCCAGTGCCTCGGGGGTGAAGCCGCGCAGGCTGCGACCGTTCATCTGGGCGAATTTCTCCAGGAAGGCATGGGCCAGCAGGCTCTTGTCGCCCTGACGATCGCGCAGCGGCGGGATGCGCACCGTGATCTCGGACAGCCGGTAGTAGAGGTCCTCACGGAAGCGACCGATCTTGATGTGCTCGGTCAGGTTCTGATGCGTCGCGGCCACCACCCGCACGTCGACGGGGATCTCGCCCCGGCCGCCCAGGCGCTCGATGACCCGCTCCTGCAGGAAGCGCAGCAGCTTGGCCTGCAGGGGCATGGGCAGGTCGCCGATCTCGTCCAGGAAGAGCGTGCCCCGGTGCGCGTATTCGATCTTGCCGATGGTCTGTTTGGCCGCGCCGGTGAAGGCCCCCTTCTCGTAGCCGAACAGCTCGCTCTCGAGCAGGTTCTCGGGAATGGCGGCGCAGTTGATGGCGACGAAGCGCTCCTTCGCACGCGGCGACAGGTCGTGCAGCCCCCGTGCCAGGAGCTCCTTGCCGGTGCCGGATTCGCCCAGCAGCAGCACCGACACATCGCTCGCGGCCACCTTCTCGATGGTGCGGCAGACCTTGAGCATCTCCGGGTCCGCGGTGATCAGGCCCTGCAGGGGCTCGGCACGGCTGCGCAGGGCCAGCGCGCGGTTTTCCTGCTCCAATTCGTGGACGCGAAAGGCGCGTTCGATGATGATCTCGAGGATTTGCTCGTCGAAGGGTTTGTGGTAGAAGTCGAAGGCCCCCTGACTGATGGCGCGCACGGCGTTGGCACGATCCTGGTTGCCGGTGACGACGATCACCTTGGTGGCGGGGGCGAGCGACAGGATCTGCTGCAGGGCGGTGAGCCCTTCCGTGGCGCCGTCCGGGTCGGGCGGCAGGCCCAGGTCGAGCAGCACCACCGCCGGCTCGTGACGGCGCAGCTGAGTGAGGGCCGCCTCGCGATCGCCCGCGGTCAGCACCTCGTAGCCGTCCAGGCTCCATTTGACCTGCTTCTGCAGCCCGACGTCGTCCTCCACCAGGAGGATCTTGGCCATCTTCTCGCTCATGCCACCTCTCGGGTCATGCCCGGCTCACCCGGCCCTGCCAGGGGGATGCGCACCGTGAAGCGGGAACCCCGGCCCGGCGCGCTGTCCACGCTGATGTCGCCGCCCAGCCCCTGGATGTATTCCTTGCACTCGTAGGCCCCCACGCCCATGCCCGTGCCCTTGGTCGAGACGAAAGGACGGAAGAGCCGGTCGCGGATGAAGGCCGGGTCCATGCCGCTGCCGGTGTCCTCGACCAGGATGCAGGCGTGCGGACCGTCGCGCCAGAGTTTAACACCCACGCGGCCGGTGTACGGGGTGGCCTCGATGGCGTTCTGCACCAGGTGTCCGATCACGCGTGCGAGTTTGTCCCGGTCGGCCAGGACCTCGACCTCGGTGTCCGCGATCTCGATCTCGGGCTTCAGGCTGTAGCCCTTCTTGCCGGCGACCACGTCGCGCAGCAGCTCCGCCACATCCACCCGCCCGTTGCTGGCGTTCTCCTGCCGGTCGGCGAGCTTGACCAGCATGCGGTTCATGCGCGCGACCGAGCTCTCGATGGTGGCCAGCATGTCTTCCTGGAACTCCGGCTTGTGCTTGTGCTTTTGGGCGTTGGCCAGCAGCAGGGACAGTTGCGCCACCAGGTTCTTGATGTCGTGCACCACGAAGGCGGCGGCGCGGTTGAAGGATTCGAACTGGCGGGCCACGGTCAGCGCCTCCGCGGCCAGCAGCTGGGCCAGGTTGGTCGAGGCCTGCCGGGCGGCGGTCTTGAGCAGGTCGCTCACCTCCCAGTCGAAGTGCACCTTGCCCAGGGAATGTTCCAGCACCATGAAGCCGAGCAGCCGGTCGTGCCAGAGCATGGGGATCAGGAGCCAGGCACGCGGGTTCTCGGCGATCCAGGCCGGCGGCTCGGCCTCCTCCATGCCGGCGGGGTCGCGGCGATAGTCGTCCAGGTTGATCACCCACTGACGCGATTCGAGGAAGCGCACCAGGGGGGCATCGGCCGGGAGCGTGCCGTCGAGGTCGGACCAGTTCCAATAGGCGGCGCGGTGGAAGGCGCCGTCCTCCTTCTTAAGCCACAACACGCCGGCGGGGCTCTCCACCAGGCGGGCGATGGCCTCGATCGAGCGCTCGCAGACCCGTTGGCCGGGGTTGCCGGCGGTCAGCGACTGGGTGAAGCGCAGCCACTCCTCGCGATAGTCGTAGCGGTAGCGGAAGAAGTGCTTGGACAGGAAGACCCGCAGCCGCGCGCGCGGAGCCGGAGAACACCACCACCAGCAGCAGCACGCCGGCCCCGAACAGGAAGACGTATTGCAGTAGCCTGCCCCATTCGCCGCCGATCAAGCGGATGTAATAGCCGGCGGCCGCCATCAGCAGCAGGTAGATGCCGGTGCTCACCAGGGTCACGGTGTGGAAGACCATGCGGTGCGAGATGGACACCGGCAGGAACTGGGTCAGCCGGCTGAAGGACAGCCAGATCAGCGGTGCCAGCAGGGCATTGACGCCCCCCCGCGCCGCCCACACTTCGGGCGTCACGTTCCGGAACAGCATGCCCTCGGAATAGAGGTAGAAGTCGTAGGCGAACATGCCGCCCAGGGCCAGGCAGAGGAATTTGATGCCCCAGCGGTCCTGGGTGCGGGCGTTGCGGTAGAACTGCTCCACCAGCACCATGCCGGCCACCGCCAGCAGCGCCGGCAGAACGGTCTGACCGAGGAAGCCCAGGTTGGGGCCGGGCCAGATGAGCTGCAGGGCCTGGGCGAGCAGGGTCAGCGTCAGCAGCATGGCGACGCCGTGTATGACCTGCCTGAGCCAGGGGGACAGCGCCGCGTCGGGCTTGAGCAGGCGCAGACTGTGCACCAGGAACCAGAGCCAGGCCGCGTTCCTGCCCAGCTCCGTCAGGCCGGTCAGTTCCTGACCTGCGCCGATGGCGCTTTGCACGGTGGCGGCAGCCAGCCACAGCGCCGTGGCGGCTGCGGGCAGGAACAGGGGCGGACTTTCGCGATTGCGCAGGCCATGCAGCCTGAACAGCACGGCCAGCACGGTGAAGGCCAGCGCCCCCAGGGCATGGCTCAGCACCGCGGCGTGCATGAGCATCAGCGCGCACCCTTGCCGAGGACCACCACCTGTGCGGTCTGCAGCAGGATCATGAGATCCAGGAACAGACTGTGGTTCTTGACGTAGTACAGATCGTACTGCAGCTTGCCGATGGCATCCTCGACGCTGGCGCCGTAGGGAAAGCGCACCTGGGCCCAGCCGGTGATGCCCGGTTTCAGGCTGTGGCGGGTGTTGTAGTAGGGGATCTGGGCGGACAGCTCGCTGACGAAATAGGGCCGCTCCGGGCGCGGACCGACGAAGCTCATCTGCCCCAGGAAGACGTTGATGAGCTGGGGCAGCTCGTCGATGCGCAGCCGGCGGATGATGCGTCCGACGCGCGTGGTGCGATCGTCGTTCTGCCGTGCCCACTGCGGCAGCCCGTCCTTCTCGGCGTCGGTGAACATGCTGCGGAATTTGTAGATGGTGAAGGGCCTGCCGAACTGGCCCACACGCTCCTGGGTGTAGAACACCGGCCCCTTGCTTTCCAGCTTGATGGCCAGCGCGGTGATCAGGATGATCGGCAGGGTGGCGGCGAGCAGTCCGGCGCTCACCGTCAGATCGAACACCCGCTTGACGACGTCACGGGCGGTGCCGCTGTGGAAACCCTCGGCGAAGATCATCCAGCTCGCGTTGACCGACTCCAGCGGCAGGATGCCGGTCTGGCGCTCGAAGAAGGCGGGCAGGTCGAGGATGTGGATGCCGGAGAGCTTGCAGTCCAGCAGCTCGGCGATGGGAAGGCCGCCGCCGCGTCGTTCGCGGATCGCCACCACGATCTCCTCGATGCCGTGGCGCTCGACGATGTCGAGCAGACTGCCGGATTCGTCCAGGATCCGCTCGCGTGGGACGTAGTGATGCGCCCCCCCAGCGGGAGGTAGCCGACGATGTTCAGGCCCAGCGCCTGACCACGCGCGATCATCTCCTCGATCTTCGCCGCCCGGCTGCCGGTGCCCAGCACCAATACCCGCTTCTTGAAGCTGCGTGCGCTGTCCCATTGCATGAAGGCCAGCCGGGTGAGCAGCACACCGCAGGCCGAGATCAGGATGACCGCCAGCAGCTCCTGGTCCTGGGCAAACAGGCCGGGCAGCAGCATTGCGCCACCGGAGATCAGGGCGAGGCCCAGGGCGAAGCCGCCCAGCATGCGCAGGACCAGGCTGCGCAGGCCCTTGGTACATTCCCAGTCGTAGAGGCCGAACTGCGAGATGATCAGGGTCATCAGGAACGAGAACAGCCAGGGTTTGAGGCTGTCGGCGAGTTCATCGGCCGGCCCGATGGCAGGGCGGACTTCGATGTTGGACGCGGCATACCGGCTGGCGAAATAGAACAGCGCGAATTCGAGGACGACCAGCAGCACTATGCTCAACGGCACGTATTGCCTGAAAAAACGGATCATCACCGCGACGGCTCCCTCTCCTGATACCTGAACACCCGATAACGTCATGCGTGGCCCTGCCCTTGAACCCGGCCGGGCAAGCCGCGCCAGCCGGTCACTGCCTGCCCCGACAGACCAGCCCCTGGGGGGCGACTCGCGGAGCTCTTCGAGCCGGGGGCAGCATGATCCCAGATTGTCCATGAAGCTTTCCCTGAATCCGCAAGTTGATCGACCAAAAACATCGTAACGCATTGAATAACAGGGTATAATCAGATTTTCGCGATTCACCCATTGGTACCATGACTCAAAGCGTACACCACCCCAACGGCAACCCACTTCCCTGCTTCAAGCTCAAGCAAGGCGCCGAGCTGCTCACCGACCATGCCGGACTTGCCCTGGTCGGCTCGGCGCTGGCGAAGTTTGCACGGGTGCGCGAAACACTGGA
>OGCL01000713.1_pt1 | contig 33012 bp, 41 predicted proteins | sample 1570041 | NCBI WGS metagenome assembly OGCL01 (sample SAMN06266162, study PRJEB24511) | hot springs metagenome | isolation source: Hot spring water | place: South Africa: Limpopo | collected 2015-06-22 | reverse complement strand
AAGGGGGGCGGGGGTGTTCTCTCTAACGGATTAAGTAGGAAAGAAGACCTCAATTAGAAGGGATTGCGACTCCGTAGTGCGGAAGCTCTGAAGCGCTGAAGCTCGGAAGGTTAAAGAAAGAAGAGATATTTTGTTATAATTTTATCTGATGGCTAAATATAGAGATTTGATTGTATTTCAAAAAGCCGATGAACTTGCCCTTAAAATATACAAGCTAACGGCAAACTTTCCCAAATCAGAAACCTTTGGACTAACATCTCAATTAAGAAGGGCAGCGCTATCAATTCCCACCAACATAGTAGAAGGCTACGGCAGGAAAAGCAAGAAGGAGCTAAGTCAGTTTATAAATATATCTTTAGGTTCGCTTGCTGAAACAGAGTATTTACTTGGTTTTGCAAAGAGGCTCGGCTACTGTAAAGATGAAATAGCGGATATAGAGATTCTGATAGATGATACAGGCAAACTTTTGTGGGGTTTTTACCGTTCTTTATGAAACATCCGCGCTAATGACATCCGCTCTTCTGCGCTAATGTTGAAGGGATTGCGACGCCTGGAATTGCAATAAAAACTAAGGCATATACAGACGCTTTTGCGATAATTTATCGTTAACGAGGGTTACCCCCTCTCAGTATATACATACAAAAGGAGGAAGTAGATTATGTTCAAAAAAGTTATTTTAGCAGCAGTTTTATCAGCAAGTCTTGTAGGATGTTCATTTCATGGTATGAGGTCTGAGACAGGCAATCCTATAAACGAAGCTAATGTCAGGCAGATAGTAAATGGTAAGACAACGGCAGGCGAGGTGCTTGGACTCTTTGGAGCGCCCACCCAGACTACCACTTTAGGCAGTAACGAAATCTATATCTACAAAAACTGCAAGGTTGGAGGAGCTGGCATAAGCATTGCTTCGATAGGGCATACAGGGATGAAAGAAAGGTGCAATTCCCTGTCAGTAACAATTGATAAGGCTTCAGGGATAGTGCAAAGCCATAATTTCCAGAAAATGTTTGACACCGATTAAAAATATTGTATAATCGCAAAAGGAGAATGAGGAGGTGAAGTAAATGAACAAACAACAAATCGAAGAGATGGTTAAGAGGGAATTTAGGGAAATGGAAGAAAAAAGGTCTCTTGGCATCTCAGCGAAGCCTGAAGAAACTGAAGCGGTAAGAGTTGTGAGAATGGGAGCCAGATACGGGACTGAAATAACATTAGCTATATTAGCAGTAGCATTTGTTATTATCGCCGCAATGGGTGTGGCAGGCGTAGCCATTGTTGTAACTACCCTTGTTGTAGTTGTGATAGCTTGTGCCTTAATACAGCAGAAAGCTGTCAGAGACCTCGATCTCGACAAGGATAACCATTATGTATTTGGCAGTAGTTGTAAGTGCTGTAAAAACGATCACACATTCGGACGAAGCTCTGCCAATCCCCTTAATCCTCGCAGTCCTTGGTTTATGGAAAAAAGGAGGTGAAGTAAATGAAGTAAATGGATATTCTTATATCAATATTAATTTTGTTTTCGCCGGGAATTATCTATTTGTGGTATAACCATGCGAAAAAGAAGGCTGACCTGCTGACTGGGAAAAGAACATTAGAAGATGTCAAGGCAGAGGAAGAGGAATATAGAAAACTCCACCATCGTTCTACCGGAGACCCAGAGAACCCTCTCAGCCCTTGGTTTATGGAAGAATAGAAAATACTGCTACTTCTTCCCCCCTATTCCCCTTGTATTAGCCGCTTCATCTCCTAGTAGGAAAGAAGACCTCAATTAGAAGGGATTGCGATCACGATAGTGCGGAAGCTCTGAAGCGCTGAAGCTCGGAAGGTTAAAGAAAAAAGAGAACATCTGCACTAATTTAATGTCTTTTGCTGAAATCTCTAAAGCTTTGTTATTACAAGGTGCCGTATAAAAATCTTTTACCAGCCCTTCCTAAATATCTTCTTGCTTCTATTAAGCTTTATATTTCTATCGCCGATTTTTGGAGAACATTATTTATAGTTTCTGTTATCATTAGCTGGTATAATAATTCGTTATTAATTAAGCATAAGCATATTTGATGCCTTATAATTTTATGTGTCTCTATTTTTAAAAAGGAATACAGGCATTTATGTGGAATATACGGATGAGGGCATCGAGATTGTTAAATGACCTTCAAGATAAAAAAGAAGATCTGAAAGAGTTGCATATCTCAGGCGCTGAAGGGATATACGAAGAAGATGAGATAAATTCGACCATCAACAGCTATTTGAAAAGGGCTATAAGCCATTCAAGGGGCAAGCCTGACAAAATTTTCTTTACTCTTGAAAAAGTAGGTGATGATTTAACTAAAGTCCCCGTTTTGCCATTAACAACTCTCGAGTCAAGTTCACCCGAACAAGCCAGAAGACTAATCATCGAAAAACTTTCACGACTCGGTATTAGCGAATCAGCTATATATGTAGCTTTTGAGATACTTTATTCTTTGGATGTGATGAGAGGCGCCGCCTTAATAGGAATGACAACAGGTCGCCGCTTTGAACCTGATAAATCGAGAGGTATAAGGGTATCAAGGCTGGGTATAGATAAGAAATCCAGAAAGAAACTAAACAATAAACTCGCAAGATTAGGGATTAATACTGACAGGGTTAAGGAGGCTTTAATTTTAGCATCAAAAGTGGCATATCATGAAGATATCATTGCTGAACTTTGCGTCTCCGACGACCCCGAATACACAATCGGGTACATTGCTACATCAGGCAATGGGTATCTAAGAATTCCCAATATTAAAGTTCATGGAAGCATGAACGGTGGAAGGGTGTTCTTTATCAGGGAGGAGTCTAATGTCTCGAGTCTGATAGAATATCTTCAGAAAATCCCAGTGCTTGTTCATTTTAACCCATCTATAGATTAAGGAGTTTGGTATTTGTTTGAGAAGGTTATTATCATTGGCAATCCTATAGCTGGCGGGGGAGCTGAAAAGAAAATTCTTGAAGCCTTTCACATTCTTAAACAGAAAGGTTATCGTGCCGAGCTTTACCTTACAACAAAAAAAGGAGATGCTGAGAATTTCTCAAAAAGGTTTTCGGGCATGCCCTCAACTCTAATTATAGCAGCAGGTGGAGATGGGACTTATAATGAAGTCGCAAATGGTCTTGTGAAATCAAGCACGCCTATGGCTATCCTGCCTGTAGGCACGACATCTGTGCTCGCCAAAGAACTTAAGATGCCTTATAAAATCTCTAAATCTATTGATTTTATCTTAAACGGAAAGATTCGTAAAATTCATACTGGCTTTATAAAACTTTCCGGAGACAACAAAGTCTCGCAAATTGAGAGGCATTTTCTGCTGATGGCTGGTATAGGCTTTGATGGAGAGGCTGTCTTTAGTGTAAACAAGGAGATTAAAAGGCTAACTGGTAAAGGTGGTTATATATTAAGTGGTCTCGGGGTAACCCTCAGGTATAATCCCATCCTGCTCAACATAAAGGCTTATGATGCAGAGATTATAAAAAAATGCCACTCGTGTGATTTTGATTATGATTACTCCAACAAAACCCTTTCTCTGGATGGGTATGCTGTTATTATCGGCAAAGCAGCCTGCTACGGAGGCAATTTAAAGATTACACCTGATGCAAAACTGACCATTCCATTTTTCTATATTTTTATTGCCCATAGCAGAAGCAGATTCAGCCTTTTCAGGTATCTTATAGGCGTTGCCACAAAAACACTTTTGAAATACAATGATATAAGCTATCTTAGGGCTGCGAGATTAGAAATCTTTGGCAGTTCGAGGGTCCAGATAGATGGCGACTATGCGGGCACAGCCCCCGCTTCAGTGGAGGTTGTGCCCGATTCTTTAGACTTGATAGTAAACGATTATTGATTTTCCTCTGTCTTTTCTTCAGCGGGTTTGCTGCCTGCTGCACAAGCCTCATCCCTCAAGAGTCTTTCCCATCCTCTATCAACATCCTCCTGAGCCTTTTTTAGTAGCCACTCGTTCTCGGGCGCAAAGAGATGTTTAAACCTGCCCTGAATCTTTAGAAATTCAGTCAATGGCTTTTTTTCCTTCGGTTTCGACGTTATTTTAAGGTCTCCGTTTTCAATCTCATAAAGGGGCCAGTAACATGTTTCAACAGCGAGTCTGCTTATCATGACGGCGTCGTCATTGCCAGATCTCCAACCGCGGTTACATGGGGCAAGTATATTCATAAATTTGGGACCTTTGATGTCGAGAGCTTTTCTGACCTTCCTCATTAAATCCTGCCAGTTGGATATAGCTGCCTGAGCGGCATAAGGTATCCCGTGGTCAGCCATTATTTTGGTAAGGTCTTTTCTCTGCTGCAATTTTCCTGGTATGACGCTGCCTACAGGACATGTGGTAGTATCAGCCCCGATAGGAGTAGCGCTTGAACGCTGGATGCCTGTATTCATATATGCGCCGTTGTCATAGCAGATGTAAAGCATATCATGCCCGCGTTCCATGGCGCCAGAAAGGCTTTGAAAGCCAATATCATAAGTGCCGCCATCGCCGCAGAAGTTGATAAATTTTATATCATCTGTAATCTTGCCCTGTTTCTTCAAAGACCTATACATCGTCTCAACACCGGCAATAGTTGCAGCGGCATTCTCAAAGGCGCTGTGTATCCAGGGGATCTTCCAAGCCGTATATTCTGAAATACATGTGGAAACCTCAAGGCAGCCTGTTGATGAGCAGGCTATAACAGGATATTCAGCGGCAAGCAGGACCATTTTGACGACAATTGGGGCTCCGCAGCCAGAGCACATCCTATGCCCAGAGGACAGCAGTACTTCTTTCTTTGAAAGTTCTTTTAAACTAAGTGGTGTCGCCATATTATTCCCTCACTCCAATATAATCTTTAAAGTTTTTTACCTTGCCTGTCTTTACAATCTCAACAAGTTCATTAAGCACAATCTCTGCATGCTCAGGCATATAATCCCTGCCCCCCAGACCGTAAACCTTATTGATAAGTATAGGCTTCGTTTTATATGTATAGAGGCTTGCAGCGATTTCTGCATACAGTGGTGCAAATGCCCCGAATGAATCAGCACGGTCAAGAACACATATAGCCTTGAGGTTTTTTAAGGCTTCTCCGACTTCTTCGTACGGGAATGGTCTGAATAATCTCGGCTTCAAAAGCCCTGCCTTTATGCCTTTTTCTCTGAAGCTGTCAACTACATCCTTTGTTGTGCCAGCAGCAGAATTTAAGATAACTATGCCTACTTCTGCGTCGTCGAGCCTGTAAGCTTCAAAAAGTCCATATTTTCTACCGCTTATTTGTGCAAATGCATCGGCGGTCTTGAGCACTATATCCTTGACCTTTGACATCGCCTCATGTTGCATTCTCTTGTATTCCATGTAAGCATCTGGCAATATAAGGGGCCCAATGCTCTTGGGGTGTTTAATATCAAGAAGCGGATTCAAAGGCTTATATTCACCTACAAAATTTTTGACTACATCATCATCGAGATACTCGACTCTCTCTATTGAATGGCTGATAATAAAACCATCCATACATACCATTACAGGCAGTCTTATATCCATATCTTCAGCGATATTTAACGCCTGCACGGTGTTGTCATAAGCCTCCTGAGCATTTTCGGACCACAGCTGTATCCACCCGGAATCTCTGGCTCCCATAGCATCTGAGTGGTCTCCGTGAATGTTGAGGGGAGCAGAGAGTGATCTGTTGACGACCGGCATCAGGATAGGCAGCCTCATGCCAGAGGCAACAAAAAGGACTTCCCACATCAGGGCAAGGCCAGGTCCAGCAGTAGCGGTGACAGCCCTTCCGCCAGCGGCAGATGCCCCTATGCAGGCGCTCATTGCGCTGTGTTCACTCTCAACGAGAATCATTTCAGTATCAACTAAACCATCAGAGACAAAACTTGAAAACCTCTGCATTAAGTCCGTCTGCGGCGTAATTGGATAAGCGGCGCAGACATCAGGATTTATCTGCCTGAGAGCATTTGCGACAGCCTCATTTCCGGTAACTGCAACAATTTTACCCATTATTTGCCCTCCTCTTCCATAATTATTGCCTTATTGCCTTTCTTGCCGGGACACTCAAGGGCGCATATCCCACAGCCCTTGCAATAATCATAATCAAAATCTTCCCTTTTGCTGTCCTTAACCTTTACAGCCATATCAGGGCAATATAGCCAGCAGAAAAGGCATTGTATACAATTTTCCTTTATCCATATCGGTTTTGCAGCCCTCCATGAGCCTGTCTTGAAATTAGCGGAACTGCCTGCTTCCAGAATAGTTGCTCCGGGTGTCATCTCTTTCCAGCCTTTCAGTTTCATACCTCCCTTACCTCCTCATAGCCTCTCTTTGCAGCCTCAAGGTTGCCGTCTATTACCTTTTTGGCAAACTTTTTCCCGAAGCTCTTTTTTACATCCTCCAATATAGTCTCTAATGAGACAATCCCGCTTACTTTAGCCAGCGAGCCCACCAGAGGTGAATTAGGCATAGGCCTGCCGAAGCAATCCATAGCAATCTTGGTAGCATCCACAAGGAAAACTCGCTGTGAGGGAGTCGCTTTTATTTTGGCTTTAATTTCTGCAGGATCTTTTGCTGAATTAACAATAAATATAGCATTTTCTGGAGCCCCTTCAGCTACATTTATTCCATCAAGCAGGGTTGGATCAGCTACTACTACGATGCTGGGATGAAGAACAGGGCAGTGCACCCTTAATTCTTTAGAACTGATTCTGTTATAAGCCCTTAGAGGGGCGCCAGACCTTTCTGGTCCATACTCAGGAAATGCCTGAACATGTCTGCCACCGCTTAGGCATGCGTCCGCAAAGACCTTAGCAGCGGTTACAGTGCCTTGCCCGCCTCTGCCATGCCATCTGATTTCCAAAACTTCGGACATTGTTACCTCCACTTTTTGCTTTATATTAATCAAATAGTGGTTATTTTATAGGAAAAGCTATTTTTTTTCAATTTATTTACTTGCCAGCTTGACATTTTTCCCCAGCAATGCTAATTTATTACTTAATTCAAAGAGCCATGAAGGCTTCATTAGATCACGAAGATCATAAGGGAGCCTTTGTGGCTTTTTGTTTTTTCTATAACAATAAAATTACCTGTTTTGCGGGTATTTCATAATTTATTTCATGGAGGTTTATATGAAGAAATGCCTTGTCAATTTGTTTTTTGGAGTTGTTTTATCAATATTTGTTTTATCTACTAATGTATTTGCCGCACATCCGCTTATAACGGATGATGCTGGGACTGTTGGTGCGGGTAAGGCTCAGGTGGAATTCAACCTTGAATACTCCAGCTATAAGGAAGGCGGTATTAAAGAGAGTATAACTGATTTAAATGCTATCCTGACATACGGAATCAAAGACAACATTGATATTATTCTTACCCTGCCGTATCAATTTATAAAAATCGAGGCAGAAGGAGAGACCTTTAAAGAAAATGGCATTTCAGATGTCTCCCTTGAATTAAAATGGCGCTTTTATGAACAAAAAGATATTGCTACTCTTGCGCTTAAACCTGTGCTAACACTTCCCACAGGCAATGATGATAAAGGTCTGGGCAATGGCAAAGCCACTTTCGGCTTGTATTTCATCGCATCAAAAGAGATTGACCCCCTAACACTACATCTTAATCTTGGGTACATTAGAAATGAAAATAAATTCAACGATAGAAAAGATATCTGGCACATATCCCTTGCATCAGAGCTTAAGGTTATGAAGGAATTAAAGCTTGTTGCTAATGTCGGGATGGAAAGAAATACAGATAGGGAATCAAATACCCATCCTGCTTTTATTTTAGGTGGCATCATTTATACAATTACCGATAATTTTGGTATTGATCTGGGTATCAAGGCTGGTTTAAATAAAGCTGAAGCTGATTACGCACTTCTTGCAGGTTTGACATACAGGTTTTAGGTGATAGCTTGAAGCCTTAGAAACAATATGGATTAAGTTCTTAACCCAAAATCAGTGATAGAACTGACAAATTTAACAAAATCAACAAGATAGATGGGAAGGGCTGGTGAAGGATTTTTATACGACACCTTATTTTTAAAAAACTTTAGCAAAAGGCATTGCATTATAAAGAATAAAATAATAAAATTTGTCGATTATAAAAATCCTGAAACAGCCCTTCCCATCACTAAAATTAGGTCTTAAGTTAAGGAGTATTCAAAGATGAAAAAAAACACTTTTATCATGTTTCTCATGTTTTTCATGCTTTACGCTGCGCAAAATGGATGGGCTCACTTTGGAGTGATTATGCCTTCAGATGACATTATATCTGCAAAAGATTCTAAAAAGATTACTTTACAGGTCAAGTTTATGCACCCCTTTGAGTGGCAGTATATGAATATGGAAAAGCCTGTAAAGTTCGGGGTGATTATCGGGGACAAAAATCAAGACCTTCTTAAGGATTTAAAGAGCAAAAAGACAAAGGGATTTACCTTCTGGGAGTCAGCTTATATCATCAAAGAACCCGGCAGCTATATTTTCTATGCAGAACCCACTCCATACTGGGAGCAAGCTGAGGAAAAATTTATCGTCCACTTTACTAAAGTCATTGTCAGCGCCTTGGGCAAAGAGGACGGCTGGGAGAAAGAGGTTGGACTTAAAACAGAGATAGTCCCATTGACAAGACCGTTCGGGTTGTGGGCTGGCAATGTATTTCAGGGGATAGTCAAGGTGAACGGCAAAGCAGTCCCTTATTCTGAAGTCGAAATAGAATATTACAATCCTGATTCCAAAATAAAAGCCCCCGAAGAACCCTATGTAACTCAGGTCATTAAAGCTGATGCCAATGGAGTGTTCACTTATGCAATGCCAAAGGCAGGCTGGTGGGGATTCTCTGCAATCAATACCGCTGATTATAGCTTAAAACGGGACGGAAAGGAATATCCTGTCGAGATCGGCGCAGTTTTTTGGGTAAGAACGAGGGAGATGAGGTAAGATGCACATATCTGAAGGGGTTCTTTCCCCCGCTGTTCTTATTGCCGGCGCCTTACTGACTGCCGGAGGCGTTGCGATCGGATTGAAAAAAATGGATTACGCAAAAATACCGGGTGTGGCTGTGCTCTCCTCCGCCTTTTTTGTAGCATCTTTAATACATGTTCCTATTGGTCCTGTGAGTGCACATTTAATTTTAAACGGACTTGTCGGGATCATTCTGGGCTGGATGGCTTTCCCTTCTATTCTGGTGGCATTGCTACTTCAGGCAGTCCTTTTTCAATTCGGCGGGATTACTACCTTAGGCGTAAACACCATGATTATGGCGGCGCCGGCAGTGTCTGCATATTATTTGTTCAGTTTCCTGATTAAGAAAGGGAATCATGCGATTATTGCGGTATCAGGCTTTTTCGCAGGCATAACAGGTATCGGTTTGGCAAGTCTTTTAATGGCGATTTCCCTGATAGGAACAGGTGAAGAGTTTATCAACATCGTAAAATTAATAATCCTCTCTCATATCCCGGTGATGATTGTGGAGGGTATTATTACTGGATTTTGTATCTTGTTCTTTAGAAGAGTTAAACCTGAGCTTCTTGGCATAACAGAAGGTGTAAAATTGTAGAACTGATACATAGCACATAAGTGCAGAAGGGCGGTTGTGCTATAGTTAATATAGCTAACACTGCGTGTTGTAAAATCTTGAGCAGGCAATCCTTCGACAAGCTCAGGATGATAGGGTTACTGTAAGAAAAACGACTAATTACAAAGGATTACAAAGGAATATCATTTGAAAAGACTAAGTTTTGCTATTTTACTTTCAATACTTTTAATCATGTTCTTTTTCCCCTTACATGTTCTCGCCCATAAAGTAAATATCTATGCTTATACAGGCGATGGAATGGTTCATTCTGAAAGCTACTTTGCCGATGGTTCAAGATGTAGAAATTGCATTGTGGAGGTATTCGATAAGATAACAGGTAAAAGGCTCAACGAAGGAAAAACCGATGAAAACGGTAGATTTTCCTTTAAAGCCCCCCTTGCTGATTCTCTGAAACTCGTCCTCAAGGCAGGGGCGGGACACCAGGCTGTTTATTATCTTTCTTTGGGAGGAAAAGAAACCCCTATCAAACCAAAAGAAGATAAAGCATCATCAGCGGTAAACCCTCCCACCATCTCTCGTGAACAATGCCTTTCCCCAAGCGAGGTGGAGGCTGTTGTGAATAAGGCTGTCGAAGCAAAAATACAACCCTTAATGAACCGCCTCGAAACAATTCAGGAAAACACTGATAAGGCAGGATTACGGGAGATAATAGGAGGAATCGGCTATATTTTAGGGATAATGGGTATCATTATGTATCTTAAGAGCAGGAAAAAACCTTAAAATAAAGGATAATTTGAAGTGCATCTTGAGGAATTTGCGGAAGGCAATTCTTTTATACACAGGCTCGATCCAAGGATAAAGTTCCTTACGATACTTCCTTTAGTTTTCATAATTGCGGCGATGAGTGGGGTGGAAGGACCTCTTGCAGCTCTTGTTATGTCTGTCGTGTTTGTAGTAATTGCAAAACTAAATCTCAAAAAACTCTTACTGAGATTGCTTGCAGTAAACGTCTTCATAGCCTTTTTGTGGTTATTTCTTCCGTTCAGCTATCCCGGAGAGGCATTGTTTCAGATAGGTTTTCTGACCGCAACACGTGAGGGCGTCATGCATGTGCTTTCTATCACTCTTAAATCCAACGCCATAGTTATCATGACAATTGCAATTCTGGGGACTTCGGAGGTTTTTTCCCTTGCCCATGCCCTTCTCCATTTGAGGGTTCCACGAAAACTTGTGCTTTTATTCTTTTTTTTCTACCGCTATATAACTGTACTGCACACAGAATACATAAAACTTAAAAAAGCAATGCTGATAAGATGCTTTAAGCCGCATAGCAACATGCACACTTACAAGGCCTTTGCATATCTTGTCGGGATGCTTATTATAAGGAGCTTTGAGCGCTCAAACCGCATCTATAATGCCATGCTATGCAGAGGATTTAAAAATAATTTTCCCCTTGCATCGCACTTTGAGCTGAATAAAGTCGATATTGCGTTCTTGCTATGCATGATTATCGTCATGCTCCTGCTCGTGAAAACATTTGGGCTATCGATAATTAATTAGCTAATGACCTCTTACGAAAATCTCATTGAAATAAAAGACCTATATTTTGGATATAATCATGGGCGGATGATTTTAGAAGGGTTGAACTTTACCCTTAAAAGTGGCGATAAAATAGGCATTATAGGGGCAAATGGCTCAGGCAAAACCACCTTATTCCATATTATAATGGGGCTTTTAAAGCCACTTTCTGGAGAGATTAATATTTTCGGCAAACAGCGAAGGGAAGAAAAGGATTTTTTTGAGGTAAGACAGAAAATCGGACTGTTATTTCAGGACTCCGATGACCAGCTTTTTTATCCTACAGTCGAAGAGGACATCGCCTTTGGCCCTCTAAATCTTGGAAAGTCTCATGAAGAAGCCAAAATTATTGTAAAAAATATCTGCACTCTGCTTGGCTTAAGCGGAATGGAAAAGAAAATTACTTATCGCCTCTCAGGCGGTGAAAAGAGACTTGTAGCGCTTGCTGCGGTAGCCGCGATGAATCCGGTATGTTTTTTGCTCGACGAACCTACATCTGGTTTAGACGAAGACACCACAGACAAATTTTTGAATTATCTCAAAAGCTATTCAGAAACCTATGTTATTATTACCCATGACCATGAATTCCTTAAAAAAGCCGTCAAGCAGATTTATGCAATTCAAGGCGGCAAAATAACTTTGAAGGAGACGTTATGAATGAACTTGCAAAATTGAACAAACTCCTCCATCACTGGATGGAGCATAACGATGAACACGCTGAAACATACAAGGAGTGGTCAGAGAAAGCCTCTCGATGGGGTAAAAATGATTTGTCCGCGATACTCCTGAAGCTTTGCAATGAAACCAAAAAGTTAAACGGATTATTTGAAGAGGCTTTGAGAAAATTATAATAAAAATTTGGAACTTATCTTGAACTATGGTAATTTTTGAGGATTGTATGTTGGGGCATCAATGAGAGGGTTTCTGAGCTTCTATAGCCTTTCGTGCAGAACCAAATTCGGCGATAGAAATACAAAAGCGGTTATTCGTCCTTCATCGCTATCACCCAAAGGGTGCGTGGCGATCTCTAAAATGTCACTATGAGCCCTTCAGCAAGCTTAAGCCAGACATTGTCGAAAGGTGTCCCCTTCGCTTCTCTTCGATCCCATTAAAGAGGCTTCTATCGATAAATTTTAAGGCAGGTGTATTTTTGACTTTTATCGATGGTTGATATACAATAGTTTTCATTTTAGAGACATTTGCGAGGAGGGTTTTATGCATAATATACAGATGGCTGAAAGGGTTAAAAATCTACCGCCTTATTTGTTTGCAGAGATAGACAGAATGAAGCAGGATGCTTTATCCAAAGGTGTTGACCTTATTGATTTAAGCATTGGAGACCCGGATATCCCAACCCCTTCTCACATTGTTGATGCTATGATAAATGCCGTAAAGAAATCAGAGCATCACCGTTATCCTTCATATGAAGGTATGCTTTCATACAGGGAGGCTGTGGCAAAATGGTATAAGAACAGATTTAATGTATCCCTCGATGCAAAAACGGAGATTTTATCTCTAATAGGCTCAAAAGAAGGAATAGGACATATACCCCTTGCATTTGTAAACCCGAATGACATAGTCCTTGTTCCCACACCCGGATATCCAGTATATCCTGTTGCGACTCTGTTTGCCGGTGGAGAGTCTTTCTTTATGCCACTTGTTGAAGAAAATGACTTCCTTCCCGATTTTGGGTTGATACCCGTTGAAGCACTAAAAAGAACCAAGCTGATGTTTTTGAATTATCCCAACAACCCAACCTCCGCAGTAGCTAAAAAGGACTTTTTTATACAGGCAATTGAACTGGCATCAAAATATAACATAATCATTTGCCACGATGCGGCCTATTCTGAGATTTATTTTGATGACAAAAGACCTTTTAGCTTTTTAGAGCTTGATGGTGCAAAAGAGACAGGCATAGAGTTTCACTCTCTCTCTAAAACATACAATATGACCGGCTGGAGAATAGGCTTTGCAGTCGGGAATAAAAATGTCATCGCAGGATTAGGCAAGATAAAGACGAATCTTGACTCGGGGATATTTCAGGCAATCCAGGAGGCAGCAATTACAGCATTGGATACGCCTGATTCTATACTTTCAGATATCAGGGATATATACCAGCAGCGACGAGATGTTCTATACGAAGGTCTTCGCAAATTGGGTATTGACTGCAAAAAACCATCTGCAACTTTCTACTTATGGGCAAAAGTGCCGAAAGGTTTCGATTCTTCGAACTTCGTTTCACATTTGCTCGCTAATGCCGGGGTTCTGGGAACGCCGGGTGTCGGCTTTGGCTCTCCCGGAGAGGGCTACATAAGATTTGCCCTTACTAAGCCTGTCGATAGAATAAAAGAAGCCATTGAGAGATTAGGCAGGGTGTTGTAAATCTGTGGCTATAGTTCACATAGGTATTGGCTCGAATTTAGGGGACCGTCTCGAAAACTGCCAGAAGGCTCTGGAATTACTTGGAGTTAAGGGTGGGACTATCAGAAAACTTTCGTCTTTTTATGAGACAGAGCCTTGGGGTGTAGAAGACCAGCCAAATTTTTTAAACGCCGCAGCTGAAGTAGAGACCTTTTTGCAGGCTCACGAATTGCTTGCTATATTGAAGGATATCGAAAAAGTAATTGGCAGGGTTAAAACCATTCAGTGGGGACCTCGCATTATCGACCTCGATATCCTTTTTTACGGTGACGAGGTTATAGATTCTGATCAACTCAAGATACCACATCCTCTGCTTCATGAGAGGGATTTTGTGCTTAACCCGCTTATGGAAATATGTCCAGATAAAATACACCCTCTCAAAGGTAAGACTATTAAACAGTTAAAGGAGGCATTAAAGGGTGCTAAAGACTCTGAGCGTAAGAAGCAGAAGCAGGACTGAATTCATTGATATAACTGAAGATGTAAATAAGGTTGTCAAGGAATCTGGCACAAAAACAGGGTTATGCTTCATCTATGTCCCTCATACTACTGCAGGCGTGACAATCAACGAAGGAGCTGACCCATCTGTAAAGAGAGATATTCTTGCGACTTTGAACAGGTTAATACCCTTTGACGGCGATTATCAGCACCTTGAGGGCAATTCAGCGGCTCACATCAAGTCATCCCTTATGGGGGTCTCTGTATGTGTGCCTGTCGAGGATGCAAAACTCGTAACGGGCACCTGGCAGTCCGTCTTTTTTTGTGAATTCGACGGACCCAGGCACAGGAAGGTTTTCGTTAAGATAGTCTGATTTATAAGTTTAAGCTGCTTTTTTGTCGTTAAAACTTAATGCCTTTTTAGGGCATATTGTCACGCAAGTAGAGCACTTGATGCAATCATTATCCCCCACAATACCAGCCTCCTTAAAACTGTAGGGACGTAATTGCATTGGACATGCCTTTGCGCAAACCTTGCAGTTAGCGCAGCTATCCTTAATAACGAGGGGATACTTGCCCTCTGAAAGCAAATTACTAAAAGACCCCATCGGGCAGATATGACACCATATCCTTTGTTGATAGACTATACCTAAAACTGTCCCTACTAAAGTGGTAACTGTTAAAACTATTACGAAAGCTTTGCCAACGGCGCTCCAGTCTCCCCAGTGGAGATATATCTGAGAGCCAAGGACGCTGAAAAGTATTAAAATTATAGAAATTCTTACGCCTGTTTTTTTGAAAAATTCGGGTATTTCTCTTCCTCTACTTAATTTTTTAATAAACAAATCATAATAACTTCCTCTTGGGCACATCCAGTCGCACCATGCTCTGCCTTTGTAAAGGGCTACACCAAGCGCACCTAACATGCAACCAAGAAGAATAAATCCTATCAATGGATAAAACCAGCCGCCTATCAGGACAAGGGGTAACCCAAAGAATGTGATTTTTTGAAGTCTTGACCTCTTCTTTTTAAAATCTAAAATCATTATTTCCTCCCACTCCTTTTTTTGTCTTCCATGTATTCAACATAAGCCTTTAAACCGCATTTTCCTGTTTTCTTCTGGTATTCAGAACACTCAGAGAGTGATTTGATATCCTTTTTTAGAGTCTTATCATTTGCGAGCAGTTTTTTGAGCATTTTAATCAATAATGTCTGATTTTTCTGAGCCCTTGTATTGATTTTATAAAAAATCATTTTCCCTTCTCGCCTGTCTTCCAAAAATCCCGAGCGTATTAACAAGGATAAATTTCTCGACACAAGAGGCTGAGAAATTCCGAGAACCGCCATCAATTGGCATACACAAAGCTCTTTTTTTTGAAGCAGCATGAGAATTCTCAATCTGGTTCTGTCAGATATAATCTTTAAAAGCTCCGTAATCTCTCTCATAAACATATGATAATATATTTATATGTTTATGTCAAGAAAAAATTTGAGCGGGACAAATCTATGATAAATAGTTATTTTTATTATATTTCGCCATTAATATCCGATACACTAATGAAACTCATGATAATAGAAGCTTTTAATAAAGCATGTTTTGGTAGACATTTTTCTGTAATTGCTGTGGAACATTGGGAACATTGCTATGGAACAGGAATCCATCCTTCGACAAGCCTGTCATGAGGTTGCCGAAGGGCTCAGGTTGACACGATTGTCAGAATAAGTTTGTCATCGTGAGCTTGTCGAACCATGGATTCCCGCTTGCGCTGAAATCGACATATGCAGTGGCTCACAAAGGTGAAAGAAAAATATGTTCCCCCGTTGTAAAAGGGGGATTTTAAGTATTGTGTATCAATTTATATTTACAGAATGCCTGAGGGCAATTTTCTCGAACATCATTACGAGTCCCGAGCAAAGGGCATAAATTGCTTCTATATTAAGATTATCTTCCACATTTGAGTCGAAAAAAATGTTAAGCTCCGATTCGAGTCCTTCTTCAGGCTTCCAGTAGGAAATCAAAATTGGAACTCTTGGAAGGGGATATAAAACAAGGGAGACATCGGCTTTATAATGACTCTGAACCTGTTTTCCATTGAAAATATGTATCATATCCTTAAAAAAATCGGCGTGGCTGTCAGCAATTTTTTTCATTGGTTTGGTGCATCTTTGTTCAAAAAGGGGATTCCATTTTTTGCCGCCTTTTAGCTCTCTGAAAGGCATCCAGTTTTCTAATATTGGTTCTCCTTTGCAACTGAGGAAATAGCTTAGCAGGGGGAACAATACCCAAGGATGCATGTGCAAGTCGGTAGTGATATTACCCTCAGAATCGACACTAAAATCTTTGCCGAGAACTTTAATAGTCAGTTTGCCATCTATGTATTTGCCCCCTAATCTTTCAGCGGAAGACTCTAAATCCATTGATAATATTTGGCTTTTAAATTGCTCAACAATTTTGCTCAGGTTATTTTCAAATGTTTTGCCTACATCAATCTTTTCTTCAAGCATAGAGATTGTATCTTCAGACAAGTGTGGGCATTCTTTTAATTTTTTTTCTCCCTTGAAAACGAGCACAGAAAAACCCATACAAGTAGATACATTACATTCTTTACAGTTTGTTTTAGGCAGGTGATTTAAGAGATCTATAAATGTGTAATTTTTTGTCACCGTTTTTAACCCTCAATAAAAATTCAATGGTCAACAACCAGACCCTAATATTTTAACAATTAAAGTTGCTCTAAACATACTTTTTCCAAAAGTCAGCGATAAATTTCTTCCCATTGTCGAATCTGCTTTCCCTCTTTTTGTATGCCTATTTTTGAACTTTTTTCCTGTATAATGTTTTTAATCCGTAGGGGCATACGGACGAACATATTCCACAATTGTGCCCTTTGTTATATTGAAAGTAGTGTTCCTTTTTCCACTTATCACAAGCCTGCACATCCAATATTTCTTCACGAGGCAATCCCGGATACCATGAGTTGCCTTTCAATGCCTTTGCAGGGCAAGCTTTTACACAAAGCATACAACGACCGCAGAAATGTTTTTCTATTATAGGACCGCAGGGAAGTTCCAGGTCGGTGAAGACGGTTCCCAATCGAATCCACGGCCCGAAGGGCTGAGTAATTATTTGACAATGACGACCTATCCAGCCCAACCCTGCTCTTGTTGCTGCGGTTTTGTGGGGGAAGTCACCTTTGATGTTGATAGCATCAGTGCGTTCTGACGCTGCCAATGGTTTAGCTCGAACCCCCTTGTTTTTGAGTTCTGTTGATAGCGCTGATGACAATTCATTAATATGGTTGTTAACCCTGGCATACTCATCTGCATAAGCTTGATTAGGTCCGTTCTTAATACTAACCATTATTCTGGGATTCATAGAAATAGCCCATGAAATAGCGTATGGGAATTTTTTACCCCTTTCATCAGTGGGTGTCGAAAAGTTTTGCAAATCTGCGGCTCCCCATACTTTAATTTTCTGGGCTTTCATCCATTCAGTCAGCCAAGTTGGAAAATTATTTAACACGAGCGACAATAGGTGTCTCCTTATGCCTTAGCTAATATCGGTAAATAATTTTTTTAGGTTATTTAATATTATGTCAATTTTTAATACACAAAGGTCAAATAACTGAGAAGGGTATCATAGTGAACATCACCCATTTAGGGATGAATCAGAAAGGACAAGACTTGAGTATTGATTTTATGATAGCCCTAAAATTAGAGAGGGTCAATAGTCAACAGGCTGTTGAAAAACTAAGTTTTTATGAAATAAATTTTGTGTATTAACTGTTTTCCATTGATATTCTGAAACTATAAGACCAATATTTCAAATAACCCACACGGAAAAGAGAATTCTGCGGACTTCTGAACTGCCAGGGCTTCCCTTCGAGGCCCTTTCCTTGATAGGAGTTTTACTATCCTCTTTATGTTCTGTGCTGTCGCTGTCATTAATACCTTGTTTTTTTATAAATTTTAATCCCCGAAACTTTGCTCTCCTTAACCCCATGAACTCTTTTGCCTCACCAAATAATTCCTCTATCCGCAGTTTATCTTGATGTGTTCTTGATTGAAACAATTTTGTTAGATGAGTTTTTCAACAGCCTGTTAAGTCTAACCCCATCTATAAAACCCTACACATTCACTAAAAATTAACCCGCCTGTCATACTCTTGTAACATCAATCCTTTATTCTTGATATGTATAAGTTAAAAAGGAGATTACCATGAAATGCAAATATTTAAACCAATTCCGTCTTTTGGAGTTCGAATGGACAGTGGAAACATGCACGGCAAATGACAGGCCTTATGCACCCAGCATTTCAGAACTGCACGATTACTGCAAGGGCAATGAGTTCAAAAAATGTCCTGTGCTGCTGAAAAAAGAAGACATGTATATTGATGGTATTATTACATTCGAAAAGCTCGCAACAGCATAAGCCTTTGCCTTTGCCAGTCTTTCAGGAGGGGTATCATGAACTTGAGATCAAAATGGGACATAACTATAGATAGCGAAGACTTCATTTCTAAAAATAGAAATAACACAAACAGAATTGATAAGCAGACAATACTGGAGCTCCTTGATAGCAATTCTCTCACAACTCATTTTCAGCCCATATACTCTTCAAAAGATGGAACTGTTTACGGCTATGAGGCACTTACAAGAATCAAGGAAGATAAAAGAAACTTAAATATCGGGGAGTTATTCAAAAAGGCAATACTCACTCATACCATTTCCTCCCTTGATGTAAAGTGCAGGGAAAATGCCATAAGCCTTGCATCCTCCCTCGGCATAAACCATATCAATGCATATCTATTCATAAATATATGCCCCGAGGCATTGATGGATTTGGCACACAGCGCTGAGATAACCGATAAGCTTGTCGAAGATTTTGGCATATCAAAAGAGAAGATTGTACTGGAGATAACCGAAGAGAGTGCTATTCACAACTGCAATTTATTCAAAGAGGCCGTTGCATATTACAAAGAGAGGGGATATAAAATAGCAATAGACGACTTCGGGGCAGGCTACGGGGGACTTAAATTGCTCTCTGTGATCGAGCCGGATTTTGTGAAGATAGATCGCCATTTTATATCGAATATAGATAAGGCAACCGTAAAATTCAACCTTGTTGATTCCATTGCCTCTGTATGCCACAGGATCGGCATAAAGGTCATAGCCGAGGGGATAGAGCAGGAAGAAGAGCTCAAGGTCGTGATGAATATGGGGATTGATCTGCTGCAGGGCTATTATCTTTATAAGCCCTCCCCTATTCTAAATGGCGATAGAGCAGACATCCCCATACTTCACAGCAAAAAAGCAAACTGCCGCTCAATAAATGGCGAGCAATGTTTCATCGGCGATATTGCTTATAGAATTGATCCCATACCGCCATCGGCACATCTTACGGCTGCATTTAATAGATTTATTAAAAATCCTGAACTCAGGAGTCTGTCTGTTGTCGAGGAAGACAGGGTTATCGGGATGCTGCATAGGCACAGGTTTTTAGAGAATAATATACTAGGTAGATATGGCTATGGTGTGCACCTTAATGCAAAAAAATGTATAATCGATATCATGGAACAGCCATCACTGATGGTCGATGCGAATACTACATTGGAAGATGTCGCAATAAGGCTGCAAACGAGAAGATTCGAGTTTCTTTACGACGACATATGCGTTACAAAGAACGGCAAATATTTCGGCACAGTGGCAGTCCACATCCTTCTCGATGCCATAACAGAAAGAAGCCTTATCCTCGCAAAAAACTCAAACCCACTAACTGGTCTTCCGGGCAACGAATCAATCCAGCGTGAAATAAATAAAAGACTTTCCCAGAATATGCACTTCGATGTCTGCTACATAGACATAGATAATTTCAAGCCATACAACGACCACTATGGGTTTGAGAAAGGTGACATGGTAATCAAAACACTCGCATGTATAATCGAGGAATCGATAAAGACATACGGCTTCGATTTCAGTTTTGTCGGACATATAGGCGGTGATGATTTTATAGTGATTACTCCTCCCCAGATTTCAATCCCTGCATGTGAGAAGATAATAGCAAGTTTTGAAGCAACGCTCCCCGCATTGCATTCCCCTGAGGATTACAACAGGGGATACTATGTCTCAAAAAACAGGAAAAATGATGAGGAGACATTCAACCTCTTATCCATCTCCATAGGAATAGTCAGCACAGAAGTATATAAGATAAAATCTTTTGCCCAACTTGCATCCATAGCAACAGAAGTAAAAAAGGCTGCAAAGATGCAGTCTGCATCCAATTGCCGCTCATCGATAGTAAGGGACAGAAGGCTATTGGGATGAATAATCTGCTCTATAGTCAATAGATATAGATTTAATAAGGATGGACAGTTAAGATATAATTGAAAATCAATGACTAATGACTATAGTCTGCCTACTTTTCTATGGCGTGTGGCTACATCTGCCTTCCAGCTTGAAGGCTCTCCTTTCACGCATCCCCTCTGGTTTATTAAAAATATACATTGCACAAGGACGAATGCATTGAAAAATTCTTGAATTACGCAGAAAAGGTTGCTTCTTCTTTTAAAGGTGTTAAATACTGGATAACATTCAATGAACCGTATGCGCTACTTTTAGGTGGTTATCTTGAGGGATGCATGCCTCCAGGAATAAAAGATGTTTCACTCTAAATTAAGGCTTCGAGAAATATTCTTTTGTGCCACTCAATGACATACTACCTTATCCATGAAAAGAGCAAAGATGCAATGGTCAGCGTTACACACAATATGGCAGCTCTTGTAGCAGGGAGACGATGGAATCCGTTAGACAGGCTTCTGGCAAAGATTGCAAAATATTTTTACAACCATTCCCTGCTCGACGCCTTCCTTACGGGAACAATACGAATAAAATTTCCGTTTAAAAGTGCTATATATATTGATTTGCCGATTAAAAACAAACTCGACTTCTTTGGCGTCAATTACTACACGAGGGTTCATATTAGGTTTAATCCTTTCAAAAAGATGTGTGTTGAATTGAGACACGGAGATATTGATGGATATGGTCTTACTGATATGGGATGGGAGGCACATCCGCATGGACTCGAAAAAATGCTCAGGTATACTTCAAAGCTTAATATGCCAAAGATAATAACCGAAAAATGGAATTGCAACTCATGTTAATGAAAAAAAAATAAAATTCATGAAAAAGCACATTGATGTCATCGAAAAGTGCGTCAAAGAAGGTCTCGATGTAAGGGGATATTTCTACTGGTCATTGATTGATAATTACGAATGACTTCAAGGTCTGGATGCAAGATTTGGTTTATATAAAGTAGATTTTGGTACGCTGAAGCGCAAACCAACCAATGCAGCAGCTATTATTCATACCTTATAAAGAGCGGGATTTCTCCTAAAATATACATCCATTCTTTTTTAACCATCTGCCGCATTTATAATCTTCCGATTTAACCTAAATGCAACATTCCTTTAATACCCGTGTAATGATTCCGGTGTAATCTTAATTGTATAGATGTATAGACAACTAAGAGGAGAGACAAAATGATAAGCAGAGATGAAGGTATCGCATGTTATCAACAGCTTTTCAAAATACTGATTAAGCAAATAGAAAAAGGTGTTTTTAAACCCAGCGAGCAAATCCCTACAGAAATGGAATTAAGCAAGAGATATAAACTAAACAGACATACTGTAAGGCAGGCTATTGAAAGGCTTGAGAATGAAGGGTTTGCCTATAAAATAAAGGGTAAGGGAACATTTGTTGCAAACACCAAAATCTCTTATAAAGTCTCCAGGAAAACACGATTCACCACATCCATCCTTGATGTGGGTCTCAATCCTGATGCAAGGCTGCTCGACTCTTATGAAATATCAGCAGACAGGGAGCTCTCCAGAAAACTCAATATTAAATCTTTGGATAAGGTTGTTGTTCTTGAAATAGTGCGGTTTGTAAATAAGATGCCTTTCTGCCATACAACATCCTTTCTCAATTCGGATAGATTCCCCGATATTCAAAATCATATAAAAGGCAGGTTTTCTCTGTATGAGCTTTTAAAGAAACATTATGATGTTGAAGCAACGAGAACTTCGTCCTCCTTTGAGGTCTCCATGCCAGAAAGCTCCGATATGGAAGTGCTTAATATATCTCCGAAGGCGCCAATCCTCATAGTAAAAAGCATCTCAAAAGACCAAAAGGGAGATGTCGTTGAATACTGCATTACCAGATTTAGAGGCGATCTTTGCAGCATCACAGTGAATTTCAATGGTGAAGGGAGGTGAAAGAAGATACATAAAACTGGGGTATGTTTTCAAAAAATTTAAGGACTCAAGTATTTAACTAATGAAATTAAGGAGGGAAACTATGATTATGAAAATGCTAATGAATAAGGCAAAACTAATGTTAGTGGTATTTAGCCTGCTTGTCGCCACTGTTTTGTCAACGTCATGGGCTTCTCGTGTGGAGGCTCAAGAAGCTGGCAGCAAAGAAAAACCTCTAAGAGTGATCTTAATACCTGCGGATGGCGGCACAGAAGATGGAACTAAGGCAGATTTTCAACCAGTTTTTAACGCTATCACAAAGACAACAGGTCTTCATTTTGATATTAGGGTAGCCAATACTTATGGTGCAGCAGTAGAAGCTATGTGCAACAGAGTTGCTGATATAGCCTTTTTTGGAGCTGTAACATATCTCCAAGCTCGTTCAAGAGGTTGTGCAGAGCTGTTAGCTGTTACAGTTGAAAAGAATGAGTCTGTGTATTATTCCGGCATGTTTGTATCTGCAAACTCTTCTATCAAATCGATAAAAGACATTAAGGGCAAAAGGGTGGCATTTGGAGATGCCAACTCAACATCGAGTTTTGTGTATCCAGTTGCCATGATCCTGGACGGAGGCATTAACCCATCAAGTGATTTGGGTGCTGTATTAATCACGGGCAGCCATGTTAATAGTTTGAAAGCTCTCCAAGAAGGACATGCTGATGTTGCCTTTGCATCCTTTGATTCCTATGAAAAGGCTGTAAAACAGGGAGCTATAGATTCTGCAAAAGTAAAAATAGCTATTAAAAGCGAACCTATTCCAAACCCGCCTCTTGCAATGCATCCAGAACTGTCCAAAAAACTAAAAGATAAGCTGCGTGATGCATTTAATAATGTTCATAACGCCCCGGGTATAACTCCTGAGATGATAAGGGGCTATGGAGGCAAAAAGGTCGACCGTTACAATGCAAATTTATCAGAAAGCATCATGCTGTCAGCCGGCAAGAAGCTCGAACTGGTCAATGACACAATAAGAGGCGAGATATTAAAAAAGGCAGCTAAACGCTAACAAGAAGAACAGGAGGCATTTTGAATGCCTCCTGTTCCAGGTATAGCAATGCAAAAGGAGGCTCAATGTTGGTATTTAATAAAATAAGCAAGGTTTTCAGTGATGGCACAAAAGCTCTTAAGTCGATTGATCTGACTATTCCAAAAGGTCAGTTTTGCATCATACTCGGACCTTCTGGGGCTGGCAAGTCAACGCTGTTGCGTACTGTCAATGCCTTGGTGAAGCCAACCGAAGGCTCAATATATCTTAATGGGATGAGGGTGACGGAAAAGGATCTAATGCAGATAAGACAAAAGGTGGCTATGATACATCAGCATTTCAATCTTTCTCTAAGATTGAGTGTAGCTACAAATGTGTTATCCGGAGGGTTGCCTGCGGTTTCAACGCTAAGAGCCTTATTGTCGCTGTTTCCATCAGAGATGTACCAGAAATGCTGTGAACTATTATCCACCGTTGGTTTGTCTGAATATCATCTGCATCGAAGGGCTAGCGACCTTTCTGGTGGGCAGCAACAGAGGGTGGGAGTTGCCCGTGCCTTCATGTTAGAACCAGAGATAATTCTGGCTGACGAACCAGTTGCAAGTCTTGACCCTAAGATCAGCCATGAAATAATGACCCTGCTCTATACCTCAGCAAAAAAGATTGGAACCACTGTTTTATGCAGCATGCATCAGGTTGATTTAGCTAAAAAATTTGCTGACCGACTTATCGGTATGCGTGAGGGGGAAATAGTCTTTGATGAAACTCCGGCCACTTTAGATAACAATGCTCTTCGTAAACTCTATCAAGGGTCTGAGACAGCATTGGAAGAGCATTACTCCTTAAATGAGAGTCCTGTTGCAGCAGGCGTCATTGCATGAAAAAAACCGTGAATAAACAGGCCGACACAAATAATGTAAACCAATCTCTAACTCAATGGAAACTTACCCATCCCTATAGAGCAAAGCATATAGGCTTGCTAATAGTTATTTTGCTGGTTCTCTGGATAACGGGGCAGCGGGTTGAAATAGGGAAAATGATTCTACTAATGGGTGAAGGAGTTGGGGCTGTCTTTGGTATTAATGAAACATCTCAGGTGACACAAGGCTTAGGGCAAATAACAAAATCACTTTTCCCATTGCAAATAAGTGATAAGGTAGAGATCGCGAGGATTGAAAACTTTGATAGAAATAAGCTGCCACTATTTTCATCAGTAGGAATTGAAGAAATTAAAAATATGCGGCTTAACCCAGAGACCCTTCAAATGCAAGAGATAGTCGAGAAAAAAGAAGTGTTAGTCATGCCGATTGGATACCTTTGGTTTGTTATATTAAAAATGATCGAAACCCTTGAGATCGCTCTATGGGGAACTATAGTCGCTATCCTGATCTCAGCGCCTTTGTCATTTTTTGCAGCGAGAAACTATTCTCCATCTCTTTTTACCTACGGCGTCTCCAGAGGAATCATTAGCATGTTTAGGTCAATCCCGGAACTAATCAGTGCCCTTTTTCTCGTTCTTGCTTTTGGCTTTGGGCCAATAGCAGGAATTTTAGCGTTGGGTATACACTGTGCCGGATTCTTAGGCAAATTTTATGCAGAAGACATAGAAAATGCTGACCCTAAACCGCAGGAGGCGCTCATTGCAATAGGAGCTAACAAGGTTAAGGTTCTTTGGTATGCTGTTATACCGCAGGTGCTGCCTCAATATATAGCCTATACCCTCTATATTTTAGACAGAAATGTAAGAATGGCAACCGTAATAGGTATAGTAGGGGCAGGCGGAATAGGGCAGGAACTGAAGGGGCGTTTTGATATGTTCAATTACTCCCATGTTGGCACTATCCTGCTGGTGATATTTGTTACGGTATTCATCCTTGACCAGATATCAGCCCGACTGCGGGCACGGTATATTTGATCCTGAAAGGATAAGCAATGAAAGGTGATATGCATACGGAACTGATGGAACTGGATGAAGACAGTGTGAAACTTCTTTTGGATATGGTGGCAGATGAAGACATTATCATAATCAAGCCACCCCAGCCAGGGTTTTTGATGATGACAGTTAAAGATTCCTTTGATACGGATTTTTATCTCGGTGAAATCCTTGTAACCGTGGCACAGGTGGAATGCAGGGAGAAAACAGGATACGCAGCAGTGATGGGCGATGAACCTGAAAAGGCGCTGCTTGCAGCATCGGTTGAAGCAGTTTTGAAGGGAAACAATGAGGATCTGAAAAAACAAATAAGAGAGATTGTATCAGAGCAAATGGAGAAAATTGATTCAATAAGAGAAAAAGAGTCTGCACTCGTTGCAAAAACAAAAGTCTCTTTTGAGACGATGTCAAAAGGTTGAAGTAGCAAGGAGAATTTCAAGTGATAGTAAAAGAAGAAAATCTAATCACACAAAAAACATTCAGGACACTCTTACAGGCAATGAGTCATCCGGGAAGAGTATATAAACTGGATCACAATACAAAAATCGGAAATCAGATCACAGATAAAAATAATCCGTTCTCAGTCTTCTTTGCCCTGCTCCCTCTCCTCCAGACCCTCCTTGACCATGAGGTTACTTTTAATGTTTTTGGGCATCAGAGAGAGGAATGGGAATACAGGGTAATAAGAGCAACCGGCAGCAGGACAGTAAACATAGACAATGCCGATTTCATCATCATCCCATCGGGTGACAGCGATGGGGCAATTCTTCATGCAAAGAGAGGAAGCCTTGAGTATCCCGATACGGGTGCGACAGTTATTTATGTAGTTAAATTTCTAAATGACATGGATAAGGATAATGGAAAGCTAATTGCCCTTCTAAGAGGACCTGGAATTAAGGATGAAATTGCGATATCTATGCATGGACTTGGTAAAAATGAACTTTCTCACATCAAAGAAATCAATTCAGAATTCCCTCTGGGAATAGACTGTATTTTTATAGACGGTGCCAACAGGATTATGTCTATTCCACGGTCAGCGAAAATAGAGGTGATATAAGATGGGTTATGTAGCGGTAAAAGGAGGGACAGAGGCGATAGAGAATGCAGCCAGACTCCTCGCTTATGAGAGGATAAAAGGCAATTCAGAGCCGCTAAAGGTTGAACAAATAGAAGAGCAATTGTACCTGCTTGTGGACAGGGTTATGGGAGAAGGCTCCCTTTATGCCCCTGAGCTTGCTGCTCTTGCCATAAAGCAGTCTGCAGGCGATACCCTTGAAGCATCATTTATGCTCAGGGCATACAGGACAACTCTGCCAAGGGTCGGTTATTCAATCCCCCAATCCACAAAAGAGATGCGGGTTATTAGGCGCATCTCCGCTGCATTCAAAGATATACCAGGAGGGCAGATACTCGGTCCTACATCTGATTATACCTTGAGGCTTCTTGATTTTGAACTTCTCAATGAATCGGATGAAAAGAGGGCAGCTTATGTAAGGGACATGTTTAAGAATATTTTGGATTATTCCCCCCTGCCCGATTCATTTCCAAAGGTCATAGAGGTTTTAAGAAAAGAAGGGCTTTTAGTAGAAGCGGTCTGCAGTCAGCAGTCAACAGTCAACAATCAAAATGGCATCTTTGACATAACGAGACAGTCCCTCACATTTCCGGCATCGAGAAGCGCAGCCATGCAGGCAATGGCACGGGCCGAGACAGGAGGACTATTGCTCTTAGCATATTCCAATATGCGTGGTTATGGAGACATCCACCCCACAATCGGAGAATTAAGGGTGGGATATATCCCGGTAAGGATCAAACACCCATACACCGGTGAACCATATACTGTGGGTGAGATAAAGGTTACAGAGGCCGAGGTCATTGCAAAGTTTGGAGGTAAAGACGGCAGCCCGAAATTTACCCTCGGCTATGGGCTGTGTTTTGGCAACAATGAAACAAAGGCAATATCCATGGCAGTGCTTGACAGGGCAATGCAGTCAGAGGAGCCGAAGATGGCCTCTGAAAATCAGGAGTTTGTCCTTTCGCATATTGATGGCATAGAGTCCATGGGCTTCTGCAACCATTACAAACTGCCGCACTACATAACATTCCAATCAGACCTCGACAGGCTAAGAAAGGCGCAAGAAAAATCAGGAGTCAGAATTTAGAAATGACACTTAAAGAGTGGGTGAATACAACAGAACACAGAGGACAGAACACAGAGGACAGACAAAGACATAGCGGCTACAACTTTGCATTTATAGATGAAGGAGCTAAAAGGGAGATAAGGCGAAAGATATTAAAGGCAGTGGCAATTCCTGGTTATCAGGTGCCTTTTGGCTCAAGGGAACTTCCCATTGCAAGGGGATGGGGAACAGGCGGAATCCAGATAACCCTTTCTGTCATAGGGCCGGATGATGTCTTAAAAGTAATTGATCAGGGCTGTGATGGAAGCGTCAATGCTGTGAATATCAAGAAGTTCGTCAGTGCTGTAACTGGTGTAAAGACTACCACAGATACTGTGCAAGCAACAATAATACAGACAAGACACAGAATACCGGAAGAGGCAATGACAGAAGAACAGATTCTTGTCCTTCAAGTGCCTTATCCCGAGGCGTTAAGGACTGTGGAACCTTCCGAGATGGAGACGCGAAGGATGCACGGCGAGGCTGACTACAGCCGGATGTGGCTTTATCTCTATGAGGACATCGTTAAATTCAAAGAGATAAGCATAGGTGCGAGGTATCCTGTTATGGTCAACGGCAGATACATTATGGATCCAAGCCCGATACCCAGATGGGATATTCCGAAATTGAATATGACAGAGACCCTCTATCTCTTTGGCGCCGGAAGGGAGAAAAGGATTTACGCCATCCCTCCCCATACAGAGGTTAAACCCCTTGAGTTTGAGGACTACAAATTCAGGGTGGAGGATTTTGAGGGAATGACATGCCAGAGGTGCGCAAACAAAGATACATTCCTCGACGAGATAATCGATGATACCACAGGCAGGAGAATGTATTTCTGCTCTGATACAGGACACTGTGATAAGGTGCTGGAAAGTAAGGAGAGCAAATATAATGGAGGTTAAGATTCGCACGGCAACAATGAAGGATCTGTCATCAATCCTTCCGCTTTATAAATATCTTGGCATGGATGACGGCGGTGTATTGACTTTGAAGGATGCAAAAAAGATATTCATCAAAATGAAAAGATATCCAGATTATAAGCTCTACATAGTCCGGATGGATAAAGAAATCGTGGGGACCTTTGCCCTTCTCATCATGGACAATATCGGCCATGCAGGTGTGCCCTCAGGAATAGTAGAAAATGTGGTTGTGCATCCTGATTATCGGAGGAAATCGGTTGGCAGAAGGATGATGGAATTTGCCATGGATTATTGCAGGAAAAAGGGCTGCTACAAAATGGCGCTTTCAAGCAATTTGAACAGAAATGACGCACATCGTTTTTATGAATCCCTCGGCTTTAAGAAACATGGATATAGCTTTCTTACGGCGCTTGCAGGGGGACAGCAATGCCGATGATGCCGATACTGGATGTGAGAAATCTTACCAAGATATTCGGGGAAGGATGTCCTTTATGCCATGATTCAACCGGAGCTGAACATGGGACCAATGTGTGCCGGCATTGTGGCTCGGTGGTTGCATGCAGCGATGTATCCTTTGAGCTTTATCCCGGAGAGATTCTTGGAATCGTTGGCGAGAGCGGCTCGGGCAAAAGCACTGTTGTCAAGCTCCTCCACTTTGACTGGGAAGCAACATCAGGAGAAATGCTTATTAACAGCACAGCAATAAGCAAAAGCATGGATATAAATGATGAAAACTTGTTTACCTTGAGTCCCTATCGGAAGAGGCAGATAAGAAATTCCTTTATGGGGATAGTCTATCAGGATCCTCATCTTGGCTTGAGGATGGAAGTGAGTTCAGGCGGAAATATTGGAGAGCGATTGATAATGGCAAACTGGAGAAACATTGCAATGATGCGAGGCAGGGCATCGGAGCTTCTTGAAAAAACTGAGATACCCGTAGAACGGATGGATGAGCCTCCGAGAAACTTCAGCGGCGGCATGCAGCAAAGGGTTCAAATCGCAAAGGCATTATCAAATAACCCGCTAATACTCCTCCTTGACGAGGTAACCACCGGACTTGATGTCTCTGTGCAGGCAAGGGTGCTGGATCTGATAAGAAATCTCCAGAGGGAACTCAATCTTTCCATGATTGTTGTATCCCATGACCTTGGAGTTATAAGGCTTTTAACGAAAAGGACGATTGTTATGAAATATGGAAGGATTGTGGAGACTGGGCTTACTGACCAGATACTGGAAGACCCACAGCACCCTTACACACAGATACTAGTAAGCTCGCAGCTTTAAGGAGGCATACGTACATTGCTTAAGGTGGATAATTTATCAAAAGTCTTTAACGTTCACATCCTCGGCTATAAGGTAGTCGAGGGATGCGATGGTGTTTCGTTTATTGTGGACAGGGGCGAGTTCTTAGGTATTTCAGGGCCAAACGGGACAGGCAAAAGCACAATACTTAAGTGCATCTATCGCACTTACCTGCCCACAGGCGGAGATATCTGGTATGACACCGTGCTCTATGGACAGGTCAACCTTGCCACAATTGCAGACCACGTAGTTATCGGCATCAGACATAAAGAAATTGGCTATGTATCACAGTTCCTGAAGGTAATTCCGAGGGTATCGGCTATTGACATAGTGGCAGAGCCATTGCTATTTAAAAACGGTGCATCGCCAGAGGAGGCAAAAACAAAAGCAGGAGAGCTTTTAGAAAGGCTTGGTATCTCTCCGAAGCTCTTTGATGCCTATCCCGCAACCTTCAGCGGCGGAGAGCAGCAGAAGGTGAATATCGCAAGGGCGATTATATGGAAGCCGAGGCTCTTGCTTCTTGACGAGCCGACAGCGTCCCTTGATAAGGATTCCACTGCCATCGTTATGGAATTGCTGAAGGAACTTAGAAACGAAGGGACTTCAATGGTAGGCATATTTCATGACGAAAGACTTATAGAGTCCATTACAGACAGGATATACAGATTGAATCCAGAGAGTAAATATGCAGAATAGAGATTTTGTTATAGAAAATGCCACAGTAGTTTTACCTTCAGGGATACTAAAAGGTGCATCAATTAAAATTGAAGACAGGATTATCTCAGAAATTAGAGAGGGTAGTATAAATTCCAACCAGAACAGAATTAATGCGCAGGAGAGATTTTTACTACCCGGCTTTATAGACCTCCACAGTGATGCCGTAGAAAAGGAGATAGAGCCGAGGCCAAACACCTTCTTCCCTGTAAACATTGCTCTCTTTGAACTTGACAAGAAACTGGCATCTTGCGGCGTTACAACAATATTCCACGCCCTTTCCTTTGCAGAAGGAGAAATAGGCGTCCGCTCCAATGAGAAGGCCGCTGAAATAATAAAAGAAATAAATCGTCTTAAAGAGAGGATGAATGTAAAGACAATGGTTCATGCAAGGTTCGAGATAACCGATGACGGAGCCATTCCGTATCTTGATGCCCTGATCAAAGATGAATGCATCAACCTCCTTTCATTAATGGATCACACGCCAGGGCAGGGGCAATTCAAAGAGGTCGCTTCATTTAAAAACTATTTCGGCACGGTTTACAAAAAATGCGATGCAGAACTTACAAAAATTATAGACAGGAAGTTGGCTGCAAAGGAGTCTGTAGTATCGCACATAGATTATGTGGTTGACCTGTGCAAATCCATGAACATTCCCATGGCTTCCCATGACGATGATTCTGAAGAAAAGATTCGGTGGCTTAAGAAAAAGGGCATAAGCATTTCGGAATTTCCCGTTAACATGGATGCTGCCCGCGCTGCGATGCAGAGCGGCATCCATGTCTGCCTCGGCGCTCCCAATGTCTTGAGGGGGGATTCACAGGCAAAAAACCTGAGTGCGAGGAATGCCATATCGTCTGGTTATGGAGATATATTATGTTCCGATTATGCGCCTATGACCATCTTGCATGCTGTATTTACGATTGAAAGGCTCGACATCCTTCCGCTCCATGAGGCAGTAAATATGGCAAGCACCAATCCTGCAAAGGCATTAGGAATTTCTGATAAGACAGGTTCTATAGAAGAAGGCAAAGAGGCTGATTTGATCCTGGTGGATATATCAGATGAGGTTCCAAGGATACTAAAGACATTTATATCTGGCAGGGAGATATTTTCCGCCTTTTGACCAAAACTTAATCTTGGCTTAATAGTCCTGTAATTGAAATAATTTTATGATTCCCTCTACTATGGTTATTAAAAAAAGAAGAGGGGGTCATGGATAAGAATAGCATAAGCAGGAGAGATATTCTGAAACTGGCAGGTGCAGGTGCATTGTATTCGCTGTTTCCATCAAATGTTTTAGGAAACAGCCTGTCTGAATTCTCACCATCAAAGGGGCGCGGTCCTATATTTGTTGTAGGAGACGGAATGCCACTCGGTGTCATAAGGGCAATGCATGCAATAAACACAAATGTCCGGGGAAATTCGGGAACAAATATATACTCCCTTATGGGAGATGCACGCTCATCACTGGGCTATATGGGGACAAAGAGCCTGTCCAGCATTGTGACAGACTCCGCGCCAGCGTCCGTTGCATGGGCAACGGGGTCAAAGACAGCAAACAGGATGCTGTCATCACTCCCAGATCAAAGACCATTAAAAACAATCATGGAGCTTCTCAAGGAGCGAGGCTATGCATGCGGGCTTGTCACTACCACGAGGGTTACCCATGCAACTCCAGCAGCATGGGTCTCACATCAGATGCACAGAGATGCAGAAGATGATATAGCCCTGGACTATTTGAAATTTAAGCCCGATGTTTTGCTTGGTGGAGGGAGCAGACATTTCGATCCTTCAAAGAGAAAAGATGGGAAAGACATTTTCACAGCATTTGCTGATGCTGGTTACGATGTTGTAAAAGATAAAAACAGCTTAATATCAAAAGAGACAATCTCATTAAAAAAGTCTTTGCTTGGACTCTTTAACCAATCTCACATCAGTTACTATGGGGACAGATTAAACAATCCTGAGCTAAGCAGCAAACAACCTACCCTTGCAGAAATAACAAAGATCGCCCTCAGCAAACTTTCAAGGAATCCCAGAGGTTTCATTCTTCAGGTAGAGGCAGGAAGAATAGACCACGCCAATCACTCTAACGATGCATGGGCAGCGATAATGGATACATACGAATTAGATATGACCATCGGAGTCATTAATGAATATCTGAAAGTCAATCCAAACACCCTTGTAATAGTTACATCTGACCACGGCAATTCAGGCTGGGGAATCAACGGAACCGGTCCTGACTATAATGATACAACAGAGGCATTGAAGAAATACACGGACATTAAGGCATCCTTTGAGATCATCAAAAAGGAAATGAAGGGAAAGACCGCAAAGGAGATAAGGGATATATTTGAATACTACACAACATTTACCCTTTCTGAAAAAAAGGCAGAAATGGTTCATGAATCCATGCAATCAGGATACGAACCATATCCTGGGGATTTCGTATACCAGCCCGATGCCATCCTCGGAAAGGCACTGTCCCATAATATTTATGGCAAGGATGAAAAAGGCAAAGCCAAAAGGCCTGCCATTTTAAGAAGAGGCAATGTGGGATTTACATCCACAAATCATACGGCAGAAGATCAGATATTGCTAACTTACGGTTATAAGGCCAGAGAACTGGGAATCGGCAGATATATCAATAACACCCACCTCTTTAATGTTATGTGCAGATTCTT
>OGCL01000712.1_pt1 | contig 33024 bp, 33 predicted proteins | sample 1570041 | NCBI WGS metagenome assembly OGCL01 (sample SAMN06266162, study PRJEB24511) | hot springs metagenome | isolation source: Hot spring water | place: South Africa: Limpopo | collected 2015-06-22 | reverse complement strand
CATTACCAGCGGCGTTTCCGCCATATCCTGGTGGACGAGTTCCAGGACACCAACGCCGTGCAGTACGCCTGGCTGCGCCTGCTCGCCCGGGGTGGCGACAGCCTGATGGTGGTGGGCGACGACGACCAGTCGATCTACGGCTGGCGCGGCGCACGGATCGAGAATATCCAGGAATTTGAAAGTGATTTCGCCGGCGCCCAGGTGATCCGCCTGGAGCAGAACTACCGCTCCAGCGCCGGCATCCTCAAGGCCGCCAACGCCCTGATCGCCAACAACCAGGGGCGCCTGGGCAAGGAGCTGTGGACCGAGGACGGCGACGGCGAGCCGATCAGCCTGTACTCGGCGTTCAACGAGCACGATGAAGCGCGCTATGTGGTGGAATCCATCGAAGACGCCCTACGCAAGGACGGTCTCAAGCGCAGCGAAATCGCCATCCTCTATCGCTCCAACGCCCAGTCGCGGGTGCTGGAAGAGGCCCTGCTGCGCGAGAAGATCCCCTACCGCATCTACGGCGGCCAGCGCTTCTTCGAACGCGCCGAAATCAAGAACGCCATGGCCTACCTGCGCCTGCTGGACGGGCGCGGCAATGACGCGGCGCTGGAGCGCATCATCAATGTGCCGGCCCGCGGCATTGGCGAAAAAAGCGTCGAAGCCATCCGCGAATACGCCCGCGCCCATGAGGTGTCGATGTGGGGCGCAATCCACCTGATGGTCGCCGCCAAGGCCCTGCCGGCCCGCGCCTCCAGCGCCCTGGCCGGCTTTATCGAACTGATCGAGAACCTGTCGGCCAAGGTGCTGGAGATGCCCCTGCACCTGATGACCCAGACGGTGATCGAACAGAGCGGCCTGATCGCCTATCACCAGGCGGAAAAGGGCGAAAAAGCCCAGGCGCGTATCGAAAACCTGGAAGAACTGGTCAGCGCCGCACGCTCCTTCGAAAACGATGAGGACGACGAGCTGACCCCGCTGCAGGCCTTCCTCACCCACGCCTCCCTGGAAGCCGGCGACACCCAGGCGGCGGAAAACGAGGACAGCATCCAGCTGATGACCCTGCACAGCGCCAAGGGCCTGGAATTCCCCCTGGTGTTTCTGGTGGGCATGGAAGAAGGCCTGTTCCCACACAAGATGAGCCTGGAAGAGCCCGGCCGTCTGGAAGAGGAACGCCGCCTGGCCTATGTGGGCATCACCCGGGCCATGCGCAAGCTGATCATCACCTACGCGGAAACCCGCCGCCTGTATGGCAGCGAGACCTATAACAAGGTGTCGCGCTTCGTGCGCGAGATCCCGCCGCAGCTGATCCAGGAAGTGCGCCTGAGCAACAGCGTCAGCCGGCCATTTGGCGCGGTCAGCCGCAATATGGGCAACAACGGCATGGGCGGTGACAGCCTGTTCGCCGGCAGCGCCGTACCGGACACCGGCTTTAGCCTCGGCCAGCGCGTGCAGCACTCGCTGTTCGGCGAGGGCACCATTCTCAACTTCGAAGGCGCCGGCGCCCAGGCGCGGGTGCAGGTGAATTTCGAGAACGAAGGCAGCAAGTGGCTGATGCTGAGCTATGCCAAGCTGCAGGCGCTTTAGCAGCAAACCGTAGCCCGGATAAGCGCAGCGCAATCCGGGGTCCGATCAGGATTGCCCCGGATTGCATCCGGGCTACGGGATCAACCTTCAAACAACAAGGAGCCTCCATGATTCGCCGCCCCCTGCTGCTCGCCAGCGCCCTGCTCGCCGCCCTCGGTCTGGCCGGCTGCAAGGAAGAGCCCGCCGCCCCGCAAACCCATGCGGAGCCGGCGCAGACTTTCCAGTGGAAGATGGTCACCGCCTGGCCGAAGAACTACCCGGGCCTGGGCACCGCCGCCGAGCGCCTGGCCGAGCGGGTCAACGCCATGAGCAACGGTCGCCTAAGCATCAAGGTGTATGCCGGTGGCGAACTAGTGCCGCCGCTGGAGGTGTTCGACGCGGTGTCGCGCGGCACCGCCGAGCTGGGCCATGGCGCCGCCTACTACTGGAAGGGCAAGGTGCCGGCGGCGCAGTTCTTCACCGCCGTGCCCTTCGGCCTGTCCACCAGCGAAATGAACGCCTGGCTAAGCAAAGGTGGTGGCCAGGCCCTGTGGGACGAAGCCTATGCCCCCTTCGGCGTAAAACCCATGGTGGTGGGCAATACCGGCATGCAGATGGGCGGCTGGTACAACAAGGAAATCAACGCCCTGGATGACCTCAAGGGCCTGAAGATCCGCATGCCCGGCCTGGGCGGCGAGGTGCTGAGCAAGCTCGGCGCCACCACCGTCAACCTGCCCGGCGGCGAGGTGTTCACCGCCCTGCAGACCGGCGCCATCGATGCCACCGACTGGGTCAGCCCCTACAACGACCTGGCCTTCGGCCTGCACAAGGCGGCCAAGTTCTACTACTACCCGGGCTGGCAGGAACCCCAGGCGGTGCTGGAACTGCTGATCAACCAGAAGGCCCTGGACAGCCTGCCGGCCGACCTGCAGGCGATCCTCAGCGAGGCCGCCCGCGCCGCCAGCCAGGACATGCTGGATGACTACGTCTACCACAACGCCCTGGCCCTGGATGAACTGAAGCAGCAGGGCACCCTGCTCAAGCGCTTCCCCGACGAGGTGCTGGCCGCCATGCGGCATGAAAGCAGCCTGGTACTGGGTGAACTGGCCGCCCAGAGCGAGCTGAACGGACGCATCTGGGCCTCGATGCAGGCCTTCCAGGCCCAGGTCAGCCAGATGCACAAGGTCTCGGAAAAAGAGCTGTACGACTGGCGCTAAGTCCTCGCAGGGTGCGCCGTGCGCACCAGCCTCTCCCCGCGGTGCGCACGGCGCACCCTACCCACAACGGAAGCCTCGGCTTCCGTTGGTCGTTTCCAGCCCAGCCCCGGCGATCACCGGCCATACTCGATAGCGAGGTAAGCCGATGAAACGTACACCTATCTCCGCGGCCCAGATACTCGACAGCGCTCTTAAGCTGGCCGACGTCTGCGGCTGGGAACGCCTGCACCTGTTCGATATAGCCGCCGACCTGGGCGTCGGCCTGGACGATATCGCCCGCCATTACCGGGAAAAGGACCAGCTGGTGGAGGCCTGGTTCGACCGCGCCGACCTGGCCATGCTGGCCCGCGGCCAGGACCCCGACCTGCTGGCCCTGGAGCCCGGGCAACGCCTGGAGGAACTGCTGCTGACCTGGCTCGGCAGCCTGGCCCCCCACCGCGCGGTCACCGGGCAGATGCTGCTGTACAAGCTGGAGCCTGGGCATATCCACCTGCAGATCGGCGGCATCCTGCGTATCAGTCGCACCGTGCAGTGGTGGCGTGAGGCGGCGCAGCGCAAAACCCAGCATCTGGCGCGTATCGTCGAGGAAAGCCTGCTGACCGGCGTCTATCTGCGCTGCTTCGTGCACTGGCTGCGCCACCCCGAACAGGACCCCGCCGAGTTCCGCGCCCTGCTGCGCAGCCAGCTGCGCTGCGGCCCGCTGCTATACCTGCTCAAGCAATAGGCGCTGTAGGGTGCGCCGCGCGCACCAGGCCGAACACCGCCGCTGTTGCACAGCGGCCATTCAGGCCGCCGGCAAGACTTCCTCGGCCTGCATCACGCAATTACGTCCGCCATGCTTGGCCCGGTACAGCTGGGCGTCGGCCGCTTCCAGCAGGTCCTCTGCACTCTGCGGGCCTCCGCGATAACCCACCACACCACTGCTCACCGTAATGGCGATCTGCTCGCCGTCGATCTGCAGGGGCCGTGCAGCCAGAGCCAGGCGGATACGCTCCAGGGCCTGCGCCGCCTCTTCGGCACTGGCCTCGGGAAAGAGAATGGCGAATTCCTCACCACCGACGCGCGCGACGCTGTCGATATCGCGCACATGCTGCTGCATCAGCGCCGCCAGCTGCACCAGCACGCCATCGCCGACCCCATGGCCATATTGGTCGTTGACCCGTTTGAAATGATCCAGATCGAGCACCGCCAACGCGCAGGGCCTGTGAGTGCGCAGCACCCGCTGATGCTCGGCGGCGAGCAAGGGGGTGAAGGCGCGACGGTTAAACAGGCCGGTCAAGGGATCGTGCAGGGCCTCACTTTGCCAATGGATGCGAGACGCATCAGCATCCAGCAACTGGCGGTAGTAGAGGCCCAGGCACAGGGTCACCAGCACACTGGTGACGACAAATCCCAGCAGCATCAGGTATGCCTCGGCCGGTTCCAGGCCGCGGAACGGTCCAAGCTGGCGGGCTGCAACCGCCAGAACCGCGACGATGCTCAGCAGCAGCGTTAGGTACAGCCCCTGCAGGCGCACCTTGACTACCTGCCAGAGCAGCACCGGCAGAATGAAATACAACAGCCCACTGTAGCCATTGAAGGCCAACAGAATAAGCAGCACATTGCTCAGACTCAGGACGGCGATCCAGCGCCACTCCTCGGCACTCGGCCGACTCATCTCGCGCCACGCCTGGTACAACGGATAAATCAGCAACACACCAAGGCTGTCGGCCAGCAACATGGGCGGCCATAACTGCCACGCCGCAGCAGCCGAGAGATAGCCGCCCCAGAACAGATTGATGCAGACCAGGCCGATGCCCAGGGCACTGGGCAGCAGGCAGACATAGAAACAGAAGGCGCCCAACTCCCGTGCCCGCTGCAAACCATTGGGTAACCGGCGCTGCAGCAGCCAGGCCGCCAACGCTGTGCTGAGGCCGTCGGCCAGTGCCGCCAGTAGGGCATGCTGCAGGCCCTGCTGCCAGCCAGGGCCGGACAAGCCCGGGTAGTTAGCCGCCAGGCTGGCTAGCAAGATCAATGGCAAAGCACGCCAGCCATGGCGTACCAGCATCACCAGGCCGATCCCGGAAACCAGCCAGAGCAGGGTCATATTGCCCGGCTGCAGGGCAAACAGTTGCATACCCAGGCGGGCACTGAGGTAATAGAGCAGCGCCAGCAAAATCGCGCCCGCACAGGTTCGGCGCCTCATAAACGGCCACCACAGTCCAAACACACAGATATCGACACCTGCTATCTCCCGTCGCCTCGGGGAGGACACTCCGCCCTGACCCCAACGACCCGGTAAAGTTTGAGCACGGCCATCCACTGTGCTTAGCTGCATCTCTCAGCGTAGCCCCGAGTTTCGGAGCAGGCCAAAAGCTATCACGCCTTTATTAACGCACTATTTGGGGCAACGGCCCCTTGATGCAGGTCATCTACGGCTTGCACCACAGCCTACGGGAGAGCGACACGATGATTGGATACTGCATGGTTGGCAGCAACGACCTGGAAAAAGCCAAGGCCTTCTATGGCACCCTGCTCGCCGAACTGGGCGCCCAGGTGCTGATGGATACGGGCCGTGCCGCTTTCTATGGCCATGCCATGGGCAAGCCGATGTTCGGTGTCTGCCTGCCCTACGACAAGCAACCGGCTAGCGTCGGCAACGGCAGCATGGTGGCCCTGCCGGCCGGTTCGCGCGAGGCGGTCGAACGCCTGCATGCCATGGCCATTGCTCTGGGCGCCAGCGACGAAGGGGCGCCGGGCGAGCGCATGCCAGGTTTCTATGCCGGTTATTTCCGCGACCTGGATGGCAACAAGCTGGCCTTCTTCCATCTCGGCTGATGCGCAGACTCTACCTGGACACCGAATTTACCGGCCTGCAGGTCGGCCACCAGCTGATCAGCCGGGCCCTGGTGGCCGCCGACGGGCCGGAGTTCTATGTGGAGCTGGTGGACGGCTGGGCGCCTGCGGACTGCAGCGACTTTGTCGTCGAAATCGTGCTGCCGCAACTGGACCTGCCGCGCCATGGCCAGACCCGGGAGGCGGCGCGCAGTGCCCTGCAGGCCTTTCTGGCCAGTATCGGGGAAGTGGAGATGGTCAGCGATGCCCTGGCCTGGGACTGGCCCCTGCTGCTGGAGCTGCTGGGCCCCGCGGGCCTGCCGGCGAATGTGCGGGGCTGCCGCGAACAGACGGATCTGCTCAGCGACCTGGAAGAGGCGCAGATTCCTCACCATGCCCTGCTGGATGCCCGGCTGATGGCCAGGGCCGGCTGATCAGGGCTGCCTTTGGGCCGCCTTCTCGCCCCAGGCCTGAATCGCCTCGCGGCGCGCACGGCTGTTAAGCAGGGCGCGATCCAGCGGTTCGTTGTACAGGTTCAGCCAGCTGCGCGAGCCCGGTAGCATATTGGCCAGATCGGCCATGCCGGTTTTCAGGGCCTGCAGCACCAGCTGGAAATCCTTCTCCTGGGCCTGCAGCACCAGGCTCACCTCGGCAACGCTGTCCGGGTTCTCGACCCGCTGCAGCAGGCCGGTGAGCTGGTTGGCCTGCTGACTGGCAAGCAGCTCTTCCTGATGCTGCAGGGCCTGTTGCTGGGTGTTCAACTGCGCCTGCAGCTTCAGCACCTGTTGCTCCAGGGCCTCGATACGCGGCGCATCCCCGGCACTGAGCAAGCCGTAGACATTGAAACCCAGCGACAGCAGCATCAGGCTGCCCAGCACCCCGGCCAGGGCCAGGATAAACAGGCGGTTACGCCGCCCGGCACGGGTCAGCAGCTGCAGCCGCTCTTCCTCGCTGAGCTCACTGGCCGCCTCTTGTTGCACTGAACTGTTCATGGCTCGACCGTTTTCTGGCGTTCAAATAATGACAACCCTGCTAATACAATAGCACTCTGCCACTTACTTTGACCGCCGGCCGCCCCCTTGGTGCCCTCATATGGCGCTCAAGCGGCCCCTGGGCTATAAGACGCCCCCATCATCCACAGCATGCGCGAGGCCGCCCAATGGAAGAAGTGATCGAACAGTTGCGCGAACTCAACGAGCCGGTGCCCGTACCCCTGGAATTACCGGAGGAGGAAACCCTGGTGGAAATCCAGGAGCAGATCCTGATCCACCTGCCCCTGGAATTGCGCGAGTTTCTGCTCACCGTCAGCGATGTGGTCTATGGCCGCCTGGAGCCGGTCACCGCCAGCGACCCGCAGTCCCACACCTACCTGCCGGAAGTCACCGCCACCGCCTGGGACCTGGGCGTCCCCCGCCATCTGGTACCGCTGTGCGAAGACCATGGCAATTACTACGTGGTACAGGAAGACGGCATTGTCCTGCTCTGGGAAGCGGAAACCGGGGAAATCAACGAGGACGAAAGCTGGGACAGCGTCTGGCACTGGTGCCGGGATGTGTGGCTGGAAAGCTGAGCGGCATCAAGGCAGATAGATTCTGAACAGCCCGCCGCCCAGCTCACCGCCGTTGCTGATCTCGATGCGCCCCTGCAGCCCCTGACGCTGATGCAGTTCGGCGATGCGCGCGGCGAAGTACAGGCCCAGGCCGGTGCTGCCGCTGCTCTGGTTGAGGCCGAGAATATAGCTGGATTGCTGCTCGATCATGGCCGGCGGATAGCCCTGGCCGTCGTCGCCAATGCTCAGCACAAGGAACTCGCCCTCCTGCCAGGCACTCACCAGCAGCTGGCTACGGGCATAGCGGATGGAGTTGTTGATGATATTGGCCACCACCGAACCGACCAGTTCCTGATCGAAAAAGCCCATCAGGTCGAAGCTGTCCACCTCGCAGCGGGCCTGGATATTGCGGCTTTGCAGCACCTCCTGGTGGCGCGCCAGCTGGGCCTCGATAAAGTCTTCCAGCTCATGGTAGGCCGGGCGCAGCGGCAGCTGGTTGGCACCCAGTTTGTAAAGGCCGAGCAGCTGCACCAGCATGCCGTTGAGGCGGGCGAACTCGTAATCGATGATGCCCTGCTCGCGGTTCTGCCGCAGGGCCTCGGGCAACTGCGCCTGCCACTGGGCCTGAGCCTGGATAAGCAGGGCCAGGGAGTTTTTCATATCGTGCACGGTGGAGGCGATTACCGTGGAGAAGTCCAGCCCCCCAGCTGACCCGCTCATTGCCCAAAGGCCTTGCGCCGCAGTTGCTGGTAGCGCTCATGCCGTGGATCGCCAGCCGGCATCATGCGCACCGCCTCCAGGCAGGCGCGGCATTCTGCCAGCAGCTCGGCGGAGGGCTTTTCACCCCCCTGGCGCAGCAGGGACTGGGCGGTGTTGAGGGCGATACTGATGTTCTTCGGCTGCAGGGCCAGGGCCTGACGGAACAGCCTGAGGGCCTCGTCGAACTGCTTCTGCTGGTAGCAGCGCACGCCCTGGCGGTTGAGCTCCACGGCCTCCTTGCCGCCGCCGAGGATGCCGGCGTCGCTGGTCTGTTTGGCCACGCCCTGCATCACCGTCGGGTCATCGCCGTAGACCTCCACGCAGGTCTTCAGCAGCTGGTCGCTGGCCGCGGCCTGACCCAGATCGCGCAGTTGCCCAGCCACCTGCAGGGCAGTGTCGGCGGCAAACAGCTCGGGCAGCTCGGCCATGGCCTTGACCGCCTCTTCAGTAAGCTTGGCGGCGCGGGCCGGGTCGCCGGATTTCTTCAGGCTGGCAGCCAGGGTCAGGCGCGAGCGCACCTGTAGCGCCGGGTCGCCCGCGTAGCTCTTGTCCAGCTCGCCCAGGGCCTGGTTGATCTCCACCTGGGCGCGCTTGTCCAGGGTCTCGTCGCCCGCCTGCTGGGTCAGGGCCTGGGCCAGGCCCAGGTAGTTTTCCGGGCTCTTGAAGCGCGAGGTGCGGCCCATGTCCACGGCCTGCCGATAGGCCTTGCTGGCGCTGTCGAAATCCTGGTTGTCCATGGCCAGCTTGCCCAGCTGCATCTGCCGGCGGATGGCCAGGGGCGAGAGCTTGAGCGCATCCTCCAGCGCCTTCTGCGCCCGCTGGCTATCGCCCTGGGCCAGCAGCACGGCGGACAGGCCATCATACAGCGCGGGCATCGTGGCAAAGGCCTGCAGGCCCTGCTCGAAGGTGGCCTGGGCGCGGCTCAGGTCGCCACGCTTGTGCAGCAGCTGACCGAGCAGCACATAGGCCCAGGGCAGCGGGCGCTCGGCCAGCACGCCAGTCAGCAGGCGCTCCAGCTCCTCATGGCGATTCAGGTCGCGCAGGGCATTGGCCTTGTGCCGCAGGCACAGCGGCGCATAGCGTTTGTCCTGACCGGCAACCTCTTCGCAGGCGGCCAGCACGGCGGTGGCATCCTGCTTGTCCAGGGCCTGCAGCACCGGCTTGAGCACAGCCTTGCGCTCCATCAGCTTGTCCAGGCGCTGGGCCAGGCTGGCGCGGTTGAAGGGTTTGGTCAGGTAGGCGTCGGGTTCGTGCTCCAGGGCACTCAGCACCATGGCCTGGCTGGTTTCCGCGGTGACCATGACGAAGATGCACTGATGGCTGATCAGGCGCGCCGCCATCAGCTCCTCCAGCACCTGCTGGCCGTTCTTGCCGCGGCCCAGGTTGTAGTCATGCAGGATGATGTCGTAGCGCTTGTTGCGACACATCTGCAGGGTGTCCTCGCCACGGTCGGCCAGGTCCACGTCCTTGCCGCCCATATCCCAGAGCATGGCCTTGACCGAGCTGCGAAAGTCGGAGAAGTCGTCCACCACGAGAAAACGCTTGCCGCTGTAGTCCTGCATCGAGCTGTTCCTTATGCCTGTCTGGCCATCAGTGTAGTAGCACAGCAGCCTGTTGTTAGCCCTGCTGCTCCAGGGCCAGCAGATTGAGGAGGAACTGGCCGAAGAAGCTCAAATCCTGCTCCATGGCCGCCCGCGCCGCCTTGCCATCGCCGGCCTGCAGCGCGGCGAAGGCCTGCTCATGGAAGTCGTTGAGGCGCAGCGACAGGTCGGCCTCGGTAAACAGGCGGTTGAAGAAGGGCCCAACCTGCAGCCACAGCGACTCGATCATGCGCAGCAGGATGGGGTTGGCGCAGGCGCGGTAGAGGGTCAGGTGGAACAGACTGTTGTCGTCCAGGTAGGCCTGCACCTCACGCCGCTCCAAGGCCGCCTCCATGCGGCTGATACAGCCGCCGAGCAGCTCCAGTTCGGCGGCGTTCAGGCGTGATGCCGCCAGCTCCACGGCCAGGCCCTCCAGGCCCAGGCGCACCTGAAACAGCTGCTGGAAGCGTTCGCGGGTCATCTCCGGCACCCGCACCGAGCGCTGCGGCTCGCCCTCCAGGGCGCCTTCGGCGACCAGGCGCTGCAGCGCGCCGCGGACCGGCATCGGGCTGGTGCCCCACTCGGCGGCCAGGTCGCGGATCTTCAACCGCTCACCGGGCTTAAAGCGCCCGGCCAGCAGGCCCTCGCGCAGGCGTTGGTAGAGGTGTTCCTGCAGGTTCTCGGCCATGGCGTTAGCGTCCTTGCGGCGGGGCGGGTAGTTGGGAAAGGGTTAATAGGCAGTTACGCATGGGTTCTCCAGATTTAGGATCTAAGCACCTGAACGAGCGAGCTAGAAGCTGGCAAGGCGAAAAGCGGCGAGGACGCGGAGTTTACGAGCTGTAAATGAGCAGTCCGAGCCGCTTTTCAACACCGCCAGATCGACGCACAGCCGTTCAGCAGGGAGCTTTGTTCTCGATCAGGCAATTACCACCATCGACCACGATAACCTCGCCGGTGATATAGCTGGCCTCACCCGAGGCCAGAAAGGCCACCGCCGCCGCCACTTCCTCGGGACGACCGGCGCGGCCGATGGGCGTGTACTCGGCGGCGTGGCGTTCCTCGTCGGTGGATGAGCCGGTGGCGATCCAGCCCGGCGCCACGCTGTTGACCGTGATGCCCTGTTTGGCCACCTCCAGGGCCAGCCCCATGGACAGGCCGAGCATACCGGCCTTGGCCGCGCTGTAGGCGGCCTCACCCGGATTGCTGCCGCGGGTGCCGGTGGTGGAGCTGATATTGACGATGCGCCCGTAACCGCGGGCGCGCATGCCCGGCAGCACGGCGCGAGTCAGCAGAAAGGCGCTGGTCAGGTTGCGGCCGAGGGACAGGTTCCAGGTGGCCAGGTCCATCTCGCTGACCTCGGCGAAGGGCTCGGGGCTGCCCTGCATGGCCATGCCGGCGTTGTTCACCAGCACGTCCACCCGCCCCCACTGCGCCTCGGCCCAGCTCGCCAGGGCCGCCACCTGCTGTTCATCGGTCAGGTCGGCGGCCATGGCCCGAGCGTCTATACCTTCTGCACGCAATTCGGCGGCGCGCTGTTCGATGCGCGCACTGCTGGCGCTCAGCAGCAGGCGCATACCCTGCTGCCCGAGGCGGCGGGCGATGGCCATGCCGATGCCGCTGTCACTGCCGGCGCCGCTGACCAGGGCGATAGAGCTCTCTTGCTGCATGACTAGGACTCTTTGTGATCACAGATATGGATTGAACTCTACACAAAAAGCCTTTCAAACACAGTATTGACAATTCTGTGATCACAAATGACGATGTGCAGATATTCGAACGAGGTGTGCAACATGACTTCCAGTGGTATCAGCCCCGCCGCCGTAGAACGCTTCTTCGCCGCCGAGCGTGAGCGTTTTGTGCAACGCAACCCCAAGTCCGTGGCCCTGGCCGAGCGCGCCCGCCACTCCCTGTATGGCGGCGTGCCGATGCACTGGATGGCCGACTGGTCGACCCCCTGCCCGCTGTTTGTCGAGCGCGCCAAGGGCGCGCGCTTCTATGACGTCGATGGCCATGAGTACATCGACTTCTGCCTGGGCGACACCGGCAGCATGTTCGGCCACTCGCCGGACCCGGTGGCCAAGGCCATCGCCGAGCAGGCGGGCAACGGCCTGACCACCATGCTGCCGGGCGAAGACGCCATAGTCGCCGGCGAGTTGCTGGCCGCGCGCTTCGGCCTGCCCTACTGGCAGGTCACCGCCACCGCCACGGATTCGAACCGCTATGTCCTGCGCTGGGCCCGCGCCATCACCCAGCGCAACACCCTGCTGGTGTTCGACGGCTGCTACCACGGCACCCTGGACGATGTGATGGTGCGCAACCGCGACGGCGCCACGGTGCATCGCAGCGGCCTGATCGGCCAGGCCTACGACCTGACCCAGTACAGCCGCTCGATTCCCTTCAACGATGTCGCCGCCCTGGAAGCGGCGCTGGCCCAGGGCGATGTCTGCGCCCTGCTGTGCGAGCCGGCCATGACCAATATCGGCATGGTCATGCCCGACCCCGGCTTTATGCAGAAGTGTCGCGAACTCACCCGCCAATATGGGTCGCTGCTGATTATCGACGAGACCCACACCATCTCCACCGATATCGGCGGCTGCACCAAACTGTGGAACCTCGACCCGGACTTCTTCGTGGTCGGCAAACCGATCGCCGGCGGCGTACCCTGCGGCGTGTTCGGCTGCAGCGCGGCGATGGCCGAAGCCATGGGCGAAGCCCGCCGCCGCGCCAGCGAAAACAGCCATGGCCACGGCCACAGCGGCATGGGCACCACCTTGTCGGCCAACGCCCTGGCCATGCACTGCATGCGCGCCAACCTGGAGCAGGTGATGACCCAGGCCGCCTACGACCATATGCTGCCGCTGGCCTCCAGGCTCGCGGCTGGCTTTCGCCGCCTGATCGGCCAGTACGAGCTCCAGTGGTCGGTAACCGAACTGGGCGCGCGCTGCGAATTCCAGTTCTGCCCGACACCGCCGCGCACCGGCGCCGAGGCCGAAGCCGCCTTCCACGACGAACTGCAGATGGCCCTGCACCTGTACCTGATCAACCACGGCATCCTGATCACCCCCTTCCACAATATGACCCTGTGCTGCCCGAGCACCACCGAGGCCGATGTGGACCGGCTGATCAGCACCCTGGATCAGGCCCTGGGCGAGCTGCTGGCCATTCCCGGCGCCCGCGAGTAACGCTTGATGGTTCCCACGCAGAGCGTGGGCATGCAGCCACAGACGCTCTGCGTCTGTGGGGCGCAGAGCGCCCCGGATAGGTTCCCACGCAGAGCGTGGGAACCATCAAATAACCCGTAGGGTGCGCCGTGCGCACCGTCAACCCCCTGGTGCGCACGGCGCACCCTACGCGAGACCGAATCATGCAATTCGCCAACCCCCAGGAAGCCCGCGACTTCCTCGAACGCCACCCCGAGGTGCGCAGCATCGAGCTGATGCTGATCGACGCCGCCGGCATTCCCCGCGGCAAGCTGCTGCACCGCGACGAGCTGCTGGCCATCTACGAGAACGGCAGGCCGCTGCCCAGCTCGATCCTGGCCCTGACCATCCAGGGCGAGGACGTGGAAGACAGCGGCCTGGTCTGGGAAGTGGCCGATGCCGACTGCTGGACCTACCCCATCCCCGGCAGCCTGACCCTGCAACCCTGGCGCGCCGTGCCCACCGGCCAGCTGCAGGTGAGCATGCACCCGACGCAAGGCATGCCCGCCGCCGTGGCCGACCCCCGCCATGTGCTGATACGCGCCATCGACGCGCTCAAGGCCGATGGCTACCACCCGGTGATGGCGGTGGAGCTGGAGTTCTACCTGCTGGACAAACAGCGCTCGGCCTGCGGCCGCCCGCAACCGGCACTGCAGATGAATGGCGTGCGCCCCCAGGCGCCGCAGGTCTACGGCGTGTACGAGCTGGAGCAGCTGCAGCCCTTCCTCGACGACCTCTACGCCGCCTGCGAAGTGCAGGGCCTGCCGGTACGCACGGCGATTTCCGAGTACGCCCCCGGCCAGGTCGAGCTGACCCTGGAGCACCGCTTCGACGCCCTCCAGGCCGTTGACGAAGGCGTGCGCTACAAGCGCCTGGTCAAGGGCGTGGCCAATAAGCACGGGCTGCAAGCCTGCTTTATGGCCAAGCCCTTTGGCGACCTGGCCGGCAGCGGCCTGCATATGCACGTGTCCCTGGCCGATGCCGAGGGCAATAACCTGATGGCATCCGAAGACCCCCAGGGCACGCCCCTGCTGCGCCATGCCATCGGCGGCATGATGGCCACGCTCAATGACGCCCTGGCCATCTTCTGCCCCAACGCCAACTCCTACCGGCGCTTCCAGGCCAACAGCTACGCGCCGCTGGCCAAGAGCTGGGGGGTAAACAACCGCACCGTGTCCTTCCGCGTACCCGGCGGTCCGGCCAAGAGCCGGCATGTGGAGCACCGCATCTGCGGCGCCGATGCCAACCCCTATCTGGCCGCCGCGGCGATCCTGGCCGGCATCCACCACGGCATCCAGCACCAGATTGATCCGGGCGAGGCCATCGTCGGCAACGGCTACGAGCAGGCCCGCGAGACCTTGCCCACCGACTGGCTGACCGCCCTGCGCGCCCTGGAACACTCGGCCTGGGCCAAACAGGCCCTGGGCGAGGACTTCCTCAAGGTCTACCTGGCGATCAAATGGGCCGAGTTCCGTCAGTTTATGGGCGAGGTGGGGGAGCAGGATTGGCGCTGGTATCTGACCCACGCCTGAGCAGCTACTGCGCTCGGACTGGCGTTGTTGGTGACGCACTCGAAAATGCTCATTGGCCATTCGCCAACTCCGCTTTTCGAGCACATCCCCGCCTAACCATAATGCTGTTCACTTTAGCCACGGCCGGATGCGGTCAGTCCCCTCGCCCCTTTGGGGAGAGGGTTAGGGAGAGGGGCTGGGGGAGAGGGGAGCAAAGCGTACGCGACCTTAAATGAACAGCATTACCGCCTAACCAGGCCTTCGCTCGTGACGCTGCTTCTCTGCCAATAACTCGCGTCAGGTGCTTTCCACAGCTGGTTAAAGGAGTCTGCCATGCAACCTGTAGTACTAATCACCGGCGCCGCCGGCGGCCTTGGTCGCGCCCTGGCGCAACGCTTCCACCAGGGCAACTGGCGGGTGGTGGTCACTGACCAAAATGCCGCCGGGCTGTCCCAGCTGGGCCACGAAATGCCCCTGGCCGGCTCCATCACCGCTGACCTGCGTAATGCCGCAGCCTGCCGCGATGTGGTCGAACGCACCCTCGGTCGCGTCGGCCGCCTGGATGCTCTGGTCAACGCTGCCGGCATCTGGCGCGAAGGCCCGGTGGAAAGTTTCAGCGAAGCCGACTACGACCTGCTGATGGCGATCAACCTCAAGGCGCCCTTCTTTATGTGTGCGGCGGCCATCCCCCACCTCAAGGACAGCCGCGGCGCCATCGTCAATATCTCCAGCGACGCCGGGCGCCAGGGCAACCAGAATGCCGCGGCCTACTGCGCCAGCAAGGGCGGCCTGAGCCTGCTCGGCAAAACCCTGGCACTGGACCTGGCGCCCTTCGGCGTGCGCTGCAACACGGTCTCGCCCGGCGATATCGACACACCCATGCTGGCCTTCCAGGCCGAACGCTATGGCAACGGCGATCCCCTGGGTTACTGCCGCGGCCTGCTGGAAAAGTATCCCCAGGGCGAACAGGCACGCTTTATCCAGCCGGCGGAAGTGGCCGAGCTGGTGTACTTCCTCTGCCAGCCTGGCGCGGCGGCCATCACCGGCGCCGACCTGGCCATCGACATGGGGCTGTCGGCGGGCATCTGAGTGTCTGGTAGGCTGTGGCATACGTCAGTGCGTAACCCCCCAGCCTGGAGCCTGCATGGAACCCATCAACGCCCAACTGACCATGACCGTCCTGATGACCCCGGACATGGCCAACTTCTCCGGCAATGTGCATGGCGGCACCCTGCTCAAGTACCTCGACGAGGTGGCCTACGCCTGCGCCAGCCGCTATGCCGGCAGCTATGTGGTGACCCTGTCGGTGGATCAGGTGATCTTCCGCGAGCCCATCCATGTCGGCGAACTGGTGACCTTTCTCGCCTCGGTCAACTACTGCGGGCGCACCTCCATGGAGATCGGTATCAAGGTGATCACCGAAAATATCCGTGAACGCTCGGTGCGCCATACCAACAGCTGCTTCTTCACCATGGTGGCGGTGGACGACCGCGGCAAGCCGGTGGCGGTACCGCCGCTGCAACCGCAGACCGCCGATGGCCGGCGCCGCCAGTACCAGGCCGAGCAACGCCGGCAGATCCGCCAGGAACTGCAGCAGCGCTATCAGGCCCTCAACAGCCCGCCAGCCAGCTGTTAAGCTCGGCCTCCCCGCCTTCCGGACCCGGTCATGATCGAGCTGTTCGATGTCTTTGTGCTGATGCTGTTCGCCGCCGCCTGCGCCTGGCTGTGGCGCGGCCACGGCATTCGCGAGCGCGCCCTGCTGCTGGCCAAGCAGCACTGCGCACGCCTGGATATCGAACTGCTGGACGGCGCCGTGGCCCTGCGCCGCCTGGCATGGCAGCGCGATGCCCGGGGCCGCCGACGCCTGGCGCGGCTGTATGACTTCGAGTTCACCGTCACCGGCGAGCAGCGCCTGCGCGGCGAGATCAGCATGTTCGGCCAGCGCCTGGGGCGGATCGAGCTGCAACCCCACCCCATCCTCAGTCCCCAGCCGGAACCGGTGGCCACCCAGGGTGAAAGCAAGGTGGTGCTGCTGGAACACTGGCGCAACAAGACCGAGTAGAGGGCAACTGGGGTTATAGCCGCGCCAGCACCTGCTGCCACTCGGCCCGGCAGCCATAGGTCATGGGCCAGCGCAGCAGCCGGCAACGCAGGCGATGCCAGCGGCCACGCCCCTGCTGGCGCCGACAGCCCGCGTAGAGCCACTGCTCATCGAAAGCCGACCAGACCCCGGCCACGCTCCAGTGATTGAGCCAGACCACCGGCGCCACCTCGTACAGGAAGATCGCCTGCAGCTGTGCCCGACTCAGGCCGCTGGCGCGCAACACCCGGGCAATGCCGTCCAGCCAGACCTCATCCAGTTCGGTGTCCAGCCACAGGTCGGACAAGGCCAACCAGACCGCCTCCCGACTGGCCGCCGACATATTCAGCCGCGCTGCAACAGAAAGCAGCTGACCCGCGCCGCCGTCTCCGCCGGCTGCTCCTGCATAAAGCAGTGCCCGCCGGGCAGCACATGGGCACTGACATGGGCATTCCCGGCGCACCAGCGCGCCACCGATTTGGCCACAAAGGGGTAGCTGCGCTGGCCGTAGAGCACCTGGGTCGGAGTGCTGACCTTGGCCAGGGAGGGCCACAGGCGCTTGGGAAAGGAACTGAAGATATCCGCCTCGCGACTGGGCCGACACTTCAGCTCCACGCCCTTGTCGCTGTCCTTCAGCGCGTGCTGGATATAGGCAGCAAAGGCCTCCTCGGTCCAGCCGCGGAACATGCCGCGACCATGCAGGGCGGCGTGGGCCGCCGCACGATCCGGCCAGTTGCTGCGCCGCTTGAGCGCCTTGCTAGCCAGGGTATTGCGCCGGCTCAGGCCAACCACATCGGACAAGGCCATCACCCCGATCATGGCCGGGCTGAACAGCACCGGGTCGAGCAGCACCGCGCGGCGAAACTGCTGCGGTTGCTGGGCCAGCATCAGGCTGGTCAGCACCCCGCCAAAACTGTGGCCCAGGGCAAAACGCGGCACCTCGCCGAAGCTCGCATTGCCCGCGGCAAAGGCCTCCAGGGCCAGCTCGGCACTGCGATTCCAGCCATGGAAGCGGCCGCCATGGTCACTGTCGCCATGGCCCTGTACATCGCACAGCCACAGGTCAAAATCCTCGGCCAGCAGTTGCAGCACGGGCGTATAGACCCGCCCGCAATAACCGTTGCCATGCAGAAAATGCAGCAGCGGCTTGCCCGAGGGCGGCGAATGCCAGCCGCGCAGGGTAAAGCCGGCGGAGCAGTCATGGGACCAGGGAAGCAAAACCATGGAGGGTATCCAGACAATTGATCGCGCAAGTCTAGCAAGCCACTGCCGGGAAAGGCTTTAGCCAACACCGGATTAGCCCTGCGACTAGTCCGGGCTACGAACTTTTGCGCCTACGCAACCAATCGGCCAGCGCCTCCAGGGCCGGGCGGGTCGTGTCAAAGGTAAAGCCACTGCTGGCCTGAGGGTGTGAGGACAGCCGCACCACCACCAGGCCGAGCGCCGGGTTGATATGCACCATCTGCCCATGGGCGCCCAGGGCCTCGTATGCCCCATCGGCGTTATGACTGATCCAGAACTGGTTGCGGTAGGAATAACCCGGCTGCCAGGTGCGCCCGCCCGCCTTGAAGGCCTCGCGGTCACCACCTGCGCGGATGTTCGCCAGGACCTCGGCGGCGATAATCTGCCGGCCGTTATAGGCGCCATCCAGGCGCAGCATTTCGCCGAACCGCGCCAGATCGCGCAAACTGGCATTGAACCCCGCCCCGGCCCATTCGGCACCGTGCGCATCGACCAGCATATAGGCATCCTGCTCGGTGCCCAGCCTGCTCCACAGCCGCTCGGCGATCAGCTCGGCCGTGCTCTGCCCGGTGGCCCGGCGCAGCAGCCAGCCCAGCACTTCGGTATGTGCCGTGCGGTAGTGAAACTCGGCCCCATGACGACCCTGGGCGCCGATGCCCGGCAGGTATTCATAGAGACTGGTGGGCCCCTGATAACCAGGCGGCAACGGGAGCATGCCCGCGGCCAGCGCATACCTGAACAGGTCAGATTGTGGGCCGTCGAAGGTTTCGCGATAGTCGATCGCCGCGGTCATATCCAGCACCTGCTGCACGGTCGCCCCTTGCCAACCACTGGCGGCCAGTTCGGGCAGGTAGTCAGTGACCGGGGCGTCGCCCTTGAGCACGCCCTCATGCAGCAACTGTCCCGCCAGCAGCCCCACCACGGACTTGCTCAGAGACCAGAGCATATGCGGCTGCTGTGCCTGCATGCCGGGGGCATAGGCCTCGTAGATCAGCTGGCCATCGAGCAGCATCAGGGTGCCGTCGGCATAGGTGCTGTCCAGGTACTGGGCGAAGCTCTGCTCACCTTCCGGGCCGCGAAAGCGCAGGGCATCGATGGCGGCGCGCAGGTCTTCGCCCGGCGGCAGCATGCTCGGCGTACCACTGCCACGGGGCACATTGCGACTGGGCAGCAGCTCGCGCATATGCTGGAAGGCCCAGCGCGCCTGGGGATACTGGGTCAGGTAGGAGCCGCGGGTCACCTGCTTTGGCGCCGCAGGCGGGAAACCCTGCATCAGTTGCAGCCGATCCATGCGCACCTTGTCCGGCGCCGGCAGGGCCGCCTGCGCCAGGGCGGGCAAGGCCGTCAGATGGGTGGCCAGAATCAGGAGTACGGCGTACTGAAGTTTCATCGACTCGTCCTTGTATAGGCAGCGCACCCAGTCAGGCGACCAATTGCTGGTGCGCACGGCGCACCCTAGGGCCCCAGGCGCTCTCACGCTCAGTGGCTGAACGCACCACAGGATTATGGAGATAACCCACTAAAAAGCGGGCACCCACAGGTGCCCGAAAGTCCACGCTCAAGGGGCGGCCTACTGGGCGCGGATAAAGCGCTCCAGCAGGCGATTGAGTTGCTCGGGCTGATCCAGCGGGGTGGCGTGGCCGGAGTCGCTCACCACGGCCAGTTCGGCATTGCGCAGCTGCGCCACGTAGGCCTGCTTGTAAGCCAGGGGGGTGTAGTCGCGGTCGCCGGCAACGATCAGCATCGGCGTCTCCACCGCATTGACCGCCGGCAGCGCCGACCAGCCAAGGATGGCGCGAATGGCATGCAGGTAGGAGGTGCGGTCATTGGCAGCGATGCGCATCGCGGTACGCCGGCGCAGCTCGGCCTGCTCGGCATGGGGAAACAGTTTGCGTGCCAGCAGACGGCCCAGCGCCTTGAGGCCGAGCAGACGAATCAGTCCCAGACGCAGCAGCACCTTGCCACGCAACACCCAGGAATCCAGGGGAAAGCTCGGGGCACTGTTGATCGCCACCAGGCGTCCAACCAGCTCCGGTTGCTGCGCCAGCAGCTGAAAGCCGACCATCCCGCCCATGGAAATACCCACCAGCACGCAGCCCTGGATGCCCTGCAGACGGATAAATTCGGCCACGTCATCGGCCAGCTCGGCCACGCTGACCGGGCCACGCAGGGGTTCGCTGGCACCATGGCCGCGCAGATCCAGGGCATAGACCTCGGCGCAGCGCGACAGCGCGTCGATCTGCGGCTGCCAGTCCTGCCAGGATGAGCCCAGGCCATGCAGCAACACGACCGGCATGCCCTGCCCCATACGGATATAGGCACAGCGACCATTACGTAGTTGGATATAGTGCATGGATAAACTCCCTTTAATTAAAACTTAATAGGCACGATTAACCCTGCCGTCCTGCCTCGCGGGGATAATCAGGAAACATCTTTAATTCGCGGTTAATTGCCAACTTAGTTATTAAGCGTTCGTTTGCCTTATGCCGCCGAAAAACCTAGAATCGGCCAGCTTCTTATCGAGAATTCCCCCCATGTACAGCATTTCCAGCCCGACTCAGGCACGCAGTAAGAAAGCTCTGGAGCGCTTCCTCAACGCGGCTGCCGAACTGCTGACCGAGAACCGCTTCGAAGACACCGGCATCTCCCAGATCGCTCAACTGGCCGAGTCCTCGGTGGGCACCTTCTACCGCCTGCTGGGCGACAAGGACGTGCTGCTCTATGCCGTGCACGAGCGCTTTGTCGAGCAAGGCCGCCAGGCCATCGACAGCCTGGTCAGCGAGCTGAGCCAGGACGCCAGGCCACTGGTGGCGCAGATCGAGACCTTTATCCAGGGCATCATCGATCTGTTCGAGGGCCGTGAAGGCCTGCTCCGCGCCCTGATCCGCCGCAGCTCCGCCGATCTGCAGTTCCGCCAGCGCTTCCACCAGCTCAATGCCCATATCGGCCAGACCTTCTGCGCCATCGTGCTCAAGCACAGGAACGAACTCGGCCATCCGCGTCCCGACCAGGCCGCCGATCTTTCGGCGCATATGCTGCTGGCCAGCCTGAATTACCTGACCATGGTCGGCACCCTCGGCCAGACTCCCCGAGAAGTTATTCCCGGGGAACTTTCGCGGCTGATCTGTAATTATCTGGAAGTTGTCCAAGATTAACGCCGGCTGTCCCGGCGTAATTGCGCGGGGGTAAAGTCCGAGGGTTTCAGGGCAATATCGAATTGATTGGCCGGTTCTTCATTGGACAGCACACCAATCACATAACGACCGCCGATCAGGTCATAGACCGCATCGCCCTTGGTCCAGATCATCTGCTGGTCATACAAATTGACGGTGTAGGACTCACCGACCCGCCACAGGTTGTCGCGGTTGTCGTAATGGTCGACCACCAGGATCTGGTAGCTGTCCTCGTCGAAATACATATCGCGCTGCTTGTACTGATGACGCATGCCACTCTTCAGCGTGGCGCGCACATGCCAGACCCGGTGCAGTTCGTAGCGCAGCAGATCCGGGTTGACGTGACCGCGCTTGACGATATCGCTGTACTTGTTGCTCTTGGCTGCCAGGCGATAGCTGTTATAGGGCACATAGAGTTCCTTCTTGCCCAGCAGTTGCCAGTCGTACTTGTCCGGGGCGCCGGAGAACATGTCGAAGTTGTCGGTGGTGCGCATGCCGTCCGATGAGGTGCCGGGTGAGTCATAGGCCACATTCGGGGCACGCCGCACACGGCGCTGACCGGCGGCATAGAGCCAGGCCAGACGCGGCTCCTTGACCTGGTTGACGGTCTCGTGGACCAGCAACTCGGTGCCGGCCAGACGCGCCGGCGCCAGTACCGACTGACGGAAGTAGAAGAGGATATTGCCGTTCCCCTGGCTGTAGTCGCCGGTGGCCTGGTTGAACAGGAACAGGTCCTCGATCTTGGTCATAAAGTAGTCGCCGCTGGCCTGGGGCACAGCCTGGGCGTAGTAGCGCTTGACGCTGTCGCCGCGGTAACGCACCAGGTGATTCCACAGCACTTCCAGGCCCGACTGGGGAATGGGAAAGGGTGTGGCCAGCTTGAAGTCGGCGATGCCATTGCCGTTCTCGATCAGCTTGGCCGAGGTGGCGTTGTGCTTGGCCGCGGCATACACCTTGTCCGGGTAGGAAGCCGAACGCCGGGTCGGGTAGACATTGAGCTTCCAGCTGCCACTGAAGCGGGTCAGCATGGCCAGCTGACCCGGACTGAGCTGCTCGCGGTACTGCCCGGCATTGGCGGCAGTGATGCTGAACAGCGGCTGATCGGCAGCGTAGGGGTCGCGATAGCCCAGGGCCGGGTCGTAGGCATTGGCATCGCGGGCCAGGCCGCCGTCCCAGGCGGGGATGGTGCCAGCGGCATTGCCGGCCTTTTCCGCGCCGATCGGGGTCAGGTCCTGGCCCAGGCGCGCGGCCTGGGCGGCATCCACCTGGGCCTGGGCCAGGGCGCTGCTCAGCAGCAGGGCGCCGCACAGGCCGGCGCGCAACAATCCTGAAGTGTTCATAAATATCCCGTCCTAGAAACTGTATTTGATGTTGAAGCTGAGGTAGTCGCGGTCGCTGAGCTTGTTGGCCAGACCACCGCCGCTGTAGCCCACGTACTTGACGCCAAAGGTCAGGGACTCCTGGTAGATGGCGTCGAGGCCGACGGCATAGCCCTTGCGCTTTTCCAGCAGGCCATTGGTCAGCTGCGGCGCGACGCCATTGATGCCGTACTGGTAGTTGACGCTGGGCACCAGATTGACCAGGTTGAATACGTTGCTATAGGTCAGCGACAGCCCTGCCTGGGCGCCCCAGGCGCTGGAGGTGGCGCCGTAGTAATCGATATCCGACTCCAGGCCCTGCACCCGGCTGCCCACCACTTCCGTCATCAGGGTGGCGGCATTGGCCCCGAGCAAATTGTTGAAGCTGTAGATACCGACCAGGGAGGCTTGCCACATGGCTTTCTCGGCATAGCCGTCGAGGCGAGTGCCGGGGGCCAGACCCAGGGCCATGCCGCCCAGGGCGGTGGGCAGGTATTCGCCCAGGCCCAGAGCAATCGGCGCATTGGGCCGGTAACTCAGCTCCCCCCCCAGGGACAGGCCGTTAAGAAAGCTGTCACCCCCCACCGTGGTGTTAAAGCTCAGGCCATAGAGGTGGCGCTTTTCCAGGTACTCGGCGTAGTAGCGCGAGGTGTTAGCCACCGGCAGCACGGTCGGCCCCACCACCGGCAGGTCGAAAACCCCCAGCTGGCTGACAGTCAGGCCGATCATCGGCAGATTCATGTTGTAGCGCAGGTAATAGAAGCCCAGTTCGCTGTCGTTGAGCTCCGGCACCAGCCAGCGCATCGCCACGCCGTACTGCGGCGCGCCATCGGCCTTGATGTCCTTGCCCCGGGGCATATGGGTGGTCGGCAGATAGGCCCGTAGATCATCCAACATCGGAATACCCGGCAGGGCATCGGCAAAGGCCTGGGCCTGCTCCGGACTGTCGAAGGCCAGCCCACCGGTCAGTGACTCCTGCAAGGGCGGCAGCATCAGGTAGTTGCAGCCGCCACCCAGCACATCGAGGGTGGAAAAGTAACTGCCGCAGGGATCGATCTTGGTTTTTTCCCAGGCACTGCCGGGTTGCCAGTAGCCCTCAATGGACAGCCCCTCGGCCAGCTCGAAGGAGGCGTAGCCCATCAGGGTCGGCATATAGGCCTCCTTGAGCTCCGAACCCGGCGCGCGCAAGGCGTTGAGGTCCACCGGGTTGGTCGCACCGATGCCGTTCTGGTAGAACAGCCCCTCGCCCCAGTTGATCACCTGACGGCCCATCCGGACGTTGAGGGCGCGGTCGGCCACCGTCCAGCTGCCGTAGACGAAGGCATCCAGCAGGTCGACGCTGGCCCCGGCGTCATCCAGGCCCTTGTCGGAGATCTCGCGGTGGCGACGATCGTCGTCCTTCAGTTCGAAGTCATAAAAACCGCGGGCGCGCAGGAAAACCCCGTAGTCGTTGCGAAAGTTCAGGTCCATCTCGGTGACCACCTTGGCCACCTCGGAGAACAGTTCGCCCTTCTTGAAGTTGAGGTTACCGTCATCGGAGTTGATCAGGCCGCTATTATCGCCACGGCCACCATTGGCCTGGGCGATCAGGCGCCGGTCCTGGCTTTCCATGCGGTAGTTGACCCCGTAAGACAGGGTGGTATCCAGAGACAGCGCCCAGTCTCCCGAGCGCACCTGAAAGGCATTCGCCTGGCTGACCGCCAGTAATGCCAGGCAACCTGCTGTCCATGCTGATCTTTGTGTCGCCACGACGATCTCCTGCTGTGTTGTTTTTATCGGAACCGGAACATCGGTTCCGATAACCTAGACCCAGATCGCCTTTTTGGCAAGCTCAGGAAAATATTTTTCTCCCGCTGCAGCGCCGTCCCTAGACAGCCCGCTCGGCTGCACGCCTTGCTCAGCGGCCTGTACGGCGCTTGACGGAATCGGAATTCATGTTTCTATTTTAATGGCGAGGACAGGAAATCCCCAGCATTGTCAGGAGGACAAGCCACCCAGAAACCAACAAGAAGACTGGAGATTTATATGCTTACTGCCAAATCGAGGGCGGGCCAGCTAGGCCTGATTGCCCTGCTGTGCACCTTGTTCACCAGCGCTGCCTGGGCCAATTCACCCTGCAGCGAACGCAAGAAAAGCCTGTTGCTGCCCGGTAAGATCAGTTGCAGCCACCAGTCGACCTGGATTCCCTCCGGCCCCCTGACGCTGCGCAAGGTGATCTATCAGCTGCCGGCCGGCACTCCGCCCCCAGGTGGCTGGCCAGTGGCGTTGATCTATCAGGGCTCGTTCTTCGAACTGGACCACTTCGTCTATTACAGCAACCAGTGGCTGGGCAAGCTGTACAACGAGGGCAAGACCATCAAGACCCTGCTGGATAACGGCTATGCAGTGATCGCCCCCAGCGCCCCGGCCGATCTGTTCTGGCACACCAATATCCCCGGTCTGTCGGGCGAGTTGTACCCCACCAGCACGGACTTCAGCTTCCTAACCAATCTGTTCCAGGCCATCGACAGCGGCCACTTCGGCCCGCTCAACAGTCAGCGCAAATACGCCACCGGCATCTCCAGCGGCGGCTACAACACAAGCCGCATGGCGGTGTCCTTCCCCGGCCAGTTCAAGGCCCTGGTGGTGCACTCCGGCTCCTACGCCAGCTGCAGCGGCCCGCTCTGCTCGGTGCCCGGCAGCCTGCCGGTCGATCATCCACCCACCTACTTTATCCACGGTTTTGTCGACGCCGTGGTGCCCTGGTGGAGCATGGATATGTACTACGACCGCCTGCTCCAGCAGGGCATCGCCACCGGTCGTTACACCGAGCCCCTGGGCGGCCACGAGTGGTTCGACGCCTCGCCGGGCAAGGTGCTGGCCTGGTTTAACGCCCATCCCTGACCGCTGACCCTTATCGGCCGAGCCTTGAACTCGGCCATTAACACGGAGTCGTTATGCGCCACCGCATTCTGATCCACCTGTGTCTGCTGATGCTGCTGCCCACTGGCGCGGCGGCCACGCCGCAGACCACGCTGCAACAGCTGCACCTGAGTCTGGAGGCCTCGCTGGGCGACTTCTATCTGCTCTATGGCGTAGACCCCGATCCGCGTCATGGCAACTCGCTCACCCAGCATCTGGCCCGGGGCGATCGACAGTTGCAACAGCTGAGCCCCCTGGACACCCCCGAGCAGTTGGCCCTGCGCCAGGCCTGGGACGACTACCGGCACCTGCTCGACGAACTGAGCACCCGCCTGCAACAGGGGCAGGATCTGCAAGGCAGCGCCATCGCCAGCCTGATCGAGCGCAAGCGGCGCGTGCAAGGCCTCTGCCAGCAGCTCGCGGCCGATCCGCTGGCGCCAGGCCAGCCCCTGCAACTGGCCCTGCAACTGCAAAGCCTGGCCAGCGACTATATCGCCCACAGCATCGGTGCCAATGCTCTAGGCGGCGCCGGTTCCACCCCCGACGAACAGAGCCGGGCCTTTGCCGAGGCCCTGCGCCAGCTGCAGCACCAGCGCGCCGATAAGCCCGAGCAGCGGCAACGGCTGCAGGCCATTGCGCGCAAGTGGCGCTATATCGAACCGGCCTTGCTGAACTACCGCCATGCCACCGTGCCGTCGTTGGTGCAGCGCTATACCACGGCCATGGTGGCCGAACTGGGCCAACTGCAAGACCCCGACCCGGTGCCTTAGGGCGCCAGCCGGCAGCCCGCCATCCCCGCCTGCAACGCCGCCTGATCCTGGGCCTGGTCGAAGATCAGCTCCAGCCGCGAGTCCTTGCGCCACTCGCTGTTCTGCCAGTGCAGGGGCTGGCCGGCCAGGGCATTGGCCGACTGCCAGCCCTGCTCCGTGTGCAGCACCAGCTTGGCCCGGCGCCAGGGCAGGTCGGCCAGCCATTGCTGCACCCGCGCCGCCTCGAAAAGCTGGCTCGGGTGCCAGCGCCAGCCGATGCTCCAGCCCTCGGCCTGGGCCTGCACCTGGCAGATCGGCTCCTCGACCCGGCGCCACAGGCTGGGCAGTGGTGCCGCAGCCTTGGGTAAGTCATCCAAAGCAGCTCCGGGCTCGGCCTGCATCGCCAACCTGGGCAATTCAGCGAGCGGCAGCTGGCCCTGGCTGGTCCAGCGCAGCGGCACCGCTGGCAGCAGGCTCTGGATACGCGCCTTGTCCGCCTCGCTCAGCCCCTCGGCCTTGTTCAGCAGCAACAGGCCGGCCTCGCCCAGGCAGGCCTGCTGGCTCTCCGGCAGGGCCTGACCGGCGGCCAGGGCCTGGGCATCCAGTACCAGCAGCGCCGGCTGCAGCGCCAGCACCCCGGCCCAGGGCGGCTGGCGCAGCTGTGCCAGCAATTGCCGGGGATGGCCCAGGCCGGAGGGTTCGATCAGCAGACGATCCGGTTTGGCCTGGCGCAGCAGACGGGTCAGACCGACCTGAAAGGGCAGACCATTGACGCAGCACAGGCAGCCGCCGGCCACCTCACCCAGGGCGATACCGTCGGCGTCCGTGGTCAGCAGGGCCGCATCCAGGCCGATCTGGCCGAATTCGTTGATCAGCACCGCCCAGCGCTCATGGGCCGGGCGCTGGGCCAGCAGCTGGCGGATCAGGCTGGTCTTGCCGGCGCCCAGGGGGCCGGCAATCAGATGGGTGGGTATATGTTTCAACATGGGCCTATGGTGCGGTTTTGCCGCGCCGCCGAGAAGCCCGGCGCGGGCGCAGACTGGATAAAAACAGCGTGCTAGAGTCGCCAACTGTCGCTGTAGGTGCGGGCCAGGCCCGCGATTGCGCTTAGCAGGCCGTTGAAAAACTACCTGCGTTGGCAATACTGCGTTGAAAACGGCCTCACAGCCGAAGGCTGAACGTGCTTTAGCACGGCCCCGAAGGGGTGAGCGAAGCGAATCAAATGCTCATTTACAACACGTAAACTGCGCTTTTTCGGCCGTTTTCGCCTTGTCTTGCCTGCCTCGCCTACGGTTTTCAACGGCCTGTTAGCGCGCCTGCTCAGCCCACCCGCTTTGTCTATCGAGGTTGTCACCGATGCGCGCCACTCTGCTGCTGGCTCTTGCCCTGTTACCCACCCTGGCCTGGGGCGAAGCCTGCGTGGTGCACAGCCAGGGCCAGCGCCTGGATATCAAGGTCTGCCAGCAGAACCGCAGCATTCCGCCCAACCTGTTTCGCAGCGGTTTCTGCCAGCCGCAGCTGCAGGGGCAGAAGGTCGAGGTGGAGTTCCTCGAACAGTGCCCCATCGGCGCCTTCGGCGTGTGCCGCAATGCCATGGTCGGCGGCCTGTACCGCCAGGATATCCACTACTACGGCGTGGCCAGCGATGCCGCCTACCTCAAGCCCTACTGCGAGCGGCAGAGCAAGGGCGTATGGATGGCGCGCTAACCCTATTCCTGTAGGAGCCAGCTTGCTGGCGATGCGGTGCATGGATCGCCAGCAAGCTGGCTCCTACAAAAACGCGCGCATGCCGCACTCACTCAGGCCAACCAATCCAGGGTCAACAGCAACCGCCGCTCGCCGGCAGGCGGTTGCGGCGAGCGATGAATCAACCCGCAGCCCTCGTTGCCTATCCATTTCTCGCCCTTGGCCAGCAGCACATGGCCGGCCTCGGCGCGCTGGATCAGGCTCGGATCGCTGGGTTCGGCGGCTGGCTCGCCCAAGCGGCGGCGGGCCATCACGCCTTCTGCCAGCCACTCGCTGCCGACCCCGGCGTAGCTGGTAATCAAGCGTACCGGCACATGGTCGACGTGAAAGCGCGGGCACATGGCCTTGTCCAGAATGCGCAGGCGCAGGCCAATGCGTTTGGCGTCGAACAGGCAGGCAAAGGCGCTGGCCAGCCAGCTGACGTCCTGCAAGAAGGCCGCCTGGCCCGGCAGGTCGCTGTAGCCATCAACCAGGCCACTCAGGCTCGGTTCGCTCTCCGGGCTGGCCAGCTCCAGCACCATGGATTGCCCCAGCGCCTCGCCCTGGGCCAACAGGGCATTGGCAAAGTCGCTGATCTGCGCGGGTAGCTGACGTTGCCACAGCGCCAGGTTGACCTGATCGCGCAGCACCTCGCCGAATACATCAATCTGCTCGCTGGCGATCTGCTGCAGCGGTTGACGCAACACCTGCGCGAGCATCAGGCCGCCTCCTCATGCCAGGGGCCGAAGGGGTCGGGCAGCGCCAGCCAGGCCTCCACGCCTGCGGCCATTTCCGCATCGGTCAGCAGGCAGGCATCCAGCTCGGCCGTGAGCCGGGCGAAGTCGATGTGCTGACCGATAAACACCAGTTCCTGGCGGCAATCGCCGACCTCGGCACGCCAGTGTTTCATGATGGCCTGCAGGCCTTCCTCGTCGGTCGGCCACTGCGCCTTGGGCACAAAGCGCCACCAGCGCCCGGCAAACCCATGGCGCATCAGGCCACCGGCCTGGGACCAGCTACCGGCTTCCTGGTACTTGCTGGCCAGCCAGAAGAAACCCTTGCTGCGCAGCAGGCGGCCATTGCCCCATTCGCGGTTGATAAAGTTGAAGAACCGCTCGGGATGGAAGGGCCGACGCGCCCGGTACGCCGTGGAGGCGATGCCGTATTCCTCGGTCTCCGGCACATGCTCACCGCGCAGTTCCTTAAGCCATCCTGGCGCTTCTGATGCGCGCTCGAAATCGAAACGGCCGGTGTTGAGGATCTTCTCCAGCGGCACCGCGCCCATGGCCATGGGGATGATCTCGGCGTGGGTATTGAGGCCCTTGAGGATGGCCAGCAGCTCTTCGCGCTCGGCGCTGCTGATCAGGTCGATCTTGCTGATCAGCAGCACATCGGCGAACTCCACCTGCTCGATCAGCAGATCGGTGATCGAGCGCTCGTCCTCCTCACCCAGGGTTTCGCCACGGCTGGCCAGGCTCTCGGCCTCATGGAAGTCGCGCAGGAAATTCACCCCGTCGACCACGGTGACCATGGTGTCCAGGCGCGCCAGATCGGCCAGGCTCTGGCCGTCTTCACCGCGAAAGGTGAAGGTCTCGGCCACCGGCAGCGGCTCGGAAATACCGGTGGACTCGATCAGCAGGTAGTCGAAACGACCATCCCGGGCCAGGCGGCCGACTTCTTCCAGCAGGTCTTCGCGCAGGGTGCAGCAGATGCAGCCGTTGCTCATTTCCACGAGCTTTTCTTCGGCGCGGTTCAGGCTGACATCACGCTGAACTTCGCTGCCATCGATATTGATCTCGCTCATATCGTTGACGATCACCGCCACTTTCAAACCCTGGCGGTTTTTCAGGATGGCATTGAGCAAGGTGCTTTTACCGGCGCCGAGAAAGCCGGACAACACGGTTACGGGTAGGCGTTCTGGAGTCATGTTCGGGTCCTCGTTCAGTCACGGTCACGCTGGTGTTTTTCGCGCTGTTCCTGGCGCTCCTTGGCCTCGATGCACAGGCTGGCGGTGGGGCGCAGCAGCAGGCGTTTGAGGCCGATGGGCTCGCCGGTTTCCCGGCACCAGCCGTACTCGCCGCGGGCCAGGCGGTCGAGGGCCTCGTCGATCTTGTCCAGCAGCTTCTTCTCCCGCTCCAGCAGGCGCAGCTGCCACTGCCGCTGTTCCTCGGCGCTGCCGATATCGGCCGGGTCGCTGCTGGTATCACGCTCGCGCAGGCCTTCGAACTCATCGGCAATGCGCGCCTGCAACTCGGCGCGCTGGCTGAGCAGCAAGGCACGGAAGAACTGCTGCTGGGCGTCGTTCATATAGTGATCGGCTGGCTGGGCCAGCAGATCGTCCTGGGTGATCGGGCTCGTACTCATCGGGTGAATTCACTGGTATGCGATTGCAATTGTTATAACATAACATTTGTCGCCACTTTCATGCTCAGGATTTCTGATGAACGCCCTTACCCTGCCGGATATCGCCAGCCAGGCGAGCCACCACGAACAGCGCCTGGACTGGGTTGGCATGGGCGAAATCGCCCTGCCCGTGCTGCTGGCCGGCCAGCGCATCAACGCCCGTGCCAGCGCCGGGGTCAGCCTGGACGACAGCGCTGCCCGCGGTATCCATATGTCACGGCTGTATCTGGCGCTGCACAGTCTGGAATCGCACAACCTGACCCCGGCCTTGCTGCAACAGTTGCTCAGCGAGTTTCTGCACAGCCACGCCGGGCTGTCGCAACGGGCCAGCGTGACCCTCAGCGGTCAAGCCTTGTTGAGCCGCCCGGCCCTGGTCAGCCCCTTGTCGGGGTGGAAGGCTTACCCCTTCGAAGTGCGTGCACGCCAGGATGCATGGGGGTTTCACGTGGAACTACAGGTGCAGGTGGCCTATTCCTCGACCTGCCCCTGCTCGGCGGCCCTGGCCCGTCAGCTGATCCAGCAGCAGTTCGCCCAGGACTTCGCCGGCCAGCCGCTCAGCCATAAGCAGGTGCTGGCCTGGCTCGGCTCGGCCCAGGGCATAGTCGCCACCCCACACAGCCAGCGCAGCAGCGCAACCCTGCAGGTACGCCTGCACGGCGACTGCGCCGAGCTGCCGCTGGTCGAGCTGATCGACAGCGCCGAACAGGCGCTGGGCACAGCCGTGCAAACCGCGGTCAAGCGCGCCGACGAGCAGGCCTTCGCCCTGGCCAACGGGCAGAACCTGATGTTCTGCGAAGACGCCGCCCGCCGCCTGCATAGCGCCCTGCTGGCGCAGCCGGGCCTGAGCGCCTTCGCCCTGCGGGTGGTGCATGCGGAAAGCCTGCATGCCCACGACGCCATTGCCGAAAGCCGCTGGAACTGGAGCCCGGCATGATCCGCTGCCACAACCTGCAATGGGGCCCTGCCGGCCAGCCGCTGACCCCGCCGCTGAATCTGCACCTGGCCCGCGCCAGCCTGACCGGGGTGATCGGCGGCAACGGTTGTGGCAAAAGCAGCCTGCTCAAGGTGATTGCCGGCATCGCTCGGCCCTTGCGCGGCCATATCGAGCTGGGCGTCGCGCCGCTGGGTGGGGTCGCCTACCTGGTGCAACAGCAGGCGCTGGATCGGCAGTTCCCGATCAGCCTGCAGGATCTGGTCAGCGCCGGGTTATGGCGCAGCCGCCTGAGTCGGCCGCAACGTCAGGCGCGGCTGGAGCAGGCATTGGCCGACTGGGGCCTGAGCGCGTTGGCACAACACAGTCTGCAGGCCTTGTCCGGTGGCGAATTGCAGCGCGCCCTGCTCGCCCGCCTGAGCCTGACCGATGCGCAGATTCTGCTGCTCGACGAGCCGGAAGCCGCGCTGGATAAACCGGGCCTGGCCCTGCTCTGGCAGCACATCGCACGTTGGCAGACAGAGGGCCGCACGCAGATTATCGTCAGCCATGCCCTCAGCCATATGAGCCAGCACCTGGATAACGCCCTGCTGCTGTCGCGCAGCGGCTGCATCTTCGCGCCGATTCGTGAACTGATCGGCCAGCACTCGGCTCTGGAGCAGGTGGCGTGAGCCTGGAGCTGCTGTGGAGCCCCTTTGCCGATTTCGCCTTTATGCGCCGCGCCCTGCTTGGCGGCGTGGCCCTGGCGATCAGTGCGGCACCACTGGGTGTGTTTCTGCAGTTGCGGCGTTTAAGCCTGATGGGTGACGCCATCGCCCACGGCATCCTGCCTGGCGCGGCGCTGGGCTTCTGGCTGTATGGCCTGAGCCTGCCGGCGCTGACCCTGGGTGGCCTGGTCGCCGGCCTGGGCATGGCCGGGCTGGCCGCCTGGGTGACGCGGCGCACCGGCCTGCGCGAAGACGCCAGCCTGGCGGCCATTTACCCGATCTCCCTGGCCAGCGGTGTATTGCTGCTGGGCCTGGCCGGCAACAAGCTGGATCTGCTGCACCTGCTGTTCGGCTCGGTACTGGCCGTGGACCCGCCAACCCTGAACGGCATGCTGCTGGTGTCCATCGGCAGCCTGCTGCTGCTCGCCCTGATCTACCGCTGGTTGCTGCTGGACAGCCTCGACCCGCTGTTTCTCGCCGGGGTCAGCCGCTTCGGGCCGCTGGCCTACGGGCTGTTTCTCGCCCTGGTGGTGCTCAACCTGGTGGTCGGTTTTCAGGCCATCGGCGCGCTGATGGTGGTCGGCCTGATGATGCTGCCGGCCGCCGCCGCCAGCTTCTGGAGCCGCCACCTGCCGCGCCTGTTACTGCTCGCCGCCGGCATCGGCGCGAGCTGCGTCTGGCTCGGTCTGCTGCTGTCCTACTACGCCAACCTGCCCAGCGGGCCGTGCATCGTGCTGCTGGCCGGCCTGGCCTACATCAGCTCCGTCGTGTTCGGCCCACAAAATGGGCTGCTGCGCCGCCCACCCCGTTTATCTCCCGCACCATAAGGAACCCACCATGCGCATCCTGATTGCCTTGCTGACCTTGAGTTTTGCCCTGTTCACGCACGCCCAGGACAAGCTCAAGGTCGTCACCAGCTTCAGCATTTTGGCCGACATTACCCAGAATATCGCCGGCGATCGCATAGTGCTGCGCAATCTGGTCGGTGCCGATGCCGACGCCCACGTCTACCAGCCCAGCGCCGAGGATGCCAAAGCGCTGTTCGCCGCCGACCTGATCATCGCCAACGGCCTGGGCTTCGAGCCCTGGCTGGCGCGCCTGATCGCCAGCAGCGAAGCGCCCGGCACGCGCATCGATGCCAGCAGCGGGGTGCTGCCGCTGATGCTCGATGAAGACGGTGAAAAGGTTCCCGATCCCCATGCCTGGCAGAACCTGGCCAATGCCGAAATCTACGTACGCAACATCGCCAAGGCGTTGAGCCAGCTCGATCCGGCCAATGCACAGCATTACGCCTACCGCAGCGAAGCCTATATCAGCCAGATTCGCGCCTTGCTGAGTGAGGCCCGCGCCAGCCTGGGCCAACTGCCGCCGGCGCAGCGCAGCATCATCACCAGCCATGACGCCTTCGCCTACCTGGGCCAGGCCTACGGCCTGAAATTTGTCGCGCCGCAGGGTTTGAGCACGGCCGATGAGCCCTCTGCCGCCGAGGTGGCTGCGCTGATCCGGCAGATTCGCGCCGACGGGGTAAAAGCCGTGTTCGTCGAGAACATCCGCGACCCGCGCCTGATCCA
>OGCL01000711.1_pt1 | contig 33037 bp, 31 predicted proteins | sample 1570041 | NCBI WGS metagenome assembly OGCL01 (sample SAMN06266162, study PRJEB24511) | hot springs metagenome | isolation source: Hot spring water | place: South Africa: Limpopo | collected 2015-06-22 | reverse complement strand
GATATTTTATATCATTCGAAACCTTTTAACCAGAAGGGGGTTCTCTATTTCTGCATGCTTCTATCTCTGTTTTAGGGTTTACAACCCTTACTCGACAAAATTCAAAAAATGCTTTAAGATCTATCTTAGACATTGCAAAACCTCCGCTGGAAGTGTTTTTTTGTCAAAATTACTTTATCCAGCCGGCTTTGCGGCTTTGTGATGTCCAATACTTTTTAATATATTTGCAACTAAATTGGAGATGAACCAAAAGATGATTATAGATAGCCACATGCATTGCGGCGAAGAACTCCCCTTTGAGGTTATAGCCCCGCTTCTTAAGAGGGCTGGAATTCAAGGCGCATGTCTTTTCGCTCCTGTTGAGGATATATACGACCGATATGACTATAATTTTACAGACTCCCCATACTGGCGGCATAAAAGAAAAAACGCAAATCGTTATCTGTTGAATTTATTCCATCCTGAATTTAAAACCTTCCCTTATCTTTTTGTTTGGAATGATTTTGATTATGAAGAATTGTCTTTTCCATACAAAGGGATCAAGTGGCATAGGCACGAAGACGAACCTGTCTATAATTATAGCGATAAAAGATGCCGCCAATTGATTGAAAAAATAACTGAGCTTGAACTCCCCATTGTTTTTGAAGAAAGCACTTACAATACAGTAAATTTTGTCAATAAACTCGCCCCGCAAGCCGTTGTGATTATCCCTCACCTTGGACTCTTAAACGGAGGTTTCGAATCAATCGCCTCCTCAGGAATATGGGAAAAGGAAAATCTATATGCGGACACCTCTTTAGCACCAGTATATGCTATAAAAGAATTTATTAGAAGATATGGTTCTCACAAACTTCTTTTTGGAAGCGACTTCCCTTTTGGTCAGCCAGGCGCGGAGCTTATAAAGATTCTGAATCTTAAACTGCCGAAGGAAGAAGAGGAAAATATACTGGGCAGAAATATTCTTAGACTTTTAAAAATCTCTACCTGACGCAGGTTAATATCGAGAGTGGGTTAATGATGTTGCCCTGAGCTTGTCGAAGGGTGACATCATTGTTAGAGCTAAAAATCCCTGTGCAGGTGGGGAAATACGCACCAAAGTTTTTGGACAATAAGATTATCAGTTGGTTTCGGCAACTCATTTTTTGCACCCCGTTTTTCACAAAATAGAACATTCTGAAAACACAACTTGCAATATGTCCCCCAAATAGGCTATATGTCTCACTTGATAAAATGGCTATACAGCAAGATATATTAATTGAGATTTAAAAAAGTTGATATACACACACCAGAGGAAGTGGAATAATTTACGCTGGCAATGAAATTCAGGAAAAAACAGATGTCAGGGTTTATCCATACGATAAGGTTGAAGAGTTATTAAAAGGCGTTGAGGGAAATAATGTTTGATGGGGAATCACAGGTGTCCAGAAAGAATATTCAAGCAGGAATATGACACGATTTCTTTGCCCAAGAACTACCTTCGTCCATGTCCCTAAAATAGCGATAGGATCATAAACCTGTTGATTTACAGGACATTGTGAGAGCCCGTAGGGTTCGTGCCAATCTCATCAGATGCTTCTCCTTCGGCAGACTCAGGACAGGCTCATTCGCTTCGCTCTGGGTCGCAACGACAGTTTTCTATCTCTATTTTTCGGTATCCGCTATCCCCTGCAACATAAGCCTCAAGCCCTTATTATACTAACTGGCTGAATCTGGACAGCCTTCTTCGCCGGGTATATTCCAGCCATAACGCCTATCATAATTGTAGCCATGAATGTTATTACAAGACCTTTTAATGATATCACCATTGGAAGATCGGCTATGCTGAATATTATGGCGCTTGCTACGATGCTCAGCAAGAGTCCTGCAGTCCCCCCACACCATGAGATAACTGAAGATTCCATCAGGAATTGGAACAAGATATCCCTTTTTCTTGAACCCACTGCACGTCTTATACCGATCTCTGTTCTTCTCTCATTTACGATTAAGACCATTATGGACAGGATTCCCAACCCTCCTATGATAAAAGATATAACAGCGGCAACTCTCCCCAATATTCTTATCATATCCATTGCCTGAGTGCTCAATGCAACAACATCCTTGAGGTCAATGACTGTAAAGTCGTCCTTCTTTGCACCTGTTATTTTATGTCTGATTCTTAATATATTAGTAATCTCGTTTTTGGCAGCGGTGCTCGATTTGTCATCCTGAATCTTTACAGAAATGTTATTGATGTATGACTTATTAACAAATGCCCTGAGATAGGTATTTAAAGGAATAAATATCAGGTTGTCCTGATCCATGCCTGATATATCCACCCCCTTTTCTTCAAGGACACCTATAATCTGACAGGGAACTCTAAATATAAGGATATTTTTGCCAAGGGGATCTGCGTTGCCGAACAGCTTATCCGCTACCTTTTTACCTATCACCGCAACCTTTGCAAGATTATAATTATCATCATCAGTGATAAAGCTTCCCACATTGACCCTGAAATTTCTAACATCAGTATAATTGGGAGTTACTCCCATTACAAGCACAGATGACAGAATTACTCCGCCATACCTTACGGGGAATAACTTGTTGCCCGATGGGGATACATCTCTAACATACAGAGAATTCTGTTGGATCGCTTTAGCGTCGTCAAGAGTAAGGGTCGTCGCCTCGCCAATAAGATTCGTGCCAGCCCCGGGCAGTCTCCTGACAACCCCACTTCTGACTATTAGCAAATTGTCTCCGAGTTTGGATATTTCGAGCTGTGTTTTTTTAGCGAGTGATTCTGATAAGTTAGACACAACGATAAGCGAAAAGGTCCCTAGGAAGGCTCCAAGCATGGCAAGGGCGGTTCTCACCTTGAAACTGCCCAGAGACCTGAAAGCTATTTTCATATTAAGGATAAGCCTTCTCATCCTCTGATAGCCTCAATGGGATTCAGGTTGGCAGCTCTACGAGCAGGCTGAAGCCCGAATATAATGCCGACAATCCACGAAAGCAGAAATCCTATCATAAAAGCCTTCCAGGAAAAATAAATAGGAAATTGAAAGATGCGGGTAAGGAGTTCGGCAGACACTAAAGATATCAGAAATCCTGCTATCCCACCAAGAGTCGTTATAATGACCGCTTCACCCAAAAACTGCAACAGGACATCCCTTTTCTTAGCGCCCGTAGCCCTTCTTATTCCTATTTCTGAGGTGCGCTCCTTTACAGACAAAAGAAAGAGATTAGTAAGCACAAAGCCGGCAACTATCAAAGATAGAATTCCTGTTACGCCAAGAAAAGTAACTAATGAACCTGTAAGGGCAACAAGAAATTTTACTATTTCTTTAGGCGTGATAATCCTGAAATCATCAGGTTCCGTGACGGGTAGGTTATGCCTTAACCTCAAAAAAGTCCTTAATTCATCGGCATGATCATAGAGGTTTTCCTGATCTATAAATCTCATCCTGAATGCAAAAACATATTTAGTTTCATTCAAAATCTTTTTCATAACAGTGGTAATAGGCATCACGAGCCTATCATCAAGGTTTTCTCCTGCTGGAGATGTCCCCCTGTCTGATAAAACACCTACAATCTGCACCGGTATCCCCTTGACAAAAACATATTTGCCCACGGGGTCCTGGTTACCAAACAGTTCTTTCATCAGATATTGCCCTATTAACCCAACATTTTTCAGCCCCTTAACATCCTCATCGGTAAAATCTGAGCCCTGAAGAACCGGCCATGACCATGCCCGGCTATAATCGCTTGTAGAGCCGACAATAAGCGTCTGGTATTTTCGGTCCTTATAAGATATGCTGATATTACGCACAGAAGTCATGGGAACTACTATATAAGCACGGGTGAAGGTCTGTCTTGCCGCATCCACATCGTCGAGTGTTATGGTTTTTTGCCTTAATCCCAGAGCCCTTGCCTCTTCACCCCCGCTAAATACAAGCAATGAATCGGGCCCAAAACGCGCAACAATCTCAAAAGCCTTTTTATAAGCCCCCTCAACGGCAGCAACAATTGTAGTGATGGCAGAAATCCCAAGGGCAATACTTATAAGACAAAAAAAGGTCCTCAGCTTGAAGGACTTGACCGCCTTAATTGATTGAGAAATTATTTTAGGAATGTTGTTCATGATAGCTACTGTGGTTATATTTAAGATTACAATTATCAAAGGGGTTTATTCAAATTAGAGTTCGTGTCACAGATGTCCAAAAGAATATTCAAGCAGGGATATGATGCGATTTCTTTGCCAAAGAATTACCTTCGTGCATGTATAAGCCTGTGACTAAAATCTTTCTTTTTGTATGAGCGATATGTGGCTATCTCCATCAGTATGAAATGCTCAAATGCCTTGCCAAAGTCTATCCCCTTCTCTTCAGGAGGATATTGTAAAAAAGGGCAGCCTTTTATCAATGGCAATGATAAACTCTCTTTGTTGGTCTTTTTGCTTTTCTTTAAGCAGATAATCAGCGCCGAGTTCTTTCATCAAGGCAGAAAAACGTCTCTTGACTTGAGACGCCTTTAAGTTTTATCTTGTCAATATAATATTTTTTTAAAAAAGGAGGACAACTACTGATGCCAATTTATGAGTACAGATGCCTCGATTGTGGTAGGTTATTGGAGGTAATGCAGAGATACAGTGATGAACCTGTCAAAAATTGTCCTGACTGTGAGGGAGAAGTAAAAAAGCTAATATCGAACACTTCATTTATTTTAAAGGGGACAGGGTGGTACGTAACAGATTATGCTTCTTCCGAAAGAAAAAAGGCTCTGGATGCTGAAAAAAATACAAACGGCAAAAAGATTTCCGAGGCAGTAGCCGCAAAAGGCAATAATGGAGCAAAGACAGCGTCTACTGTTGAGGCAGGGGCAAAAGAATCGGCTGAAAAAAATTAAAAAAAGAGCACGGGCTGTCTTAATGACAATCCGTGCAACAATAAAATCGGCAAAAACAGGGGAAGTGTCCCTAATTTATGATCTTGCCTTTTAAGTCATAGTCGTATGCCTCCGTTATTTCGACTTCTATGAAATCGCCAGTTGAAATAGAAATCTTCTCAGGGAAATCAAATCTATTTTCATCTTTGTTAACTATCACCACACCATCAATCTCAGGTGCGTGGCTATATAATCTTGCTATTAAAATGTGTCCATCTATTTCATCAATCAATGCCTTAAATCTCTTGCCGATAAGTTCCCTGTTTTTTTCAAAGGATATCGCAGCCTGACGTCTCATGAGTTCGTCATATCTTCTGTGCTTGACCTTTTCTGGTATATGACCTTTCATTTTTTCGGCAGGAGTTCCCTCTTCCTTAGAGTACTTGAAGGCACCAAGCCTTTCAAATCTTATCTCCTCTAAGAAGTCAAGCAATGATTGAAACTCTTCTTCTGTTTCAGAAGGAAAGCCAATGATGAATGTTGTTCTCAGGGCAACGCCGGGAATCCTGCGCCTGATATTTCTAAGCAATTTAATATACTCTTTTTTTGTGCCTCGCCTCCCCATCTGTCTGAGAAGCCTGTCTTCTGAATGCTGTAAGGGTATATCAAGGTATTTGCAAATCTTGTCATTTGCTGCTATTACATCAAGCAGTTCATCATTTATTGATGTCGGGTAGAGATAAAGCAGCCTGATCCAGAAATCTCCCTCTAAGGATGTTAGGCTGCCTAAAAGGTTGGCAAGATTAACATCTTCATCCCGCAAATCTCTACCGTAATCGGTTATATCCTGAGCTATGAGAATAAGCTCTTTTACGCCGCTTTTGATAAAGCCCTCAGCTTCTTTTAAAATTACATCTTTAGGAACGCTTTTAAACCTCCCCCTTATGGAGGGGATAGTGCAGAATGTGCATTTCTTATCGCAGCCCTCTGCTATTTTGATATATTTGAAAGATTGGTCATTCATGGTAGAAATTTCAAGGTGTGATAAATGTCGAACTTCACCTGTTTCTTGCAAATCAGACAAACTTCTGCAGTAGCTTATAATTTCATTATCCTGCCCCACTCCCCACAAAGCGTCTATTTCAGGGATTTCTTTTGTCAGTGCATTGCTGTATCTCTGTGAAAGACAGCCAAAGACCAATAGCTTTTTAGGAGTCAACCTTTTTCGTTTAGATATTGGGTCAGTCTTTTTTTTTGCAAGGGCGAGAATCTCGCCTATTGATTCCTCTTTTGCATCCTTTATAAATCCGCAGGTGTTCACGAGCAATATATCTGCATCATCGGGATTTTCTACAAACGCAAACCCATTGGCTAAAAAATCATTCATCAGGTGTTCTGAATCAACCTGATTTTTAGGACAGCCTAATGTCGTCAGATAAATACTATTTAATCTCTTTACACTCATCGATCTGCAATGGACCGTCGAAGGCTTGATGATATTCCCTTAAAAGTTTGCAGGCTTCAATAGGCTTATCCACAAGCTGGAAAAATGCAAAATCTTCACGGCTTAAAGCTCCTGTGCTGACAGGTGCGTTCTTCATCCATTCGATAAGCCCCTGCCAGTATTCCCTGCCGAAAAGAATTATTGGGAAATCCCCCATCTTTCCTGTCTGCGCGAGGGTCATCGCCTCAAACAGCTCATCTATCGTTCCGAAGCCCCCCGGGAAAATTATAAAGGCAATGGCATATTTGATGAACATCAACTTTCGAATAAAAAAATACCTGAAAGAAAGATTTATATCCAGATAATCATTTGGGCGTTGTTCTGACGGAATCTCTATATTCAACCCGATAGATTTGCCCCTGCCCATCTTAGCCCCTTTATTGGCGGCTTCCATTATTCCGGGTCCGCCCCCGGTAATGATTGAAAACCCGGCTTCAGAAAGCATCCTGGACAAATCAACTGCCTGCTGATAATAATATGAATCTTCCTTGAAACGCGCGCTTCCAAAAACACTAACAGCAGGTCCAAGATTATAAAGGGTTTCAAAGCCCTCAACAAGCTCAGATTGTATCCTAAATACCCTCCATGTCTCAGATTTCTTTAAATCTTCTATCATTACGCTTTCCTCTTATAAAATTAAGTTTCTAAGCCTACCCAAATAAATTTTTCAAAAACGCTCAAACTTAAGCTTCTAATGCACAAAAGTCCTTTTCTGACAAAACTGCTCACTCTTCGAAAATCTCAGTTCGGATACAGGCAAGTATAGCTGAATGTGGGACCACAAGGTATCTCTTGCCGTCAAACTCTATTTCAATGGCGGAATCTCTGAGGAAAATTGCGTAATCACCTTCAATTGTCTGAAGAGGGATGTATTTAACATCCTTCCTTTTGTCAGAAGCCCATTCCTCACTGGAATAGCCCGGCTCATGAACAAAATACCCCGGACCGGTCTTGACAACATATCCGCATTGAACCTTTTCTTTTTCTTTTACAGTAGGGGGAAGATATAAGCCGGCACTTGTTCTATCGTGTCTGCTGTCAGGATCAACCAACACCCTATCGCCCATAAGAATGATTTCTTTCTTAGTTTTCATAAATGTTTAATGCCTGGTGTAACAGCTTTATTTATCAAGATCTCGACTCCGCTTGCCTCTGCCTGTCCTTTAATGCTAAAACCTTTTATTTCGGGTTCATGATTCATAAGGCTTACTATTACATAAACTGAATCCTCATAATAGGCAAGGGATATATCCCTTGCGGATGGATATGCAGGGGATGCGGGATGGGAGTGGACAATAGCAATTAGTGATAAATTGTTTTCTCTCATATCTTTCATGATTTTGAATTGTTCCTGAGCGTCAATTAAATAACTGTAAGATGACTTTTCGGTATTAGCAGCTTTGTAAAATTTCCTCACCTCGACGCCGTCTCCAGCAAGAATCCCGCAAGCCTCATATGGATAACAGTCTCTGCAATGCCTTATGATTTCGCGGTAAATTGCTTCAGGGATAAAAAGTTTATTCATATCTTTACTTTAACTTACTGCCTCTAAAAAATCCACTTCCAGATCCCCCCTCAGGTTGGTTAGTCGAAAAAATCAACTAAAATAGCGAAAGAAAAAACAATGGTAACAACTAATTTGTCGACGGGAATGGGTTTGAGCGGCTTTCACCATCACAAAAGACTCACCACGACGGCAAGACACAATGGTGACCTCGGAGGAAGGCAAGGACGCCTTCCGAGAATGAGCGAGAAACTATTCCCATCGTCAGAAAAAGGTTCTATCGCTATTTTAAGGTGTTGACAAATATATAAATATATTTTTATATTATGTAGTAAAGTCTTTGATATGGAGTTTTTAAATGCTGAGAGATTTCGCATCTTATATAACATATAATCTCATGTCTCTCAAACACGGCTCTCGCCTTGTAGATGCTCTTAATTTCTTTATTTATGGCACAACTAAGATATTTTTGCTACTCACTATAATCATATTTATTATTTCTATTATCAGAAGCTATTTCTCTACAGAAAAAACTAAGCACATCATATCTCATAAAAATAAGTTTATTGGTAATATGCTCACCGCTTTGATAGGCGTTGTTGTCCCTATTTGCTCCTGCCTTGCTGTGCCTCTATTCATCGGTTTTGTTGAGGGGCGAGTCCCACTTGGTGTCACATTCTCCTTTCTCATCTCCTCGCTTGGCACAGAAGCAAAGGGTGAAAAGGTATCGGATATTCAGGAGATAATTAAATTTACTATGCCGACTCCGGGGCTTGTGTTAAACGGCAAGCTCAAACATTCAGGTAAGCCGCTGCCAACTCTGGAAAAAGTCAAGGAACTAATCAAAGTAATTGAGAGGTAAAAGATGGAGGAATTGACGACTATATTTAAAACATTATCTGATGAAACGAGACTCAGAATACTGAAGCTGCTTGAGCATGGAGAACTCTGTGTCTGCGATATCGTTGCAGCCCTCGATATGGTTCAACCGAAGGTTTCTTTTCATCTAAGCGTTCTAAAAGAGGCAGGATTTCTTAAAGATAGAAAACAGGGGCGCTGGACTCATTATGACCTTGACTGCACGGATCTCTTCAGGAGATTCCTTATTATGTCAATTCTCGAGAGGATACCTAAGGACGCAATGGCAGAGGACAGGAAAAGGCTCGATGTTTTCATGCAGAGAAAATCTTCCTGTGATAATGTTGTAGATATGTACGGAAAGATGAGGTGCGCTAGGAGGTGTAGATGACAAAGGTCATGTTTCTGTGTACAGGCAATACCTGCCGTTCTCAAATGGCTGAGGGATTTGCAAAGACATTTGGGGAGCTGATAGACGCATACAGCGCAGGACTCATGCCAGTAGGCGTAGTTAATCCAAGAGCCATCATGGTCATGAAGGAGGTAGGGATTGATATCTCCAGCCAGAAATCAAAGGCAATAGATACAGATCTCCTTACAAAGATGGATATCATTGTTACGCTCTGCGGAAACGCAGAGGCATCATGTCCAATAACTCCAGCCTCTATAAAGCGTATGCACTGGCCTATAGACGACCCTGTTTCTGCAGTAGGAACCGAAGATGAGATTATGATGGAATTCAGAAAAGCTCGCGATGAAATAAAGTCAAGAATCATGGAGTTAATAAATTCGCTGAAACAAGAGGGCACAGATGAGTGAGAAAATAGGCAGAAGGCTTTCGTTTCTTGATCGTTATTTAACCCTATGGATATTCACTGCAATGGCTGTGGGAGTCGGTCTTGGTTATTTCATTCCAGAAACAGAAGCATTTATAAACAGTTTTCAGGTCGGCACTACGAATATCCCAATTGCAATAGGTCTTATACTGATGATGTATCCTCCCCTTGCGAAAGTAAAATATGAAGAACTCGGAGAGGTCTTTAGAAACAGGAAAGTGCTGGGACTCTCTCTGGTCCAGAACTGGCTTATTGGCCCAATCCTTATGTTTCTGCTTGCGATCATTTTTCTACAGGGCTATCCAGAATATATGGTAGGTCTTATCATGATCGGCATAGCCCGCTGTATAGCCATGGTCATAGTTTGGAATGATCTTGCCTGCGGCGACCCTGAGTATGCAGCTGGACTTGTTGCATTCAACTCGATCTTCCAGGTTCTATTCTTTTCGGCATATGCCTATGTCTTTATTACCGTGCTGCCTGAATGGTTGGGACTTAAAGGTTCTATTGTAAACGTTACGATGGGACAGATAGCTGAAAGTGTATTTATCTATCTTGGAATTCCTTTTCTAGCGGGTATGATAAGCAGGTTCTGCCTGCTTAAGATAAAAGGCAGAAAGTGGTATGAGAAGATATTTATTCCTCGGATCAGCCCGGTGACACTTCTTTTTCTGCTTTTTACCATACTCGTCATGTTCTCCTTGAAAGGCAATTACATTGTTAAGTTGCCGCTTGACGTCGTTAAAATAGCGATCCCTCTGTTAATCTATTTCGTTGTCATGTTCCTTGTCTCATTTTATCTGGGAAGAAAGATAGGGGCGGATTATCCTAAGACCGCTACACTCTCCTTCACTGCGGCAAGCAATAACTTTGAGCTTGCTATCGCAGTCGCTGTTGCGGTATTCGGTATCAATTCCGGCTCTGCTTTTGCTACTGTCATAGGTCCACTAATCGAAGTGCCAGTCCTTATCGGGCTGGTGAATGTGGCGCTTTTTTTCCAGAAAAGGTTTTTCACCATTGACCATTGCAAGGTAAAAAACATAAATCCATCATAATATGATCATATCGAATGCAATGAAATTGGCGCCGCTGACAATTATTGCAAATTGTTTAATTGTAAATTAGCTATTATTATTCCTTAAAAAATATCTTTTATAAGGTGTAGTATAAAAATCCTTCACCAGCCATTCCTATATATCTTATTGATTTTATGAAGCTGGGAGTTAACATATTCCTGAAGTTTAACACTATGATATTATAAAACATGGACTTTGAGGTGCTTGATATATCGGGGGACATCGGTTTGAGGGCTTACGGCTCAAGCATTGATGAGGCTTTTGTGAATGCAGGCATTGGCATGTTCAGCCTCATAACGGATATCTCCAGAATAAAGCCTAAAGATGAAATTATTTTAAATATAACTGGAGATTCAAACGAGTCCCTGCTTGTAAATTATCTGAACGAGCTTATATTTCAATTCGACGCATATGGATTTACTGCCTGCAAGATAGAAGTGCTCGAGTTGACCGAAAACATTATAAAAGCTAAGGTCATGGGAGAGACCTTTGACCCTTCAAGACATGCACAGGATTTGCTCATAAAGGCTGCTACATACCATAACCTAAAGATAGAAAAGGTGGATGGCTCTTTTATCGTGGAAGTTATCTTTGATATATAAGTAGTTAGTGGGGGTTGACAGCGTGGAAATAAAAGGAATTAAAAGAATAGATGAAAACAGGCTTGAAGTGCCTTCTGATTACAAACCAGGAATGAGGACAAAAGGTATAATTTATCTCAATAGCCTGTTGGAGCAGGAACTCGAGGTTCAGGCTATCGAGCAGGTGGCAAATGTTGCTACACTACCTGGGATTGTAGGAGCCTCTCTTGCAATGCCGGATATCCACACAGGTTATGGTTTTCCTATTGGAGGCGTTGCTGGATTTGATATTAAAGAAGGGATAATTTCGCCTGGCGGCGTGGGATATGATATAAATTGCGGCGTTAGGCTACTGAGGAGCAGTCTTACAAGAAAAGATATAGAGCCTAAAATAAAAGAACTTGTCAGTGCATTATACAACGAAATACCATCAGGTGTTGGTTCAAAGGGAAAGCTCCGTTTAGGCACTGAAGAATCCAAGAAGGTTCTCCTTAAAGGCGCTGTTTGGGCAGTTGGCGAAGGATATGGCACTAAGTCTGACCTTGAAAGAATTGAATCAGGAGGGTGCCTCGAGGGCGCCGACCCTGATCTGATCAGTCAAAAGGCTTACGAAAGGGGCAGAGTTCAACAGGGCACTCTCGGCTCTGGCAACCATTTTCTCGAAATTCAGTATATAGATCAGATTTATGACGATGATATCGCTAATATTATGGGAATTTTCAAAAATCAGATAACCATTATGATACATACTGGTTCAAGGGGATTCGGGCATCAGATATGTACCGACTTTATAGAGGTAATGGAGAAAGCAGCAAGAAAATACAATATCGATTTGCCCGACAAAGAACTCGCTTGTGCCCCGTTTAGCAGTCAGGAAGGCAAAGATTATTTCTCCGCCATGAAGGCAGCTGCTAATTATGCCTGGGCTAACCGTCAGTGTATAACTCATTGGACAAGAGAAATCTTTCAGAAATTCTTGCACATACCTCCTACGACACTTGGGATGAGCATTGTTTATGATGTTGCCCATAATATTGCCAAAGTGGAAGAACACATTGTCAATGGCAAAAAAATCAAACTTGTCATACACCGCAAGGGTGCAACACGTGCATTTCCGCCAGGACACCCCGAACTTCCTGATGTTTACAGACAAATTGGACAGCCTGTTTTAATCCCTGGAGATATGGGAAGGGCATCGTTTGTTCTTGTCGGAACTCAAAAGGGTATGGCTGAATCTTTTGGTTCAACATGCCATGGCGCTGGCAGGGTTTTATCACGCCATCAGGCTATTAAAAAAGCCAAGGGGCGCGCTATCTGGCGAGAGATGGAGGATAAGGGAATAATTGTAAGGGCTGCCGGCAGAGAAACCCTTGCTGAGGAAATGTCAGAGGCTTATAAAGATGTCTCAGCGGTAGTTGATGTGGTTCACAACGCTGGCATATCAACGAGGGTTGCCAGACTGAAACCACTGGGAGTAATTAAAGGATAAAAAAGTAAACTATGGAGAAAAAACTCAGGATAGGTAAGATACCATATGTCAACCTTTACCCGATTTATCAGACTATTCAAAGCAAATCTGATTGCGCTGGATATGAATTTGTAGAGGGAGTTCCCTCTCAACTTAACAGGATGCTCAGAGAAGGGCAGTTAGACGTTAGCCCTTCTTCATCAATTGAGTATATAAGAACCCCCCATCTCTATCAGCTTATAGATGGTCATTCTATAAGCTGCTCGGGTTGTATTGCGAGCATCTTGCTATTTTCGCCTGTGCCTATTGAAAACCTTAACAATAAACAAATATTCGTTACGAGCCAGTCAGAGACATCAATCGCACTGCTCCAGATAGTCTTAAAAATTTTTTATCGCATTGACTGCAACTTGATTGTTACAGATAAACCTGAAAATATGGAGGGTGCGGCATTCTTTTTGATTGGAGATGATGCTTTAAGAATGCACAAAAAATTATCAATAAATAATGATTCACTGCTGATTTATGATCTTGGTGAACTCTGGGCAGATCATACAAATCTGCCTTTCGTCTTTGCCCTCTGGATAGCAAGAAGAGACATTTATCAGGACAACTATAAAAGACAACTATTAATTAAATTTATTGCTGACCTTGATAGCGCAAGAGATTCGTTTAGGTCAGATATTTTTCTCATATCCGGCTCAAATTGCATTAGAGATTTCATGACTAAGGAGGAAGTCATTTCTTACTGGAACAAGATTAGTTATAACCTGACGGATTCTCATAAAGAATCCCTTGAGCTTTTCAGCCGTTATCTTCGTCAAATATCCTATTTGTAGTAAATACAGGGTGCTGCAAAAAATATACTTGAACAGGGATTTAACATGATTTCATTGCCGAAGGAATACCCTTCTTAGTTCATGTGCAACACCTTAACGGTCAGCTTATTAGCTTCTCAATATTCGCGCTGTGGCTCCTGTTTCGTTTTCAGCCTCGAGGGGTGTTATCCATGGCTTCAGCAATAGTATTATATTTCTGCTACTGCAGAACATCAATAAAACATTCTGGAAAGGTAAAACATAAAATAGTTTTTTTCTGGTCAGGCAGAAGGATGGTGCTTTTATGAAAATAGATTGGTATCAGTTAAGCATAAAAGAAGTCTTTGAGAAGCTCAATACATCCGAAAAAGGACTCTCTGATAGCGATGTCAAAGAACGTCTATCCAAGTATGGATCTAATATACTCGTGGAGGAAGATAAGGTTAGTAAATTAAAACTATTGATTCACCAATTTGCAAGCCCGTTGATTTACATATTGATTATAGCTGCTGTTATTACCTTCATCCTCAAGGAATACATTGACACAGGCGTTATTATGGCAGTAGTGATTTTGAATGCCATTATTGGTTTTTTTCAGGAATACAAGGCTGAGAAGAGCATAAGGGCTTTAAAAAAGATGGTGATCCCTCGTGCACGAGTGATAAGAGACAATAACGAAAAAGAGGTTAAAAGCGAAGAACTTGTTCCTGGAGATATAGTCATGCTTACTTCAGGGACAAGGGTCCCGGCTGATATAAGACTTACCCATACAATTGAGCTTAGAATTGATGAGTCTATGCTTACAGGGGAATCTTTGCCTTCGGAAAAAAATAGACACACAATACATGCCGACAAATTAACACCTGGCGACCAGAGAAATATGGCATTCATGGGAACTATTATTTTAAGTGGAAGGGCTAAAGGTGTTGTTGTTACCACAGGAACCTCAACTATACTTGGTGGTATTGCTACTGAGGTAAGAAAATTTGAGTTAATTCGGACCCCGCTTCAAGAAAAGTTTGATAGGTTTGCCAAAAGAATAGGTCTTGTAGTGTTACTAGCGGCACTTGCTTTATTTGGGTTTGGTATCTTATCAGGTGAGAACGTAAAAGCTATGTTTATGACGGTAGTTGCAGCTGCTGTCGCTACCGTGCCAGAAGGACTCCCTATTGTTATAACGATCACACTCGCTGTTGGCGTAGCGAGGATGGCAAGAAAAAATGCGATTATCAGATCACTTCCAGCGGTTGAAACTTTAGGAAGCACTACAGTTATAGGTTCAGATAAAACAGGCACATTGACCAAAAATGAGATGACGGTAAAATTAATTTACGATGGAAAGCATACTTACGAAGTTACAGGTAGTGGTTATGAACCAAAGGGAGATATACTGCGTGATGGAGTACATATCAAATCCAAAGAACTTAAAAATCTCATGCAATTATTACGAATAGGGCTTCTTTGTAATGAATCCGATGTTTATAAAGAAGGTGATTTTTACAAAATTGAAGGTGACCCTACCGAAGGCGCTCTGATAATTGCTGCATTGAAAGTGGGACTTAACCACATAGAAGAAAGAGAAAAATATGTGCAGATATCTTTGATACCTTTTGAGTCTGAGCGCAGTTATATGGCAAGTCTTCACAAGCACAGAGGCAAAAAACTGATATTTGTTAAAGGAGCACCCGAAAAAGTAATCAATATGTGTTCAAGAGATGTCGAGGGTAAAAGCTTAAATAAAAAAGAAATACTTCATGTAGCATCTGCCTTTGCTCAAGAGGGGATGAGAGTTCTTGCTTTTGCTTATAATGAAGCACCTGATGAACTTGATGAATTCTCTTGCAAAGAATTAGAGAGTTGTCGCGATATAGCATCAGGGCTTATTTTTGCCGGGCTTCAAGGTATGATAGACCCGCCAAGAGAAGAGGCGGTAGAAGCTATAGAAGGATGTAAAAGAGCTGGCATCAAAGTCGTGATGATAACAGGTGACCATCCTATTACAGCAAAGGCAATAGCCAAAAAGCTTGGGATATCAGATGATAATGCTCAAATACTTATTGGGAAGGAGATTGAAGACATGGACGATGCAGAACTTTTCAAAAAGGTCGAGACTGTATCAGTCTATGCAAGGGTTTCGCCTCTCCATAAATTAAGGATATGCGAACAGCTCAAGAGACATGGACATATAGTTGCAATTACAGGGGATGGAGTGAACGACGCCCCTGCCCTAAAAGCTGCCCATATAGGAATTGCGATGGGTAGAACTGGCACTGATGTGGCTAAAGAGGCTTCTGATATGGTTATTGTTGATGATAATTTTGCAAGCATTTTTCATGCAGTAAGAGAAGGCAGGATAGTTTTTGACAACATAAGAAAAGTAGTGTTCTTTCTCATACCAACTGGCATATCAGCTATACTAACTATCATGGGCGCTCTATTATTAGGACTTCCTTCCCCATATCTGCCCTCACAGTTACTTTGGATAAACCTTGTAACCAATGGACTTCAAGTAATAGCCTTATCTTTTGAGCCAGGTGAAAAAAATGTTCTCCAAAGACCACCTTTGAACCCTAATGAAGGCATAATGTCGAAGATTTTAATTCAGCGCACTTTTTTTGTTGCTGCTGTTATATCTATTGGTGTAGTTTATAATTTTTATATAGCTTATACCAAAGAAGGAACAACACTTGAACATGCTCGCACTATAGCGGTTACTACAATGGTTGTTTTTCAGTTTTTACAGGCTTGGAACAGCCGCTCTGAATGGCAGTCAATATTTAATATGCACCCTCTTGGCAACCCTTTTCTTTTTTATGGTCTCATAGCATCTTTTCTCGCTCAAATTGCGATGATTTATACCCCAGCATTACAGTGGGTTTTCAAAACAGAACCTTTGAATGCCAACGATTGGCTGATTATAATGCTACCTGCTTTAAGCGTGATATTGGTTGTCGAGATAGATAAGATGATTAGAAGGAAAGAGGGTGAATAATAGCCTATAAATTTATTACATATCCCTTCTGCCCTCAAGCGCTTTAGTTAGAGTAACCTCATCAGCAAACTCTATGTCGCTGCCTATTGGCAGTCCGTAGGCGATACGGGTGACTTTAATATTAAATGGTTTCAGTAATTCATTTATGTAACGTGCGGTAATTTCGCCTTTTGTATTAGGATTTGTAGCGAGGATGATCTCTTGAATACCATCAGCCTGTATTCTGGCAATCAACTCCTTAATCTTCAGTCTTTCAGGGGTTATGCCATCTGCTGGCGAGAGAGAGCCAAGTAGTACATGATATGTGCCTTTAAATATCCCGGTCTTCTCTATAGCCAGTATATTGCTGGGCTCTTCCACAACACATATTCGAGTTTTGTCTCTTGAAGGGCTTGCGCAAAAGGCACATGGGTCTATATCTGTTATATTGAAGCATATTGAACAGAACCGAGCCTTGTCCTTTAGGTTTAAGACAGCTTGTGCGAGCGATCTCGCATCTTCATCAGGCATGTTGAGGATAAAAAAAGATAGCCTTTGAGCAGTCTTCCTGCCTATGCCCGGAAGCTTTGTGAGATTGTTTATTAATTCATCGATGATATTCTGCGTCATAGAAATAAAGATTTTTTAAACCTCAACATCCAAGTCTCTTCCAAGATATGCCCTCTGGACATCCCTGTTGGCAAGGAGGTCTTCTGCAGAACCCTGTAGAAGCACCCTGCCAGTTTCAAGGACATAGCCTTTATCGGCAATCTTAAGGGCGCTCCTTGCATTTTGTTCGACGAGTAGAACGGTAAGCCCTAAATCATTTCTCAACTTTTGGATATACTCTAATATCTCTTTTACTATCAAAGGAGCTAAGCCCATGCTTGGTTCATCAAGTAATAGCATCTTAGGCCTCGCCATCAAGGCTCTGCCAATAGCTAACATCTGCTGTTCGCCGCCGGAAAGGGTCCCGGCGAGTTGTTTCTTGCGCTCATTAAGAACAGGAAACATCTTATATATCTGCTCGATGTCTTTTTTGATTTCAGCCCGCTTGCCAAATGAATATGAATGATAAGCGCCTAAAAGCAGGTTGTCTTCAACGCTCAATGGCTTAAAAACGAGACCCCTTTCAGGCACATGCGAGATTCCTGCCTTGACAATCTTTTCAGCGGGCAGTTTTGTAATTTCTTCATTGTTGTATCTGATGCTGCCCCCTGTCACCTTAAGCAATCCTGATATCGCACTTAAAAGGGTCGTTTTGCCGGCGCCATTGCTCCCTATGAGAGCAACTATTTCACCCCTGTTTACATGTATAGAAAGCCGCTTTATCGCATGTATCTTTCCATAGTGAACATCAACATTTTTGATTACCAGCATCGTCTCTTTAGACGCTGTCATTCTTCTGCCCCCAAATATGCCTTGATTACCGCTGGGTCCCGCTGGACATCATGAGCGGTCCCATCGGCTATAACCTCGCCGAAATTCAAAACGGTTATCCAGTTGCTTATCTTCATAACGAGTTCCATGTCGTGGTCGACGAGCAAAATGGTTATCCCCTTGTCTTTAAGAATGCTGATAATAGTCTCTCCGAGTCTTTTGGTTTCCTTGATATTCAGTCCAGCAGCTGGCTCATCAAGGAGAAGAAGCTTAGGCTCAGTGGCCAAAGCCCTTGCTATCTCCAATATTCTTTGCTCACCCACAGGCAGATTAGAGGATAACTCGTTTTTCCTATGGGATAACCCTATATATTCAAGAATCTCCTCAGCCTTCTTTTCAGTCTCCCTTTCTTCCCGTCTTGCGCTTGGAAGTCTGAAGCCTGATGATATTAAGCCAGCCTTTGTCTTGATGTGCCTGGCAACCATAACATTTTCAAGGACGGTCATATTAGAAAACAATTCAAGATGCTGGAAGGTTCTCGAAATACCCAAAAGAGCAATTTTGGTGGGAGGTAGATTATTCACTTGCTTGTCTAAAAAAATTACCTCGCCGGTATCGGGGCCATAAATGCCGGTGATAATATTCATAAGTGTTGTCTTGCCGGCACCGTTAGGTCCTATCAGCGAGCTAATGCAGCCATTGTTTACTGTAAAACTGACATTTTTCAGTGCCGTAAGGCCGCCAAAGCTTTTGTATATACCTTTAATTTTGAGCAAGGACTGCCCCTTTGAGTTTTTTAATTTTTTCGGCTATTATCGGCACAAGCCCTTTTCTGAAGAACATCAGGGAGAGGGTAAGAATTAAGCCATAAACAAGGACATCGAATTCCTCAAATCTTCTGAGCAGTTCGGGCAAAATAGTTATAATAACGGCTCCAACTATAGCCCCCCACAGATTGCTGATCCCGCCCACTACAGCCATCATCACTATCAAAACGGAATGAAATAATGTGAAGGTGCTTGGACTGACAAAGGTTATATAATGGGCATACAGGCTGCCAGCGATAGACGCATATACGGCGCCTATGATAAAGACCTTTATCTTCAAGGATACAATATCAAGTCCCATAGCCTTAGAAGCGACTTCGCTGTCATGCATCGCCCTCAAGGCCCTTCCTGTTCTGGAGTTAATAAAGTTAGCGGAGAACAGCATTATTAATGCGACGATTCCCCATGTCAGGTAGAAAAAACTGATAGGAGTATCAAAGGTATAACCAAGTACGCTGAAGCGGGGTATGTCTCCAAAACCTGATGGACCGCCAGGACCAAACTCATTCAATAAAATATGTATTATCTCTCCAAAGCCCAAGGTTGCTACGGCAAGATAATGCCCCCTCAGTCTCAAGGCTGGAACGGCGAGTATGACCGCTGCAATAGCAGCTATTACAGCGGCTAAGACAACGCTCAGTATAACGGGCAAGCCGAGCTTGAGGCTTAAAATTGCAGAGATATAAGCCCCAATTCCATAAAATCCTGCCTGCCCCAACGATATCTGACCTGCGTATCCCATTAGAATACACAAGCCCAAAGCAAGGAGGGCGTTAATTCCAGCAAAAATCGCTATGCTTAAATTATAAGGGGTTCCTAAAAGCAGAGGGAAGATCGAGATTAATATTATGAATGCTGCAAAAGTTACGAAATTATGCCTGTTCATAAGCTAAAACTTCCTCAACTGGGCTACTGAGGCGCTGCCAAAAATGCCAGCAGGCTTGTAAAACAGAATCAGAAGGAGAATTATTAAAGCGACTGCATCCTTAAGCCCTGAATGAAGATAACCAGCAGTCAGAGATTCAAGGATGCCAATAGTAAAGCCCCCGACAACCGCGCCCCTGCCCCTGCCAAGTCCGCCAAGGATAGCAGCGCAAAATCCCTTTACTGCAAGCATGGGACCTTTATCATATTCCATCAGTGAGATGGGTGTGATGGCAATCCCGCCTATAGCGCCTATAACAGCGCTAATGATAAAAGAAAGCATGACCATTTGAGAAACATTTATCCCGACAAGTTTAGCTGCGGTAACATCTACGGCACATGCCTTCATTGCCTTGCCGATGATAGTTTTGTTGAAGAAAAGAAAAAGCAGAATAATGCAAAAGGCGCTGATGCCTATAACCCATAACGCCTGCTGCTGAATAATAGCCCCAAAGATGTTTATGGGTTCGCCTTCAGTAAATGGGGGATATCCATAAGGGTCTTTGCCGAATTTAAACATCAGAAGCCCCTTTAAGAGTATGGAGACAGATATTGTGATCATTATCATAAGTAATAAATCTGTCTTCTTTATTGGTCTGATTGTAAGCCTTTCCATAAGAAGTGCGACAATGGCAACTGAAAGTATGGCGAGAATTACTGACAATAAAAAAGGAAGCTTTAAAGATACGCTGAAGAACCACATCATAAGTCCGCCTATAACTACGAACTCGCCCTGAGCAAGATTGAGAATCGATGTGGCATTGTAAATTATATTAAAGCCCACACCAACAAGGGCATACACAGCCCCAACCGTGATGCCAGAAAAAAGAAATTGCAGAAAAACTGTCAGCAAATCAAGACACTCCCCAAAATATAATTTAAAGACAAAATAAATGCAGATAGGCTTTGAATGATATTACTAAAGATAAAATTAAAGTTCCTGAGGAGGATTAAACAACCATTAATATATACAATTTTTAATTTAATCCAACCTTCAATTAAGAGCTCAAGGCTCAAACCCTATCTGTCTTATAAAAGGTTTATTTTAATTTAATTTCTATCCAAAATCATACCCATCCAAAATAAATTCTTATATACTTGGCAATCCGAGGGATATGATGCGATTTCTGGAGCCAAAGTCACGGGCGACCTCAAGGAGGCTGAAAACGAAGCGGAAGCCTCGCCGATACTACAAAACTAAGTATGAAGCCTCACAAAGGCTTACCCATGCACGAAGGTAGTGCTTTGGCAAAGAATTCGTGTTATATCCCTGCTTGAATATTATTTTTGGACACCTGTGATCCAAAAATAATAGAAACAGGAAAGCTAACTGCTTTCCTGTTTCTGAATCCTGCTATATCTTTTACTATTTTAGAAGCTCCCAGTCGCCATTTTTTACAACCACCATTTCGAAGGCAGTTCTGTCGAGGCCGCAGTGTTCAGTAGGAGACATATTGAAGATGCCGCCGGTAGCAGGCCAGTTTTTAATTTCGTTTTCGATGTAGTCCCTAATTTTCTTTTTATCAGGTCCCACTTTTTTTAGGGCTTCCACAACCATCATAAGAGCATCATGGGCATGACCGCCGAATGTGCCAGGTTCGCTCTTGAATCTTGCCTCATAATCCAATGTGAATTTCTTTAATACAGCCTTTTGAGGGTGCTTATCCGGAAGTTTATCCCAGACCACTATTCTTCCAAGGGGAGCTATTATGCCTTCAGATGCCTTGCCAGCGAGTTCAATGTTTCTCTTGCTGCCCCAACCGTGGCTTTGATAGAGCGGGATGCCCATTTTCAAGGCATGCCAGTTCTTTGTGACGATAACCTGTCCAGGCCCAACAGACCAGTTGATTATTGCCTGCGCACCTGCAGCCTTTATCTTGGTAAGCTGAGTTGTCATATCAGTGTCTTTCGGTCCGTAGCGCTCATCTGCAACTATTGTCATCCCAAATTTTGGAGCCATGTCATTAAGGGCTTTTCTGCCGGCATCTCCATAACCCGTAGTTATTGTTAAAATGCCAAGCTTGCTAATACCCTGCTTCTTTATGTAAGTGTAAAGAGCTTCTACAACGCTGAAATCGTATTGGGCAACTTTGAATATCCAATACCTCTCGGCTACTGGCTGGGTGATTGATGCTCCTGTTGCGCATGATATCATCGTCGTTTTTGCATTATTCATAATAGGAACAAGAGCCATTGATTCACCAGTGGTCGAGGGACCTATGATAGCAAGAACATTGTCCTTGTCAAGGAGCTTTTTTGCTGCAAGGACGGCGTGTGTTTCATCGCTTTTTGAGTCCTCTACAATAACTTCAATAGGATGCCCATTAATTCCACCAGCTTTGTTAATCTGTTCCTGGAGCATGATAACGGCATTCTTTTCAGGCTCCCCCAAAAATGAAGCAGCCCCGGTTACCGAGAAAATAGCCCCTATTTTATAAGGCTCTTTTGCAAAGGCAGGAACAAAATACACAGATATGACTAAAAAAATTATGATTATCTTCAAGAATGATCTCATCTCTCTCCTCGCACTTTGTTATTAATTTATTTCAATAACTCCCAGTCGCCATTTTTGACTACAACCATCTCGAACGCAGTCGAATCCAGTCCGCAATGGTCTTTTGGTGACATATTAAATATGCCACCGGTGCCAGGCCAGTTTTTGATATTGTTTTCGATATAATCCCTTATCTTCTTTTTATCAGGACCAACCTTTTTAAGGGCTTCCACAACCATCATAAAGGCATCGTAAGCATGACCCCCAAAAGTACCTGGTTCGCTCTTGAATTTTGCCTCGTAGTCAGTTGTATATTTTTTCAGAAGAGCCTTCTGTGGATGTTTATCTGGCAGCTTATCCCATACTACAAGCCTTCCCAGTGGAGCAATCACGCCTTCGGCAGCTTTTCCTGCAAGTTCGATGTTCTTTTTACTTCCCCACCCGTGGCTTTGATAAAGGGGTATGCCCATTTTTAAAGCATCCCAATTCTTTGTAACTATTACCTGGCCAGGTCCGACAGACCAGTTGATTACTGCCTGGGCGCCTGCAGCTTTTATCTTGGTCAGCTGAGTGGTCATATCACTGTCTTTTGGTCCGTATCTCTCATCTGCGACAATGGTAATGCCGTATTTAGGCGCTAATTCCAGAAGCGCTTTTCTGCCTGCATCTCCAAAGGCTGTAGATATTGTTACTATTCCAACCTTTGTAATTTTTTGCTTCTTCATATGCATAAAAATAGCTTCAACAGCGCTAAAATCATACTGAGGTGATTTAAATATCCAGTATCTTTCCTCGACAGGTTGTGTTATTCCAGCGCCTGCTGCGCATGATACTAAAGGAGTTTTGGCATTCGTCATAATCGGTATTACTGCCATTGATTCGCCCGTTGTTGATGGCCCAACAATAGCGAGCACATTGTCTTTCTCAAGCAGTTTCTTTGCTGCAAGGACAGCGTGAGTTTCATCGCTTTTGGAGTCTTCAATGATAACCTCAATAGGCGTCCCGTTTATTCCGCCAGCTTTATTAATCTGTTCCTGGAGCATGATCAGGGTATTTTTCTCTGGCTCTCCAAGGAACGATGCAGCACCTGTTACCGATAAAATAGCCCCAATCTTATAAGCTTGCTTGGCATGTGTAAGTCCGGATATTGCAAATACGAACAAGCAAGCAACTAATCCCACTAAAAAAATCTTCCCAATCTTTTTCATTGCCACCTCCCTTGATTTAGATATAAAGCCTCAAGAGTATAAACCTCTTATGACTTCGATATCCTGATGTGCAACTTTAAATTTTTTGACCAAAGCAAAAAGCACTTAAATATAATTTTTCAAACAGTTAAAGATATCATAAATGAAAGGAGAAAACAAGAAACATAGATTTCCTATCAAAGCCCTAGTTCTTCAGGCACTCCAATCCTTCCGAGCACTGCGGAGGCAGCGGCAACAGCAGGATTGCACAGGTAAACCTCGCTCTGGGGATGCCCCATCCTTCCAACAAAGTTTCTGTTTGTCGTAGCCAGAGCCCTTTCCCCTTTAGAAAGAATGCCCATATAACCTCCAAGACAGGGACCGCAAGTAGGGGTAGAAACCACCGCCTCTGCGTCTATGAATATCTCTATTAATCCCTCTTTCATAGCCTGTTTATATATAAGCTGCGTGGCTGGGATTACTATCATCCTTAGATTCGGGTTCACCTTCCTGCCTGCTATCACCTGCGCTGCTTCTCTGAGGTCTTCAAGTCTTCCGTTAGTGCATGAACCTATAACGACCTGGTCAATTGTGATATGTGACAACTCTAAGGCAGGTTTTGTATTTGATGGAAGGTGTGGACAGGATACAGTGAGTGGTATCTTTGAACAATCATATTCCCTGACCTCTTCATAAATCGAATCGGGATCGGAATTGTAAAAAGTATATCCCCTTTTTGCGCGCCCTTTTACATATTCCTCGGTAATGGAATCGGGGACGATTATACCGCTTTTTCCACCTGCCTCTATAGCCATATTGCATATTGTTAGCCTGCCATGCATTGGCAATGCCCTGATAGCCTCCCCCTCAAATTCCATTGCTTTGTATAAAGCGCCGTCAACACCGATATCTCCGATTGTGTGCAGTATCAAATCCTTTCCGCCGACCCATTTGTTAAGTTTCCCGCGATATATAAACTTCATAGACTCTGGGACCTTGAACCAACATTCTCCTGTTGCCATAGCAGCGGCAGCGTCAGTAGAGCCGACTCCTGTAGCAAAAGCCCCAAGAGCACCATAAGTGCATGTATGGCTATCTGCTCCGATTACAACATCACCAGGCAGAACAAGTCCCTGTTCGGGCAGAAGGGCGTGTTCAACCCCCATTCTACCGACCTCAAAGTAAAGGTCAAGGTTATGCTCCATAGAAAATTCTTTTAGTATCCTGCATTGCTCCGCAGCCTTGATATCCTTTTGAGGGGCAAAATGATCTGGAATCAAAGCTATTCGGCTTTTATCAAAGACACCTTTTGCCCCAATTTTTTTAAACTCCTGTATAGCTATAGGAGCTGTAATATCGTTTGCCAGCACAAGGTCAACCCTTGCATTTATGAGTTCACCGGGATAAACCTTCTCTTTACCACAATGAGCAGCAAGTATCTTCTCCGTGATGGTCATCTATCCTCCTTATGCAATAAATTTAAATTCAAACTTGTGTGATTGCCCATTTTGTAAATTTTCTGGCTTCCATAGAGAATCCACCCATCCACAAGCCTGTCACTGAGCTTGCCGAAGGGATAAGTGTGACATTTTAAGTCGAAATATGACATGATTGCTCCAAAAGATTTTACTAAACCTCAGATATATCCCGATTTTTTGAGAGCTGACAATAAACTGGAATCACTATTTATGTTAAGAAATTTTGCTACATATTTCCCCAAAATATCAGCCTCGAGATTCACTGTATCTCCCGTATTTTTATACCCTATAGTGGTTAAAGAGGCTGTGTGGGGTATAATAACAACGCTAAACGAATCTTTTAAAACCTCAACTATAGTGAGGCTGATGCCGTCAACTGCGACCGAACCCTTATCCACAAGATACTTTAGTATTTCCAGAGGTGATTCAATTTCTATTCTGATTGCATTTCCCGTTATCCTTTTTGATCTGATCCTGCCCACACCGTCAACATGACCTGTGACGAAATGACCGCCGAGCTTTGAGTCAGCCCTTAGCGACGGTTCTATATTGACTCTATCGGCTTTTTTAAGTCCTCCTAAATTGGTAGCCTTCAGAGTTTCGTATGATACATCGAAGGAGATGATGTTTCCCTTGATATCCACGACAGTCAGGCAGGCACCATTAACACAGATACTGTCTCCAACTTTTGCATCTACCACGATCTCGCTGCATTTTATCGAGAGAGAAGCATTTTCTGCTTTTCTCTCCAATGAAACTACCTCGCCAAGCTCTACAATCAATCCAGTAAACATAAGTTTAAATTTAGTGTATTAAATTACCGATTCTTGCAAAACGCGGCAGTTTCTCGCCATCGTCCCATGACCAGTAAAGTATGAAAGCTTTCCCCCTTATATCTTTATGGCTTACAAACCCCCAATAACGGCTATCAAAACTCTGGTCTCTATTGTCCCCCATCACAAAATACATACCCTTCGGCACCGTAAGGGGACCAAAGTTATCTCTCGGCTCTCTGCCGCCCCTTATCAAATATATATCAGTGTGTTGGACATAAGGCTCGTTCAGCTTCTTGCCATTTAAAAAAATCTCTTTATTTCTTCCCTCTATTGTGTCTCCCTCAACAGCGATAATCCTTTTTATAAAATCCCTGTCAGGTTCATGGGGGAACCTGAAAACTATGATATCACCCCTCTCAGGTTTTTTAATAATCATTATTTTGTTATCGCTCAAAGGTATCTTTGTCCCGTAAATGAATTTATTAACAAGGAGATGATCCCCAATTAGAAGGGTTGGGATCATAGAGCCAGATGGAATTTTGAATGCCTGCACAAAGTAAGCCCTGATAAAAAGCGCCAAAATCAACGCCAATCCTATTGCCTTTGCATATTCCCATAACTTGTTTGTTTTCTTCTTTTGCATTAAGTTAGCCTGATTTCCTTTCTGTTATTCCTTAACCGTCAGAATGGACAGGAAAGCCTCCTGCGGTATTTCTATTCGTCCGATTTGTTTCATCTTTTTTTTGCCTTCTTTTTGTTTTTCAAGCAGTTTTCTTTTTCTTGTTATATCGCCTCCGTAACACTTTGCAAGAACATTTTTTCTGAGGGCTTTAATGCTCTCCCTTGCTATTATTTTTCCCCCTATAGCAGCCTGAATGACTATCTCAAAGAGTTGTCGTGGTATAAGCCCCCTAAGCTTTTCAACTATCTCACGACCTTTATAATAAGCCCTTTCTCTGTGAACAATCAAGGAAAGGGCATCAACAGGTTCTCCATTAAGAAGTATATTGAGTTTAACGAGATCAGATTCCCTGTATCCAACAAACTCATAGTCCATTGACGCATACCCTCTTGAAATAGACTTGAGCTTGTCGTAGAAATCCCACAGCATCTCGCTTAATGGTAGTTCATAGGTAACAACAACTCTTTCTTTGCCTATGAATGAGAAGTCTTTCTGAACGCCTCTTTTGCCCTGACAAAGTTCAAATATATGACCAAGATAACTCTGGGGAGTAAATATTGTGACCTTAACATAAGGCTCCTCCACCTTAATGAATCTATCGGGGAGACTGCTTGGATTATCAATATAAACATATTTTAGCGGGTCAGTGAAAACCTTGTAAATTACGGTTGGGGCAGTGCTGATAAGGGAAAGATCGAATTCCCGTTCGAGTCTTTCACGGATTATCTCCATGTGTAGGAGCCCCAAAAAACCGCACCTAAAACCAAATCCAAGAGCTGATGAGAGTTCATGCTCAAAGGTAAATGAAGAATCATTGAGTCTCAACTTGCCCAGTGCATTTTTCAGTTCTTCATATTGAATGGGCTCTGTTGGGTAAAGACCGCAGAAGACCATGGGTTTTATCTCTTTATAGCCCGGTAACGGCGTTTCAACAGGGTTTAGAGCATTTGTCAGAGTATCGCCAATTTTTGTATCAGCTATATTTTTTATTGTTGCTATAACATAGCCTACCTCACCAGAAGACAATGCCAAAACATCTGACATTTTAGGTGTAAAAACACCAACCCTTGATACCTCGTATTCTTTGTTTACCGCCATTAATTTTATCTTCATGCCGGGTTTTATCATCCCATCAAAGACCCTCACCAAAACAACAACACCCAGATAATTGTCAAACCATGAATCAAATATAAGCGCCTTCAGAGGCTTTGTATCAGAACCAGCAGGCGGGGGTATTTTTTTAACTATCGCATCAAGGACTTCCTTTGTTCCAACGCCTGTCTTGGCGCTTGTCAGAATAGCTTCTGAGCAGTCTATGCCGATGAAATCCTCAATCTGTCTCTTAATGTTGTCAGGTTGAGCAGCGGGGAGGTCTATTTTATTAATTATAGGGATTATTTCGTGGTTGTGCTCAATTGCCAGATAGGCATTTGCGAGCGTTTGCGCTTCAACGCCTTGTGTAGCATCCACTATCAAAAGGCTTCCTTCGCAGGATGCAAGGCTTCTCGATACCTCATATGAAAAATCAACATGACCTGGTGTGTCTATAAGGTTTAAGAGATAGGTGCTGCCGTCATCAGCTTTGTAATTCAGCCTTACTGCGTGGGCTTTTATTGTAATGCCTCTTTCTCTCTCGAGGTCCATGGTATCAAGCATTTGCTCCATCATCTCTCTTGGACTGACAGCGCCTGTAAACTCAAGAAGCCTATCGGCTAACGTGGATTTGCCGTGGTCTATATGAGCTATGATTGAAAAATTGCGTATTTTTTTATCCATAATTCTGTTTTTATCGGGTTCAAAAGATTAGATTCCCAAGTATGCCCATTGAGTCGAGTTGCTAAAAAAGATATTATGTGACACAACCTCACGGAAGTTTTTGGGCATTGAAAAATGTTTAGGTCGGACTGAATCTCTTAAGAGCTATAGCAGCAGAGCCTATAATCCCTGCGTCGTCGCCTAAATAAGAGGGAATTATTTTAGTTCTCTCAAAAAGCTCTTTCAGTGACCTCCTTGATGCCTCTTTTATAGCCTGTTCAACATAAATATTCCAGGAACCTGTAAGACCACCCATAAGTATAATTGCTTCAGGACTAAAAACATTAATGACGTTTGCAAGACCTAGACCAAGATTTCTGCCTGCATCCCGGAGGGCGTCTCTGGCAAGAGAGTCTCCTTCAAGGGCTGATTTGTATATATCTTCTGCTGTAACCTTGAAATAATTGCCATTATATAGGTTTTTGAGTATAGTGTCAGCTCCATCTTTTATATGCGAGATTGCATACTCAACAATAGCGGAAGCAGAGGCATGGGCTTCGAGGCAGCCGGTATTGCCGCATCCGCACTTGTTACCTCCATGATTAATCGTGATATGTCCTATTTCAGCAGCTACTGGAAGGAGTTCATTTTCAATCACTATTCCACCACCGATTCCAGTGCCGAGCGTAATCATGACGAAACTTTTGTAATCCCTTCCTGCACCTGATATTTTTTCGCCATATGCAGCAGCATTGGCGTCATTTTCAATTAAAACAGGGGTTTTATGCCTCTCAGACACCTCTTTAACAAGATTTACTCCGTTCAAGGCAGATATATTGGGAGATTTCACCACCACGCCGCTTTCTCTATCAATTATGCCAGCCACAGCAATACCGATTGCGATAATATCATCAGGACATTCATTAAAAAGCGAATCGAATAATTTATGAAGTGTTAAGAGAGGGTCTTTACCAATAGGTTCTTTAAGTTTATACAAAACCTCGTGTTTTCTGGACATAAGCGACATCCTTATATTAGTCCCACCTATATCAACGCCTATTGCAAAACTCTTGTGTTTCAAGATAGCCTCATTTCAGTAGCAATTTTTAATTATAACAGACGCAATCAACTTTTGAAATCAAAACGACAGACCCAAATATAGGGTTAAACTCTCAAAAAAGCTGATTTATTAAGTTATTGCGAGAGAGCATCTTTAGTAATTTTTTCAGCTGTTTCAAAAACAGCTTTTTTACCTTCCATCGTCCGTGCCTCTATATAAAATCTCACTTTCGGTTCAGTCCCGGAAGGTCTTATCATAAGCCATGAACCGTCGTCAAAAACGAGCTTTATACCGTCCACATCTATAACTTCTATGATTATCCTATCATTACCACCAATTTTAACAGATGAACCTTTTTTATATCTTTCGCTGATTGATTTGAGTTTTTTAAGCAGAGGCTTGCCTGCTAAAGAACGGTCAACAGATACCCCAGACCTGTCAGGATAATAGTAGCCGTATTCCTGCATCAATTCTTTTAAATAATCACCCAAGTTTTTACCCGTAACCGCTACCATCTCTATTGCAAGGAGAAGCCCAAAAATTGCGTCTTTCTCGAGGGTATGATTGTAGGCTGAAATACCGTCTGATTCTTCAAAAGCTACGATAGCCCTTCTTTCAGAAGACCTGCTCATATATTGCCTGAAGTTTTTAAAGCCCACCTGTGTTTCAATTACAGGAATTCCGAGTCTCGACGCTATGGCATTTACGAAATTGCTTGTTCCCACAGACTTGGCTACAACACCATTGATGCCTTTAAAGACATGGAGAAAATGGAAAGCCATTGCCCCAAAGTAATTCATAGGTATCTGCATATTTCCATCGGCATATCTGATACGGTCTCCGTCAGGGTCAAGGATAAAACCAGCCTTAAAACGCGCCTTTGATTGTCTCAAAACCCTCTCGACACCTTCCATGTTCTTTTCCGATGGCTCAGGTGCTATGCCCCCAAAGAGATAATCGTCATCAGTCCTCAAATATTTAATCTTGCTGCTCTCACCGAGAATCCGCTGTATGCGACCCCTTGTTGAGCCGTGCACATTGTCAATGCATATCAGGCAGTCTTCATTGTCTATAAAATCTTTTATCCTTTGAACGTCAAGGGTTTTGCGCTCATTGATATATTTGATATAAAGTTCGGTCAGGTCTATTTTATCTATTTTTTCTGGCTTAACAGGAGCAATTAAGGGTCTTGTCTTCATCATCTCATTCGCTATACCCTCAATTTTTTTAGTTATTTCTGGACCTGCAGGCCCCCCGTCTGAAGGATTGAACTTAAAGCCACCATAATTTGCAGGGTTGTGTGAAGGAGTTAAATTTATCGAGCAAGCTGCCTTAAGCATCTCGATACCTGTAGAAAATTCAGGTGTTGCGGCTTCGCCTGCATACCATGTCCTGATGCCTGCTTTTTGCAAAATACCAAGAACCTCTATCGCAAAATCTGGACCCAAAAACCTGTTGTCATGCCCGACAATAATCCCCGATTTTTTGATACCTTCGAAGTCATTGACTCCGATTGCCTGCATAACCTCCTTCTCAGAATTCTTAAAAAGCTCTACAATTGCAGAGGTTACCACCCTTAGATTATTGAATGTGAAGTCTGTCCCTATTTCACCCCTCCATCCAGATGTGCCAAAAACAATATCTGACGGGGAATTGTTAGTTCTTGCAAAGCTCTCTATTATAGGCAAAAGTTCCTTTCCTTTTGAGACATTAGCCATTATCGCTTTCCAGCATGAGGCGGCATTTTCAAAAATGTCAGGCATTAATACCTCCGATTTTTTAACGTATATTTTATCATATCGGGTCAGTTGACAATAAATACCCTTAACATAAGGCGAATTCGGCGATAGAACTAAAAAGTGTTTTAAAAACGATAAATCAGAATAGGGGGTGTTGTGATTGTAAAAAATACTATTGTATCTTTTTTTCAATAATCTCTCACCAAAGGTTAATAAAAACTTAATCATTTTGTAATATTTCTGTAACTTCTATAAGTAGATAATAGAAATTCAAATTAGTATCTATCCTGGGAAAAAATACACGTGCAGAGTTAAACAAACCTTTGTTTTCTCATTGCCGTAAAAAAGCGATAGAAAACCTCCTTTAATTTAAAGGTCCTTTCGATAACCCGAAAGGTTCGTGCAATTTTTATGATGTCACCCTGAACTTGACGAAGGGTGCCCCTTCGCTTTGCTCCGGGTTTCAATGACAACCTTTTATCGCTATTTACAGATCATTATCATCGTGAAGGAGGCAGATTGAAAGGAAATTTTCTTTGGGGTGTTGCTACTTCGGCTTTTCAGCTTGAAGGTTCTCTGGATGCCGATTGGGCTTCATGGGACTCTATACTAAGCTCAAATCCTGACATAACGAATCATTACACCCTTTACAAAAAAGATTTGCAACTGCTCAAAGAATTGGGGTTGAATGCCTACCGTTTTTCCCTCGAGTGGAGCAGAATCCAGCCGAGAGAAAACATATGGGACGGCAAAGCAATAGCGCATTATCAGGAAATTATTGATATTCTTTTGGAGAACAATATTGAACCTATGCTAACAATACACCACTTCACACACCCTTTGTGGTTCATCAAAAAATACCCGTGGCATAATGAAATATCAATAGAAAAATTTTTAGCTTTTGCGGAAAAGATAGTAACAAAAATCAAAGGTGTCAGATACTGGATTACCTTCAATGAACCTTATGTGCTTATTTTGGGTGGATATCTGGAAGGATGCATGCCTCCCGGAATAAGGGATACATCTTTATCCCTTAGGGCGCTTAAAAATATCTTTATTTGCCATGCCAGAACCTATGATATTATTCATTCTAAAGTCCCTAAGGCGATGGTTAGCATTGCTCATAACATGGCAGCCTTCGCACCGTGGCGCAGGTGGAATCCTTTCGACAGGGCGATCGCTAAAATCGGCAAATATGTTTATAACCACTCTTTACTGGATGCCTTTTTAACAGGAGTAATGAGAATTAAATTTCCCTTCAGAAGGGAGGTTGAAGTTGAACTCCCAATAAAAGACAAGCTGGATTTTTTCGGGGTTAATTATTACACAAGGGTTCACATGCGCTTCAACCCCTTAAAAAAAATGTGCATAGAAGTAAGGCACAGAGATATTGATGGACATGGACTTACTGACGTTGGATGGGAAATTCATCCTTACGGAATTACAAAGGTTTTGAGGTATGCCTCTAAACTGAAGGTCCCATTGATAATTACCGAAAATGGAATCGCAACCCATGATTCAGAAAAGAAGATAAGATTTATGAAACGGCATGTGGACATGATCGAAAAATGCATCAAAGAAGGTATTGATGTAAGGGGTTATTTCTACTGGTCACTAATCGATAATTATGAGTGGCTTCAAGGACTTGACGCGAGATTCGGTCTGTATAAGGTTGATTTTGATACTCTGGAACGGAAGCCGACGGCTGCTGCTACGTATTATTCGTATCTAATAAAAAGTCGGAATTTTTGAGTAATTTAATTTTAAACTAACATCCCAAAATAGCCATAGAAAGCCCAAATTGGCGATAGAACTACACAGCTTTACAAAGTTAATAAAGATAGATAGGAAGGGCTGGCGAAGGGTTTTTATACGACACCTTAATGAAAGAAGGTTAATCAGATTTTGGCAAAAATTATTGCATATAAAAAAATAAAGCGAATCACTGGTGCCCAAAATAATATTCAAGCAGGGATATGACACGATTCCTTTGCCAAAGAACTACCTTAGTCTAGGTCCTAAAATAACGATAGGCGCCTCGTCATCTATGAAAAAGATATTACAAGTAAAAAATACACTCTCCTTTGTTTTTCCCTAATTTTGCCTTGCGGAAGCGGAGAGACCCTACTTCTCTCTCGGAGCTTCTGCAAGGCAAAATAACTCCCTTAAAATATTCAGTCCTCAGTTAGCAGTAATTGTTTGGTTCTCTTACCAGTCATCTATCCGCGCCACTATGCGCACTTTATCTTTCGGTAACGG
>OGCL01000709.1_pt1 | contig 33067 bp, 31 predicted proteins | sample 1570041 | NCBI WGS metagenome assembly OGCL01 (sample SAMN06266162, study PRJEB24511) | hot springs metagenome | isolation source: Hot spring water | place: South Africa: Limpopo | collected 2015-06-22 | reverse complement strand
GGGCGGCACCTCGCGGGTGACGACGGCGCGGGCTGCAATGATGGCGCCGGACCCGATCGTGACCCCCGACATGATCGTGGCGCTATGGCCAATCCAGACGTCGTGGCCGACAACGGTGTCATGGAAGGGCAGGTCCTGATAGCCATCAATGGTCTCGGGGCTGAAGACGCGGAAGGGATAAGTCGTGATACCCGTCATGGCGTGGTTGGCCGAACTGGTGATGATGATCGCCTCCCGGGCGATCTGCACGAAGCGGCCGATGACCAATCTTTCCTGGCTGAAGGGATAGAGGTAGGGCGCAAGAATTTGCGCCGTTTCTTCCGCTCTGCTGGAATGGGTAAAGTAGCTGAAGTCGCCGACCTCCATGCGCGGATGATCGATGACGGCGGCAAGCTGGACGGTCTCGCGATAAGGCGTGCCATCGGCGAGCATGATGGGATGGGGTTGTCTCGGGTCGAGAAAAGGCATGGTTGAGATCCTTGCAAAAGCTTGGCTTGGGCGTCGCGTTAATCGCTGACACCGGCTTCAAATGCTTTGCCTCAGAAGAGGCGGATCTCAGTTGTTCACTGTCAGGGCATCCTTCTTTACGGATGTCAGTCTAACGGATCTGGAGCGTGAACTCCAGACGCAGCTTAAAGAAGGAGGACGCATCATGGCGATCGAAGCGAGCAAAACGGGCGAGCGGACACCGAAGATCCGGTTGGGCATGGTCGGCGGCGGGCAAGGCGCCTTTATCGGCGCGGTGCACAGAATGGCGGCCCGTCTTGACGATCATTACGATCTCGTGGCCGGCGCTCTGTCGTCGACGCCGGAAAAGTCACTCGCTTCGGGCCGTGACCTCGGCCTTGACCCGGAGCGTTGCTACGGCTCCTTCCAGGAGATGGCTGAGAAGGAAGCGGCGCGGGAAGACGGCATCCAGGCGGTGTCGATCGTGACGCCGAACCACGTGCATTTCGCCGCCGCCAAGGCTTTTCTCGAAAAGGGTATCCATGTCATCTGCGACAAGCCGCTGACCTCGAACCTCGAAGACGCCAAGGCGCTGAAGGCCGTTGCCGACAAGGCGAAGGCGCTGTTTATCCTGACCCACAATTACACCGGCTATCCGATGGTGCGGCATGCGCGCGAGCTCGTGCGCTCTGGCGAGCTTGGCGATCTTCGTCTGGTGCAGATGGAGTATCCGCAAGACTGGCTGGCCGAGCCGATCGAGCAGACCGGCCAGAAGCAGGCGGCTTGGCGCACGGATCCGAAGCAGTCCGGTGCGGGCGGTTCGACCGGCGATATCGGCACGCATGCCTATAATCTCGGCTCGTTCATCTCGGGCCTCGAACTCGAGGAACTGGCGGCCGATGTGCACACCTTCGTGCCGGGCCGTCGGCTCGACGACAACGCCCACGTGATGCTGCGCTTCAAGGGTGGTGCCAAGGGCATGCTCTGGTGCAGCCAGGTGGCGACCGGCAACGAGAACGGCTTGAAGGTCCGCATCTACGGCACCAAGGCCGGTATCGAATGGACGCAGGCCGATCCGAACTATCTCTGGTTCACCCGCCTCGGCGAGCCGAAGCAGCTGATCACGCGCGGCGGGGCAGGGGCGAATGCCGCAGCAGCCCGCGTCACCCGCATCCCGTCCGGCCATCCGGAAGGTTACCTGGAGGCCTTTGCCACGATCTACACGGAAGCGGCCGCCGCCATCAATGCGGCGAAGGCTGGGACTGCGGTCGATCCGGCCGTGGTCTATCCAACCGTCGATGACGGCGTAAAGGGTGTGGCGTTCGTCGAGGCCTGCATCGCGTCGTCGAAGCAGAATGGTGGCTGGGTGAAGGTGTAACTCCACCTCCCCCTTGATGGGGGAGGTCGCCGCGCAGCGGCGGGTCGGGGAATCTGCAAACTTGCCCCTCACCCTACCCTCTCCCCGCAAGCGGGGAGAGGGGGGATGCTTGGTCCGCGGCGAGGCCTTCTCCCCGCCTGCGGGGAGAAGGTGCCCGAAGGGCGGATGAGGGGCATGGTCTTGACGAGGCATGCTGATCCTCACCCACATCCCGCCTCCGCTTTATTCGGCGGCCCTTTTCCCAAGCGGAGAGGCGGTCACCCCACCCCTAAGCTTCGCTCCGACCCTCCCCCTCAAGGAAAGGGTGTGAAAACTGCAACGTTGCAGTTTTTTGTTCCTGATGTCTTCACCGCGTCCCGCCTTTGGTCTAAACCGCTTTCAACACTGCAAGCGGCGGCCCTTCCGCCTTGACCCGACGAAGGACAATTTCATGATCGATCCCAAGGCTCTCGCCTCGCGCTTCCCCGGTGACTTCCTGTTCGGCGTCGCCACCGCCTCCTTCCAGATCGAAGGGGCGTCGAAGGCGGATGGACGCAAGCCGTCGATCTGGGACGCCTTTTCCAACATGCCGGGCCGGGTCTTCGGGCGGCACAATGGCGATGTGGCCTGCGACCACTACAACAGGTGGGAAAGCGATCTCGACCTGATCAAAGAGATGGGCGTTACCGGCTATCGTTTCTCGATCGCCTGGCCGCGCATCATCCCAGAGGGCACCGGCCCGATCAACGAGAAGGGTCTCGATTTCTACGACAAGCTGATCGATGGCCTGAAGGCCCGGGGCATCAAGGCCTACGCGACACTTTACCATTGGGATCTGCCGCTGGCCCTGATGGGCGAGGGCGGCTGGACCGCGCGGTCTACTGCCCATGCCTTCCAGCGCTACACCAAGGTGGTGATGGAGCGGCTCGGCGACCGGCTCGATGCCGTCGCGACATTCAACGAGCCCTGGTGCTCGGTCTGGCTCAGCCATCTCTACGGCGTCCATGCGCCGGGCGAGCGCAGCATGGATGCGGCGCTTCACGCGTTGCACTACACCAATCTGGCCCATGGGCTGTCGGTGCAGACCATTCGCGACGTGGCGCCCAAGGTGCCGGTCGGGCTGGTGCTGAACGCCCATGAGACGCTGCCGGGCTCCGACAGTGCCGCCGATCTTGCGGCTGCCGAACGGGCACATCAGTTCCACAATGGCGTCTTCTTCGATCCGGTCTTCAAGGGCGAATACCCGACCGATTTCCTCTCCGCGCTCGGTCACCGCATGCCGAAGATCGAGGAGGGCGATCTCGCCATCATCAACCAGCCGCTCGACTGGTGGGGACTGAATTATTACACGCCAATGCGCGTCGCTGACGATCCGACGCCGGGTGCGGAATTCCCGGCAACAACGGGCGCGCCGCCGGTCTCCAAGGTCAAGACCGATATTGGCTGGGAGGTCTATGCGCCAGCGTTGAAGTCGCTCGTCGAACGCCTCTATGCCCGTTACGACCTGCCGCCCTGCTACATCACCGAGAACGGCGCCTGCTACAATATGGAGGTCGAGGGGGGCGAGGTCGAGGACCAGCCGCGCCTCGATTACTATGCCGAGCATCTCGACAAGGTCGCCGATCTGATCGCCGAGGGCTATCCGATGCAGGGCTATTTTGCCTGGTCGCTGATGGACAACTTCGAATGGGCGGAAGGCTACAGGATGCGCTTCGGCCTGGTGCATGTCGACTATGACACGCAGGTGCGCACCATCAAGAAGAGCGGCAAGTGGTACCGCGATCTGGCACTTGAATTCCCAAAGGGTAATTTCAAGGCTGATTGAGCGGGCAGGGGGGCTCCCGCCCCCTCTACCTCGTTCACCCGAGCTTAATCAGCTTGTTGCCAGCGTCGGCTTCCTGACGCCGGTCGAAGTCTGCACGGGCTGACTGGATGCGCTCGTGGTGGGTGAAAACCCAGCCGCCGAGCGCCCGGATCGGCTCGCCGAAGGATCGGCCGAGATCAGTCAGCGCGTATTCCACTTTCGGCGGTACAGTCGGATGGACCGTGCGCTCGACGATACCGTCGCGCTCCAGTGAACGCAGCGTCAATGTCAGCATGCGTTGGGAAATGCCGACCACCGAGCGTTTCAGATCCGAGAAGCGTTGCGGCCCGTCGCCGAGCATCATGATGACCAGAACCGTCCATTTATCACCCAATCGGGCCAGCATCTCGCTGACGGTCTGACATTTGTTCGGGTCGTAGTTATCGCACATGGCGTTTCCAATCGTTCCACTGGTGTAACCAGGTATCAAAAATGTGCCTTCTTGCAGATTATTTCTGGTTCCATATCTAGGCCTGGTTACGATTTGATACCAGACCTTGCCTGTCCTGCCAACTCCCGTGGCGCTGGCTGGTCCAACCAGGAGCGAGATCATGTCCGCACTTATTGAAAAGCTGAACTGGCGTTATGCCACCAAGAAGATGGACCCGTCGAAGGCTGTTCCGGAAGACAAGGTCGAGCGCATTCTCGAAGCTGCGCGCCTCGCGCCGACCTCCAGTGGCCTGCAGCCCTTTGAGGTCATCGTGGTGACCAACAAAGAGGTTCGCGCCAAGATCCAGGAGATCGCCTGGAACCAGGCACAGGTGACCGAAGGTTCGCATCTTCTCGTCTTCGCCGCCTGGGACAACTACACAGTTGAGCGCATCAACCACATGTTCGACCTCACGAACGAGGAGCGCGGCTTCAAGAACGAAGGCTTCGAAAACTATCGCCAGATGCTGCTCGGCATGTATCCGGGGCGCGATGCCGAAGTGAACTTCGAGCACGCCGCTCGCCAGGCCTATATCGGCTTTGGCATGGCGGTTGCCGCCGCCGCCTTCGAAGGTGTCGATGCAACGCCGATGGAAGGTTTCGATGCTGCCAAGCTCGACGAAATCCTTGGCCTTCGCGAAAAGGGCCTGCGCTCGGTCACCATCCTGCCGCTCGGCTATCGCGCTGCCGAAGGAGACTGGCTTGCGCCGCTCAAGAAGGTGCGCCGTCCGAAGGACGAGTTCGTCTCCGTCGTCGCCTGATGAATCGACGATCCGGTGCCGGCACCTCCAGGCCGGCCACCAGGGCTCCGGGCGACCGGGGCCCTCTTTTGTTCAGCATACTTGCATATTTGGAATATTGGGCATTCTGCATTCCCTTCAGTATCTTAAGTCAAATTGAACACATTCTGTCCCAAGGTGTCCCGTCAGCCTTGGATCATGTGTATGCGGCTTTACCATTTGAACAGACGGCTCAGGCCTCTCGCCACCCGAAGGGTGGCAGTCGCAGCGCTGCTCGTGGTGTTTGCAACCATGGCGATGATGGTCGTCTCGATTGCGATGACGGCACTCGACCGCGTGGCAAGCTATGCCAATCTTCTGGACGAAGAACGCTCACGCGAGACGCTCGTCGGGGCTGTGCAGACCTTCGAGTACCAGTTGGGCGCCACACTGCTCGACTACACTGCCTGGGACGATGCCGCGGCCAACGCCTATGTCCATGAAGACATGGCCTGGATGATCAGCAATTTCGGTGACATGACCTTCGACAGCGACCTGTTCGACGTCGCGATCGTGCTCAATGCCGAGGGTCGTCCGATGATGGCTTATTCGGACGGTCGTCCCATCGAGGGGCAGATCACCGGCTATCTGACGCCATCCCTGATGAACCTGTTTGAGACGGTGCGCAGTGGCAAGAGCGGCCATGTTCCACAGGCGCTTGGTTTCATCCGTACGCAGAAGGGGATCGGTTCGGCAGGCGTGGCGCTGATCCGACCAAAATCCGGAGAGATCGATCAGCCACCGGCAAACCGAGTTTATCTCGCCTTCATCCGGCATCTATCTCCCGCGACCGTTGAGCGCCTCGCCAAGGCTTACGTACTGCCCGGGCTTGCTCTTGTGCCGCCGTCGTCAAACAAGACCTCCGTCACCATTGCTGCTCCCTCGGGAACGGCCATTGCATCGTTGGCGTGGACGCCGCGGGCTCCCGGCGACGAAAGTCGCGAACAGGTCGAGCCGCTGATCAAGGCCGCTCTGGTGATCGTCACGATCTATGCCCTCCTGCTGGTGATCATCGGCAATGCCGAAATGCGCCGGGCGCGGAAAGATGAGGCGAATGCGGTCAAGCTCGCCCAGACGGATCGCCTCAGCGGCCTTCTCAACCGCGCCGGCCTGAACCAGCTGCTCGAACAGACGGTTCGCCGCAGTCGTGACGCCAGAGAAGACGTGGTTTTGCTCTATCTCGATCTCGACGGATTCAAGGAAGTCAACGACGCCTATGGCCATGCGACAGGCGACCGGCTGATCCGCGCCGTAGCTGCCGGTCTCTCGGTCCTGGTGGGCGAGGGTGGCGGTCTGGCCCGCATTGGTGGCGACGAGTTTGGAATCGTGCTGACAGGCAGGGATGCACAAGCGCGCGCCTTTGCTCTCGCCGATTCGATCATCGCCTTCTTCGATGAGCCTGTGCTGCTCGGTGAGCGCACCGTGGTGGTTGGTTGCAGCATCGGCATTTGCGTGTCCGAAGGCGGCCGGATCAATGGTGGCGAACTGACGCGCCGTGCGGATATGGCGATGTATTCATCCAAGGATGGCGGCCGGGGCCGCTGGACCGTCTATGACCCGCAGATGGATGAGGAGCGCGAGACGCGCAATATTCTCGAAGTCGATCTGAGAACGGCCATACGGGAAGACGAGATCGAAGTCGTCTATCAACCCGTTGTCGATGCCAAGACCTTCTCGCTTGTCAGTGTCGAGGCTTTGGCGCGCTGGACCCGTAAGGGTCATGGACCTGTCTCGCCGGATGTCTTCATTCCGATCGCTGAATCGAGCGGGTTGATCGACCAGCTCGGCCTCTGTGTCCTCAGTCAGGCGCTGCACCAGCTGAAGCAGTGGCCGGAGCTGAAGCTTTCGGTAAACGTATCTCCCGGTCAATTCCGCGATCCGGCCTTTGTCGATCGCGTCGCCGAACTATTCCAGCAGGCGGAGGTCGAACCGGGCCGGGTCGTCCTGGAAATGACCGAAACCTATTTCATCCAAAGCCCGGAGCGGGCGCGCCAGGCGCTGGAGCGGCTCAAGGGGCTCGGGCTGCGGATCGCCCTCGATGATTTCGGCGCCGGTTTCTCCAGCGTCGGCTACCTGCGGCAGTTCGGTTTCGACCGCATGAAGATTGATCGCTCCCTTGTGCAGTCACTGGATCGGGGTCATCGGGCTGTCGAGATGTTGCAGGCGACGGTTGCTCTGGCGCGGTCGCTTGGTATTCCGGTCACCGCAGAAGGGGTGGAGACCGAACAGCAGGCTGTCGTCCTGCGACTATCCGGCTGCGATCAGCTGCAGGGGTATCTCTTCGGTCGGCCGCAATCTGCGCCGGAGATCGGCGCGCTCATGCTTCGGCCAATGGAGCTCAGGGCCAAGGCGGCCGAACTCGCCTTCGCGACCAGCCGTGATGGCGGGATGCTTGTTTGAGGCTCTGATCGAGCAAAGGGAACCTGATCGGGGGCTTGCGCCTTCTCCTCATACAGAAAGGAGAACCTCCGATGTTTACGACCGATACCTGGCTCAGAATCGTCTGCAGCATGATGATCAACGCCGTAATCTTCGGCGCAGGTGCCATTCTCGTCCTGTCGATCCCGGCACTGGCCGTTCACGCCAAGATCCTGCTGCCGCTGGTGGTTATCGCGGCCTTTGCTGCTGCACCCTTTTTCGCCCTTGTCGTTGCACCACGCATGCGGCTGCGAAACTGGGGACGTGGTCACTGGAAACGCGGTGACGCAATCTCCGGCTGATCAATCTGAAACAATCGGCGGCAATCAGCCGCCGATATGCTTTTCGCCACGCTTCTTTGCCAATGCAATCTGCAACTGCCGCTGGCGATAGCGATCACGGTCAGCCTCGGTGCGACTCTCGTAGCAATGGCTGCAGGAGACACCTTCCTCATAGTGCGGATGTGTCAGTTCTTCCGCGGTGATCGGGTTACGGCAGGCATGGCAGAGCTTGTGATTGCCTTCCTTCAGGCCATGGGTGACGGAGACGCGCTCGTCGAAGACGAAGCAGGCGCCGTCCCACAGGCTTTCCTCCTCCGGCACTTCCTCCAGATATTTCAGGATGCCGCCCTTGAGGTGGTAGACCTCCTCAAAACCCTGCTGCTTCATGAAGGCGGTCGCCTTCTCGCAGCGGATGCCGCCGGTGCAATACATGGCGATCTTCGGCTTGTTGTGCAGGCCGGGATTGTTCTTCACCCAGTCCGGGAATTCCCGAAACGTCTTGGTGTTCGGGTCGACCGCGCCACGGAAGATGCCGATCGCCGTTTCGTAGTCGTTGCGGGTGTCGATGACGATGGTCTCGGGATCCGAGATCAGTTCGTTCCAGTCCTTCGGATCAACATAGGTGCCGACAATCTCGTTGGGGTCGATATTTTCGACGCCCATCGTCACGATCTCCCTCTTCAGCCGAACCTTCATGCGCAGGAAGGGCATCTTGGAGGCGCGGCTTTCCTTGTGCTCAAGGCTCCCGAACTCTGGCTGGCTGCGGATGAAGGCGAGCACGGTGGCGATTGCGTCATCCGTGCCAGCGATTGTGCCGTTGATACCCTCATGAGCGATGAGCAGCGTCCCCTTCACCCCTTGCGCCTTGCAGAGGGCTTCCAGCGGCTCCTGAAAGCTCTCGAAGCGCGGAAACTTGGCGAAGTGATAGAGGGCGGCGACGCAAAAGGCGCCGCTGGCTTCCGGACGTGGGGCTGTCGTGTGTTCTGTCATGGCCTGCGAAATACCGCCTCGGCCCTTGGTGCGCAACGGATTTCCGCAACTCCATGCAAGTTTGAAAATCGTCAAGGGAGGTGCGGGTTGTGGGTTGGTGCAATGCATCACTGGACAGTGGGAAGCTGTTTGGCTACAGGGATGTAACTTTATAACATTAAAGGTGATGCTAATGTTCAAGAATGTGATCGCGGTTTCCTTGGCGGCCATACTGGCCGGAACTGCGCCTGCCATGGCAACCGACGGCGTTGTCGATATCGTGGCACCCTTCGAGATCACGGGCCTCGATCCGGCGAAATCGGGCGACATCTTCCTTCGAATGCGTATCGTCGAGACATTGGTCGAAGCCGACAAGGATGGGAACCCGGTGCCGGCTCTGGCGAAGAGCTGGACCGTCAGCGGTGATGGGCTGACCTGGCGGTTCGAGCTGCAGCCGGGCGTCAAGTTCCATGACGGCACTGCTCTGACGGCTGTTGCCGTTGCCTCCGTGTTGAACATCGCTAGGGAAAAGGCAGGGCTTCTCAGCAAGGCGCCGATCACCGAAATCAAGGCCGACGGAGAGGGGACAGTTGTCGTGGTACTGTCCAAACCCTTCGTGCCGCTGCTCGCCTTCCTCGCCGAAAATCGCGCCCAGATCCTGGCCCCGGCGGCCTATGAAGGTGCGGACGTCAAAGCGGTGATCGGTACGGGACCATTCAAGCTCACCAAGCTTGAAGCGCCGCAGAGTCTGGCTGTCGAGCGCTTTGCCGATTATTGGGGCGTAAAGCCCGAGATCGAGAAGGCGACCTATCTCTCGGTTAGCCGTGCCGAGACCCGCGCGCTGATGGCCGAGAGCGGCGATGCCGACTATGTCTTCAATCTCGACCCTGCCAGCCGCACGCGCCTTGCCAAGAGCGACAAGGTCGTGCTGCAGTCGGTGTCGATCCCCCGCAGCGTGCTCCTGAAGGTCAACGCCGGTCATCCCTTTCTTGCGGATGTGAAGGCGCGTGAGGCCCTGAGCCTCGCCATCGACCGCGAAGGTCTTGCTGTCGCGATCTTGCGCTATCCGGCAGCGGCCACGCAGCTTTTCCCGCCGAGCCTGAAGATCTGGCACGATGCGGATCTGGCGCCGCTCGGCTACGATCCTGAAAAGGCCAAGGCTCTGCTTGCAGAGCTTGGCTGGACCCCGGGTGCCGATGGCATCCTCGAAAAGGATGGCAAACCTTTCGCGCTGACGCTGACCACCTATCCGGACCGTCCCGAGCTGCCGCTGATCGCCGCTGTGCTCCAGGACCAGCTCAAGGAAATCGGTGTTGCGCTGATGATCAACTCGACGAATTCTTCCGAAATTCCGGCGAAGCATCAGGACGGCTCGCTGGAACTCGCGCTGATGGCGCGTAATTTCGCGCTGGTTCCGGACCCGATCGGCACCATGCTTTCCGACTATGGCCCGGGTGGCGGTGACTGGGGTGCGATGAACTGGACCAATGCCGGCTTCGAGAAGGCGCTGGATGATCTGACCCGCGTTGCAGACCCCGCTGAAGGTGAGGCGTTGCGCCATCAGGCCGTTGCCGCCATTCAGGCCGATCTGCCGGTCATCCCGATTGCCTGGTACCAGCAGACGGTCGCCTTTTCGCCGAAGCACGAGGGCGCTTCGATCGATCCGTTCGAGCGGACCTTCGGTCTGGAAGCGATGCGGTGGGCGAAATGACCAGAGCCATCCTGAACCGCCTGATCCAGGCGGCTCTGGTGGCCTTCATGGTGGGCCTCATCTGCTTCGTGATGACAAGGTCGCTTCCCGGCGACCTCGCCTACCGTATTGCCGCCGGCCGTTATGGCTATGATGTCGTTGATAGTGCGGCCGCCGCCAAGGTTGCCGCAGAGCTCGATCTGGGAAAACCTGCCATCCAGGCGCTCTTCGACTGGATGACCGACCTCCTGCGCTTCGACCTCGGAACGTCGCTGGTGACCGGCAAGCCGGTCATCGAGGAAATCAGCATGCAACTTGGACACACGATCCAGCTGGCAATTGCTGCGATCGTGCTGTCACTGTTCATCGGTCCGCCACTCGGCATTCTCGCCGGCCTCAGGCCCGGCGGCGTACTCGACAGGGCGCTGATGCTGGTGTCCACCGCTCTGCGGGCGCTGCCGCAGTTCGTGGTGGGCCTCATCCTGATCATCGTCTTCGGGCTTAGTCTCAATCTTCTGCCGGCGGCGGGTCATACTCATGGTGCTCATCTGATCTTGCCGGCACTGACGCTTGCGCTTGGACTTGCTGCGGTCTCCAACCGCGTGGCGCGCGATGCCATGGTTGCCGTGTCTCGCTCGCCCTATTACGCCTTCGGACGGACGAAAGGACTTTCGGAGTGGCAGGTCTTTTCACGCCACGGCTTGCGTAATGTCGCCGTGCCGATCGTCACCTATCTCGGGGTGCAGTTCGTCTATCTCGTCGAAGGTGTTGTGGTGGTCGAGACGCTGTTTGCCTGGCCGGGCATCGGCCATGCGCTGGTGCATGCGATCTTCGGGCGCGACGTGCCGATGATCCAGGGAACGGCGCTCGTCATGGGGCTGATGTTTGTCGCACTCAACGCGCTGGTTGATCTCTTCTGCCATGGCATCGATCCGAGGAGGCGCAGCGCATGACGACATTCGACTATGTAGCGCCGCGTCCGGCGCGCTGGCCGATGCGCCGCATCGCTGGTGCGGCGATCCTTGGCGGGTTGCTGGCCTTCGCCTTCCTGCCGCTCGTCTTCGGCGGGGCCGATCCGCTGAAGCAGACGCTGCGTCTTACTCTGCAGGCCCCGAGTGCGGCTGACTGGTTTGGCTACGATCATCTCGGCCGGTCGATGCAGGCGCGGCTTGCGGCAGCTCTGCGTCTGTCGCTCGGGCTGGCGCTTCTGTCGGTTTTCACCGCGATGATCCCCGGCGTGTTGCTCGGGGTGCTCGCGGCCTGGCGTGGCGGCTTCGTCGATCGTGCCGTGGGTGCGGTCTCGGAGGCGTTCCTGGCTCTCCCCGGACTGCTTCTGGTGCTGATGCTGACGGCGATCGTGCCCGACAATCCGGCGATGCTCTATATCGGTATCTCCCTGGTGCTGTGGGTGGAATACTTCCGCCTGACGCGGGCCCTGGCCCGACCACTCTTGTTTTCGCCGGCAGTGGAAGCCTCGCGGCTGCTCGGTTTCGGCCCGGTCTATATTCTGCGTCGGCATTTGTGGCCGGAGCTTGCACCGATGTTGCTGACGGTCGCGGCCTATGGTGCGGCCTCGGCGATCATGGCGATCGCAGCCTTGGGTTTCGTCAGCGTCGGCGTTCGCCCACCGACGCCGGAACTAGGTTCGATGATGATCGAACTGCTGCCTTACTACCAGGAAGCGCCGCATGCGCTGTTGCAGCCGATTGCCGTAATCTTCCTCATGGTGCTCGCCCTGCAGATGATCGGCGGAAAGGACAAGCCATGACCATTCTTCTTTCCATCGATGCCGCATCGGTTTCCGCTCCGACCGGGCAGATCGTAGCGCCTGTTTCCTTCAGCTTGAAGGCAGGTCGTCCCTTCACCATCCTGGGAGAAACCGGTTCGGGCAAGAGCCTCCTCGCTCAGGCGATCGTCGGCATCCTGCCGGAGGGGCTGGTCGCGACCGGATCCGTTATCATTGACGGCAAGGTCCTGTCGCTCGCCGAGCCGAAGCGGTTTCGACCTCTCTGGGGCCGTACGGTCGGGGTATTGCCACAGGAGCCGTGGTTGGCGCTCGATCCGACCATGGTGGCGGTCGAGCAGGTGGCCGAGGGGCATCGCTATCTGGGGCGACTCGGAGAGGATGAAGCGATATCCGCTGCCCGCACCGATCTCGAAGCGCTCGGCGTTCTCGATGCGGAGGCGAAGCTGCCTGGGCAGTTGTCCGGCGGCATGGCGCAGCGCGTCGCCTTTGCGGCAGCACGTGCCGGCGGTGCAAGGATCATCATCGCTGACGAACCGACCAAAGGGCTCGATGTCGACAGGCGCGACGAGGTCATCGCGCTCCTGATGCAGGAGGTTCAGTCCGGCGGTACCGTGCTCACCATCACCCATGATCTGGCGCTTGCAAGACAGATGGGCGGTGATCTCGCCATCATGCTGGAAGGGCAGATTGTCGAGATAGGCGAGGCGGCGGATGTGCTGTCTTCTCCGACCCATGACTACACCCGTCGCCTGATCGCTGCCGAGCCGGAGAATTGGAGTGCACGGACCAGTGGGGTCCGCAACGATATGGATCCCATTCTCGTCGCGTCGGGTATCGGGAAGACGCGGGGTGGGAAACTGCTCTTTTCCGGACAGGACCTCTCCCTTCGACCGGGAGAGGTCGTCGGAATCACCGGCCCCAGCGGCTCGGGCAAGAGCTCGCTGGGCGACGTGCTGCTCGGGCTTCTGACGCCGGATGCGGGCGAGGTCACGCGCCTTCCGCAGGCTTCTCCGGTCCGATATCAGAAGCTCTACCAGGATCCGCCCTCGGCTTTCCCACAGAAGATCACGCTCGGGCAGGCGATCTCCGACCTCGTCCGGCTGCATCGGCTTGACGCATCCCGCGTCCAGCCGCTGATGGAGCGGCTGCGGCTATCGCCCGTTCTGCTGACGAGACTGCCAACGGAAGTCTCCGGAGGTGAGTTGCAGCGCTTTGCCCTGCTGCGCGTGCTGCTGCTCGACCCGGTTTTCCTCTTCGCGGACGAACCGACATCGCGTCTCGACCTCATCACCCAGCAGGAGACGATCGATCTCCTGACGGAACTGGCGCGGGAGCGGAACTGCGCGGTGCTGCTCGTCAGCCATGACGCAGCGCTGATCGAGAAGACCTGCGACCGGCAAGTACAGATCGGCGGAGCTTAGGTCGCCGCACGCATCCACAATGCCTCGATAATGCCGGCTTCCTGCTTCGCGGGGCCGGCAAAGACCTGATCCGCGAGATCGAGGGCCTCACGACGCAGGGCCTGCTGGCGTCGGATGATGGTGGCGAGCAGGAAAGACTGACCTTCCCCGTCGCCGAAGGTCTCCGGTTCATGGTCGAGGAGCGCAGTAAGCACTGTCAGGTCGTGCTCGTGTCCGAGCAGGTCGACCAGTTTCTTGGCGTCGATGCGCATGGTGTCGAAGGCGCTCGGCCACAGGTCGCGCAACAGCGACAGGTTCATCCAGTAAGCCTGGGTTGCCTTTCGAAGATCATGAAACGCCTCGCCGTGTCCCTCACCCTTACAGGTTTCCAGCGCGTCATGGGCCTGATTGAGGCTCCTGCGCCAACCCTTGGCGATCACGCGAGCCGCATGCCCGGTCTTGGAGGGGAGGCTGAGCGTCTCGAGCGCCTCGATCGCCGAATGGCATTCGGCGACCACGGCGCCTACTTTCGTTTCGAGATCGATCTCCGCCGAGGCAATATCGTCGCGGCGCAGGGCCAGAACTTCCCGGGCTGCGTGGAGCGTCTCCGTCTCGTCCTCCGTCAGCGCATGGTCGCAGAGATGCTCGACGGTATCGATCAAGGCGGTCGCGTCCCGGATGCGCGACAGGCTGCGTCCGGCATCGCGCAGTCGCGCGTTTTCCCGGCGACGGAAATCCTTGTCGCCGCTGGCGATCAGCCGGTAGAGATTGCGCAGGCGCTTGAATTTCTTGCGGGCAGCGTGGATTGCCGGATGAAGCCCATCCGGTCTCGCCTCGAGGCTTTCCATCGCCTTTTGCAACTCGCCGCGCGCGACGGACTGCACCTCGGCCAGAAGCGGGCGGTCCGGCCTAATGCGATATGGCATGCACCAGCTCCGGCCGCATGCGCTCTGTGGCGAGGGCCTGGTTGGAATAGCGCTTGTCGCCCGTTACCTCCCGACCGAGCCATGAGGGCAGGGCCGGTGTGTCGGCTTCTGATTCCATCTCGACCTCGGCAGTCACCAGTCCGCGATAGATCCCCTCAAACACGTCGACCTCCCAGGTAAAGCCTTCGAATTCGACCGTGTGGCGGGTTTTCTCGATGATGTTTCCTATGGAAAAAGCGAGCATTTCCACAGCGTCGTCATGCGAAATCGGGTATTCGAATTCATCCCGGGTCAGGATGCCCTTGCCGAATTTCAGCGTCAGCTGGGCCGTCTCGTCATTGCGGGTGCGGATGCGGACAGACCTGTCGGGTTCCGCTGCGATATAGGCTTGCCGGATGCGTGTTCTTGAAGTGACTGCGCTTTTCCAGCCATCTGTCCGGACAAGAAACTTGCGCTCGATTTCCTTCGCCATACGCTCGTGCTCCGAAATATTACGCCACAGAACCATAGCGGAGGCTAGGGTGTTAGGAAACCCGAAAGATTCCGTGCTACCTGTCAGTCTCGACATCGCCGCCTCAGCGCGTTAGTGAAGTGCCGATCTAATCGTTTTAAAAAGAGGGTCCTGCCATGGGCGACAAAACCGATAAGCTCCTCTCCACCCTGAAGCTTCAGCCGGTTGTGCCGGTTCTGATTGTCGAGGACGCCGCGACGGCTGTGCCGCTTGCGCGCGCTCTTGTCGCAGGTGGGCTGAAGGCCATCGAGATTACGCTTCGCACAGAGGCTGCGCTCGAAGCCGTGCGTCTCGTCGCGCAGGAAGTCGAGGGTGCTGTCGTCGGCGCAGGCACCATCCTGAACGCTGCTCATTATGCCGCAGCCGTCGATGCCGGCTCGCAGTTCATCGTCAGCCCCGGCACGACGCAGGAACTGCTCGATGTCGCGCGCCAGTCCGACATCCCGCTTCTGCCGGGTGCTGCCACGGCCTCAGAGGTCATGGCGCTGCGTGAAGAAGGCTACGAGGTCCTGAAGTTCTTCCCCGCTGAGCAGGCCGGCGGTGCCGCCTATCTCAAGGCGCTGTCCTCGCCGCTTGCCGGCACGCTGTTCTGCCCGACCGGCGGTATCTCGCTGAAGAACGCGATGGATTACCTGTCGCTGCCGAACGTCGTCTGCGTCGGCGGTTCCTGGGTCGCGCCGAAGGAACTGGTCTCTGCCGGTGACTGGGCGGGCATTACCAAGCTTGCCAGCGAAGCATCGGCGCTCAAGGGCTAACATTCGCGTAAGCCTGACCGTCGGGCTCTTTGTAATGTGGCGGTCGCTTCCTATCTAGGGAGCGACCGTTATCACAAGGAGACCACGATGTTTGACGCCAAGAAGCTGCTGGATCAATTTCTGGGATCGCAGATGCCGGGAGGATCCGGTTCGATCGGCAAAACCGGCAATGATCTCTTGGGAATGGCGAAGGCCAATCCATGGAAGAGCGGTGCTCTGGCTGCCGTATTGCTTGGGACGAAGACCGGACGGTCGCTCGGCGGTAACGCCTTGAAGCTTGGCGGGCTGGCCGTCATCGCCGGTCTCGGCTATCAGGCCTACAAGAATTACCAGGCCGGCGAAAAACCTGAGCCGACCCAGGCACTCCCCGAACTCCTGCCGCCGCCGAAGGATTCGCCCTTCAGCACCGAGCCGCAGGCTGTCTCCAATGATTTTGCCCTGTCGCTGGTGCGCGCGATGATCGCCGCCGCGAAGGCTGATGGCCATATCGATGCGGGCGAGCGCTCGCGCATCATGGACAAGGTGCATCTGTCGGGGCTTGGGGCCGAAGCGGAAGCCTTCATTGAGGCGGAACTTGCCAAGCCGATCGATCTCGACGCGCTGGTTGCTTCGGCAAAGACCGAGGAGCAGAAGGTCGAGATCTACACCGCCTCGCGTCTGACCATCGAACCCGACACCCGCACCGAGCGTGGCTATCTCGACATGCTGGCCGGCCGTCTCGGTCTGCCGGATGCGCTGGTCGACCACATCGAGGCGACTGTCGCCTCTGCCAAGGTCAGCCTCTGATCGCATCGCCTCTGCGGCAACCGGTCCCGGCCGGCACCGGTCGAGGCGGTTGCCTTTGGCCGGCCGGTGGCCTAAGCCTCGGGTGAATGTCGATCCAGAGGCCTGCCAATGCGAGACCTGTCCACCTTCAAGGGATGTCCTGCTCCCCAGCCGGTTCGGCTGGAGGGGCGCTTCGTCGTTGTTGAACCTTATGATCGGGCGGCCCATCTGGAGGCACTCTGGGATGGCCTTGGCGGCATGGCGATCAATCCGTTGCTCACTTATTTCACCCAGCCGGATTTCAGGGGCATCGAGGATTTCGATGCCTGGCTCACGGCCGTCCAGAAGGGCGGCTGGGTCACCGAAGTCTTCAGAGACAAGGCTACGGGTAACGTCGTCGGCATGGCCAATTACATGCGCCCAGATCCGGCCAATGGTGTGGTTGAGGTGGGCGGTGTCGCTCATGGTCCCGCCATGAGCCGTTCGCCGCTTGCGACCGAGGCGCATTACCTGCTCGCGCGGCATGTCTTCGACGACCTAGGCTATCGCCGCTACGAGTGGAAGTGCCACAACGACAACGAGCCGAGCAAGGTGACGGCGAAGCGCTACGGCTTCACCTTCGAGGGCGTCTTCCGTCAGCACATGCTGTCGAAGGGCAAGAACCGCGACACGGCATGGTTTTCGATGATCGACGGCGAATGGCCGCTCATCCGGGCCGCCTTCGAGGCTTGGCTCGACCCGCAAAATTTCGATGAAGCAGGGCGTCAGCGGCGCCGGCTGGAGGATCTGCGGGCAGAGCTTGCCGCCTCCTCGACGTGATAGGAAAAGACACCGTGAAGCCGAACATCTTCAGCATCATCCTCAATGTCGGCACGGCTGTTGTCGTGGCGGCGCTTGCTTATGCCAGCTACATGAGCGCCACCGTGGCGTGGTCGGTGGGCATCTGCGTGGCGATCGGCCTCGTCGTCTATGCTTTCCGTTTCCTGCCGGAGCCGAAGAAGGTTGCGCGGAAAGAGGGGGGCGTCGCGTCCTCCCGTTCCCAGACCAGGCAGGCTGCCGTCGTCGTTGCGGTGATCTTCGGATTGATGCTGGTGGTGCCGACGGTCGTCCTCTGGCTTGGTCGCTATTCACCGGAGCTTGGCGCGCTCGTGGGCGGCGTGGCGCTGATGGCGATTTTCCTGATCCTCTGGCTCCGCTCGCGTTACCAGCGCAGCCACGAAGCCGACGAGGGCTGATCCTTCTCAGGCGGTCAAGCTTGCGGCCAGAAGGAGCGCCCCCAGCAGGATCACCAGCAGAGCTGCCCCCACTTCGATGGAGCTTGCGACGATGCCAGCCCGCCGCGAGCCGGGGCCTGAGAGCTTGAGCGCGACGCTCTTGGCGCCGACGGCAAGGCTTGCCAGCACAGACACGGTGATCGCGGTGCCAAGCGCCATGGCGAGCACGGACAGAATTCCGCCAAGCAGCAGGCCATTCAGAAGCGAAAAGGTCATAACCAGCAGCGCGCCGGAACAGGGGCGCATGCCAACCGCAATCACCGCCGACCAGGCATCCCGCAGACTGAACGTGCTGCCACCGACAAGGCTGGGATCCGGCAGGTGAGCGATTCCGCATTCATGGCAGACGGAACCCGGTGCCAACGCGTCATGGTCGTGGGCGACAGCCATGGCGCGGAAGCGGGAGCCAGACCCGGTGCTCCCCCTGTCGACACTTGCTTCTGCCGGATCAGAAAAGAGGGAGGCAGTCACACTGCCGCCCGCCGGCATGTCCGAGGCAGCGAAAAAGCCGCCTGCAGAGCGACTTGGCGCAGCGTGGGCGAAAGAGGCCTTGAGTTTGCGGACCAGAAGCCAGACGCCAAAGGCAACGATCATCGCGTAGCTCGCGATCTCCAGCGTCTGTGTTGCGTTCGTCATGCTGATCGATGTGCCGCGCAGGAGCATGTAGGTGATGCCAACCACGGCAATCGCGACGAGCGCCTGCAAAAAGGCGGAAACGAAGGACACGAGGATGCCGCGGCGCAGCTCGATCTCGTTGGCGAGCAGATAGGACGAGATGACCGCCTTGCCGTGGCCGGGCCCAGCGGCATGAAAGATGCCGTAAGCGAAGGAGAGGCCAATAAGGCCTGTCAGCGCCCAAGGATCCTCTCGCATGGCTTTCAGGGCGGTGGTCAAGGACCGGTAGAACGCCTGTTGATGCGTGTTGATCCAGACGAGCAACTGGGCGAGGGGGCCCCCGGTCGGCTGGTAGCTCGGCTCTGCAGTACCGATACCCAAAGGGGAGGCGGCGTGGGCGAAGCCTGCGAGAAGAAAGCAGGTCATGGCGGCGATGGCGACGCGCATGGTCGTCACGCGCACAAGCGGGGCGTGCCTGGAGATCCTCAGCATGTCACCTCCAGCCGCGTTGCAAAGAGCTTACCCATGTCTGTGCCGGCCGGATCGTTGAAGAAGGCCTCCGTCAGGTTGGCCTGGTTCTGCGCAATCACCTCATCCGGATCGGGGCGGACGACCTTCTGCGTGCATGCGCTGAAGGCCTCACCCTCGACCATCATGTCCTCGTCCTTGGCAAAATCGATCGCGGTGTAGAGCGTGGGGTCATAGACACCGAAAGTCATCCGACCGCCGATCTTCATCGGTGCCTTTGGCTTGGCAACAAAGAAGACCAGAAGCTGGTTGTCCTTGAAATCGACATTGAAGACTTCAGGCTTCGCCACCTCGCTGGATGCGCCGTCCTTGGTGATGAAGGTGAAATAGCTATAGTCTCCGAGGGACTCGCGGATCGTCTTGGCGATCTCGTTCAATTCACTGTGGTCGAGCTTCAGGTCGCTGTTCTTGTCGAAGTCCATCAGGACACTGGAGGAGAAGATGTCGTCGAAGCGCCAGACATTACGCAGTTCCTGCAGTGTCCCGTCATTGGCAGCGATGATCTCGACGCGCGCTTCGGCAAAGATGTGCGGATGCGAGAAGGCTGGCGACGCAAACGCCATGACCGCTCCAGCCGCCCAGTATCCGAGGCTTTTCCGCATGCTTTGAACACCCTTCCCAAATCCAGCTTTGGGTCTCTCCTGTCCGAGGAATGGGACAAAAGTGGGACCCTGTGGCTGCTCCGGCTCTCAGGAATAGCGCTTGAACCATGCGTGAAGGTAGTCGACGAAGGCGCGGACCTTGGCTGGCAGATAGCGTCGATGCGGGTAGACTGCGTAGATGCCGCGATCCTTCGCAATGAAATCGTCGAAGAGGGAGACGAGTTCGCCTGAGGCGAGATAGGGACGGGCGATGAAATCCGGGATCATCGCGATGCCCATGCTGGCGCGCGCGGCCCTGAGCGTTGCCTGCGGGCTGTTCACCTCGATCGGACCTGACACGCTGACGGAGAGCATGTCACCGTCAGACCCCAGGAAGCGGAGACTGTTATGTGAGCGGGAATTGGTGTCGATGAGGAACGGGATGCGCGAGAGTTCGCTCGGATGCGTCAGCGGTCCGTTCTCGGCGATGAAGGCGGGCGTGGCGCAGGCATAGACCCGAAAGTCCGAGAGCTTGCGGGCGATCATGCCCGAATCGTCGAGCTTGGTGATTCGGATGCCAAGGTCGAAACCCTCTTCGATCAGATCGACGAATCGGTCTTCGGCAACGATTTCGAGTGAGAGCTGCGGGTTCTCCTTGGCGAAATCGATCAGCGACTGGCCGATATCCGCGTCGATGAAGGTTCGCGGCACGGTGACTTTCAGCTTGCCCTTGAGATCGGCATTGTTCTCGCGGACCAGGTCGGCGAGGTTGTCGATCTCCTTCAGAATGTCGGCGGCTGTGCGGAAATAGGTGTGTCCGGCTTCCGTCAGAGAGAACTGCCGAGTCGTGCGATTGAGCAGCAGTGCCCCCAGTTCGTCCTCCAACTCCCTGACATATTTCGACAATAGCGCTTTGGAGCGGCCTGTCTTGCGGGCGGCTGCGGAAAAGCCCTCGGCTTCCACCACATCGATAAAGGCCCTGATCCTGGTCAGCGTATCCATCTCTTGCCCCCTGCTTTGTCCGTTGATTGTGAACGCACGCAGTTAATTGTTCAATGAATAGCACGGACCCCGGTAAAATTAACCAGCGGCGAAATTTCCTCTTGATTATGACGGACACTTTTCTTATCTCCGTGCTTGCCCAAAGTCGCACGTGCCTGTGGGTGTCCGCCGACCCTCGAATGGGGATTTATCCCTAAGGTGAGGTCATCGGTAAGGTACCTGGAACTAACCCCTCCAGTCGCTATTCCGGCCAACCGGGAAATGCGAGGACATCTTGAAGCAACGACGGTGCGGGCCTTTCTGGTTCTCTGCCGGCTTTCCATCAGCCGGGGTACTGAAGAGGCACACCATCATTGCCGGAAGTGCGGTAGGGTCTCCCTCCAATCCATGGCAGACAAAGCGGATTTATGTGCTCAGGCAAGAGCGCGTTTATCCATCGTTTCGCGCGTCGAGCGTTCGTACGGTACCGGTGTCTCCACCGACTGGTTTCGAGCGATGTCTCGCCGTCCTTTGTCCATCCGAAGCTTGGCCGCTTCGGGTATCGCTGGAATATGGAAGGTTACATCGATGACCACTGCACGCATCCTCGACTTCATCAACACCCGACGTCCCGAAGGTCCCTGCCTCGTGGTCGACCTGGACGTCGTGCGCGACAATTTCGGTGCCTTCCGTCATGCCCTGCCGGACAGCGCCATCTACTACGCAGTCAAGGCGAACCCGGCGCCGGAGATCCTCCAGCTCCTGGCGTCGCTCGGCTCGAACTTCGACTGCGCCTCCGTTGCCGAAATCCAGATGGCGCTCGACGCCGGTGCTGATGCCTCGCGCATCTCGTTCGGCAACACCATCAAGAAGGAGCGCGACATCGCCCGTGCCCACGCACTCGGTGTCAATCTCTATGCTGTCGACAGCCATGAGGAAGTCGACAAGATCGCGCGTGCCGCTCCCGGCGCTCGCGTGTTCTGCCGCGTCCTGACGGACGGTGAAGGCGCCGAATGGCCGCTTTCCCGCAAGTTCGGCTGCGTGCCGCAGATGGCCGTCGACGTTCTCGTCTACGCACACCAGCTCGGTCTCGAATCCTTTGGCGTCTCGTTCCATGTCGGTTCGCAGATGACCAAGGTCGATGCCTGGGACGGCGCTCTTGCCGATGCCAAGCGTGTGTTCAACTCGCTGGCCAAGCAGGGCATTGTCTTGAAGATGGTCAACATGGGTGGCGGTTTCCCGACCAAGTATCTGCGCGACATCCCGTCGGCTGAAGCTTATGGTCTGGCGATCAAGGCGTCGCTGAAGAAGCACTTCGGCAACAACATTCCGCAGACCATCATCGAGCCGGGCCGCGGCATGGTCGGCAATGCCGGCGTGATCAAGGCGGAAGTCGTGTTGATCTCGAAGAAGTCGGACAACGACGAGCACCGCTGGGTGTTCCTCGACATCGGCAAGTTCGGCGGTCTCGCCGAAACCATGGACGAAGCGATTCGTTACCCGATCCGCACCGTCCGTGACGCCGACGAGATGGCACCTTGCGTTCTGGCTGGTCCGACCTGCGATTCGGCCGACGTGATGTACGAGAAGAACATGTATCCGCTGCCGATCTCGCTTTCGATCGGCGACGAGGTTCTGATCGAGGGAACCGGCGCCTACACCACCACCTATTCGGCGGTGGCGTTTAACGGCTTCGATCCGCTGAAGTCCTACGTCATCTGACGTCTCCCGCGCCGGACAACCGGCGCGGACCCTCACAATCATCGTCACCGCTTGGGATGGGAGGCCAGAATGGCCGCTGTTCTGACCAGCATGCGCGCGCTTTTTGCGCCGGCGCCTGCTTTTGTCATCGATACCGAAACGCCGGCTGATGTCGTGGCGCGCGAAGCGCTGCTCGACCGGGCCATAGGGGCTGACCGCCGCAAGAAGTCGTCGGAGAAGATCCGCCGTGGACGCATTCCGGCCGAAGGCCTTGCACTCGTCGCCCGCGACGGTGCCGGCCACGTCATTGCCACCGTCCGGCTGTGGAACGTCGAGGCTGGGGTGAGCCGCGAAGGTCAGGCAATCGATGCCCTGCTTCTTGGTCCGCTCGCTGTGGACTCGGCGCATGAAGGCAAGGGAATCGGTGGCGCGCTCATGCGGGCTGCGCTGCTGGAGGCAAAGAAGCGGGGCCACGGCGCCGTGCTCCTCGTCGGCGACGCTCCATACTACGAGCGTTTCGGCTTCTTCGCCGAAAAGACGCAGCATCTGGTGATGCCGGGTCCGTTTGCGCGTGACCGCTTCCTGGCGCTGGAACTCGTGCATGGCTGGCTCGAGGGAGCTGCCGGCATGGTGGTCGCGTCCGGACGCAAGCTGTCACAGCCAACGGTCTCGCGCCGCGCAGCCTGATCAAGGTTCCCAGATGCTCGCTGAAGGGCCCGGTCGCGATTCGCTCGCGCCGGGCCCTTTCGTTTTCTGCAACCAGGCGGCTTCCGGGCACCGTTTTCTCAATCGTCAAGCCTGGCTGTGGCGCCATGGTCACAGTGCTGGCTATGATTGTTGTTTTTCATAATCAAGCTCTAACGTATTGATCTGGCTCAAACAGTTGGTCTCTCCCCGGCTGCTAGCTGCAGACGGCTCGAAGCCAAGATCAATTTCAGGAGAGAATGATGACCACCGTCCGGACTGCCTCCACCCATGTCATAGCCGCTACCGCAACGCTGATGCTGCTCGCGCCGGCAGGACTCGCGGCGGACATCGCGCCGCTGATGGAGCCGGTTCCGGAAGCGGCGACCGCCGCGGTGGCCGCGTCGAGCCCCTGGCAGGTCCGCGTGCGCGGCCTCGGCGTCATCACCAATGACTCGGGCTCCGTGAACGGCGTCGCAGGCTCCGACCTGTCCTACAGCGACAGCGTGATTCCCGAACTCGACATCACCTACTACATGACCGACAACATCGCCGCAGAACTGATCCTCGGCACCACCTATGCCAACATCTACGGCGAAGGAGCTCTCGCAGGCCTCGGTAAGGTGGGCAAAACCTGGGTGCTGCCGCCGACGCTGACGCTCCAGTATCACTTCACCGATTTCGGCGCCTTCAAGCCTTATGTCGGTGCCGGTGTAAACTACACCATGTTCTACAGTCAGAAAGGCGATGCAGCGAGCAGCCTTGATGTGAAGAACACCTTCGGAACGGCCCTGCAGGTCGGTGCCGACTACATGATCAACGACCATTGGGGCGTGAACTTCGATGTCAAGAAGCTGTTCCTGAAGGCCGATTTCGATGCCACCGTCACTGGATCGCCGGTGTCGGGGAAGGCAAAGCTTGATCCGTGGTTGATCGGCGCCGGTATCACCTACCGGTTCTGAACACCCAACTTTGCAATTTCTTCTTGGGCGGTTGCCGTTGGCAGCCGCCTTTTCTGTTTTGGGCACCTACGGGCGACAAGCGGTTGGATCATCTCAGCAAACCAATCGGTTAGCCGATACCCGGGCGACCAGGTGCTCGGTACATCAACATCCTGGTGTTGCAGATCTCACGCAGCTCTCACGCGTTGCTGATCGATATCTCCTTTTTTCCGCCACACGAAGGAACCATTTAGCTGTTCGAAGCTTCTTGCTGCGGGGTCCGGCGCGGAAAAATTTCGCACGGGCGGGAACAAAAGCGCCGGTTGGGTTTAGATGGTTATGTTGTATAATCATCACATACTTTAACCAGAGATGGCGTTATAAGTGGCCTTGTAACACAGGAGTTAAAAACATGATGAAGAGCATCCTTCTCGGATCTGCAGCCGCTCTGGCTATTTCGACTTCGGCTTTCGCTGCCGACGCTATTTATGAAGCACCGGCTGAACCGCCGATGGCCGTCGAAACCGTGCCGCAGTTTTCTTGGGCAGGTGGTTATGCCGGTATCCTGACCGGCTATGGCTGGGGTGATGGCGAAATCGAAGGCGTTCCAGGTACCGAAAGCTTCGACGGCGCGCGCCTTGGCGGTTTCGTCGGTTATAACTGGGATCTCGGCAACCAGCTGGTCGTCGGTCTCGAAGGTGACCTGAACTACGACTGGAACGAAGAAACCGTTCTCGGTCAGGACTTTGAATCGGGTATGAACTGGTCGGCCCGTGCCCGTATCGGTTACGCTATGGATCGCGCCCTTCTGTTCGCGGCTGGTGGTTACACCGGCACGAACATCTCGACTGACGGTCCTGCCGGCAGCTTCGACGACACCCTGCATGGCTGGACCATTGGTGGTGGCGTGGATTACGCCGTGACCGACCGCATGTTCACCCGCATCGAATATCGTTACAACGACTTCGGCAGCGGTGATTTGGGCGGCGCGGACGTGAGCTTCGACCAGCACGTTGTCAACGTCGGTCTGGCGGTCAAGTTCTGATCCGATCGGTCTGAAATGGAAAAGCCCGGCTTCCTCGCGGAAGCCGGGCTTTTTTTGCATTTTGCAGGGATGATCAGGCTGCGCGATTGCCGATCCGGCTGTTCGCTCCACCCCGGATTTCGGCGCGTCGGTTCAGCTGGAAACGGTTGACCAGCGAGGTCAGGTGCACCGCGCCCTCAGCCAGGGTATGACTGATCGCGGTCGTCTCCTCGACCATGGCGGCGTTCTGCTGGGTCATCTGGTCGATGCTGTTGATGGCGGCGCTGATTTCCTGCAAGCCGATGGCCTGTTCGCGGGCGGCCGTCGCGATAGCATCAACATTGCTGTCGATCCGGCTGACGAAATCGCCGATCTGGTCGAGTGCAGTTCCGGTCTCGCCGACGAGCTGAACCCCGGATGAGACCTCGACGCTGGACTTCTGGATGAGGCCCTTGATGTCGCGGGCGGCGTTTGCCGAACGCTGAGCAAGTTCCCGGACCTCCTGGGCAACGACCGCGAAGCCCTTGCCGGCGTCTCCGGCCCGCGCAGCCTCAACACCGGCATTGAGCGCGAGCAGGTTCGTCTGAAAGGCGATTTCGTCGATCACACCGATGATCTGGCCGATCTCGGAAGAAGCGGTTTCAATTCGCTCCATGGCAGAAACCGCCGATCGTACGACGCTTCCGGAGGCAACGGCACAGTTCTTGGCCTCCCGGACAAGCTCGCGCGTGTCACTGGTGCGTTGCGCCGAGGCCCTCACCGTTGCAGTCACCTGCTCCAGGGCTGCCGAGGTCTCTTCAAGGGCTGCAGCCTGCTGCTCGGTGCGGCTGGCGAGATTGCCGGAGGCTTCACGCATCTCCTGGCTGTTTTCCAGCAAGCGGCGCGTTTCCTCCATGACCTTCTCCAAGGTCGCCTGGAAGGTTGCGATGGACTGGTTGAAGTCCTGACGCAGGGGTTCGAAGCGCGCGTCGAAAGCATCGTCCAGTGTCATGCGGATGTTGCATTCGGCGAGGCGGTGCAGGCCGGCGCCCAAAGCTTCAATGACAAAGCGAAGGGCTTCGGCTTCGATGACGCGATCTTGGTCGCGCAGAGCGCGCTCGTGGTCGGCTTCGGCACGGGCCGCTTCTGTCTCATCCTGAAGACGCTGGTTTTCCAGTCCGGACTGCCGGAACACCTCCACGGCTGCGGCGATGTGGCCGATCTCGTCGCGTCTATTAGAATAGGGAACCGTGGAAGTGAAGTCACCTGAGGCCATGTGGGTCATGAAGCCGGTGATCTCGCCCAGTGGTTTCAGCGCCCGGCGGTGAATGAAGTAGACGCTTCCCAGGGCTGTTGTGATGAGCAGCAGGCCTAGTGCAAGGACCAGTGCTTCGCGGCTGGAGGATTCGCTCGCTGCAAAGGCTTCACGATCGACGAGATAGTCGCTTGCCATGGTGACGAGTTCGTTGACCGAGGTTTCATGATCGTGAAACTCGAGCTTCAGCTTGGCGAGGAGTGGGGTGATAGCGCTGGCATCGCCGGCAATGAGAGCAGGCTTCACCTCGTTCTGCAATGTGATCCAGTAGCGGTCGCCCTTGGTGATGACCTCGTCATAGAGCTTGGCGCTCAGGTTGGCAGGCAGGGTCGAACTCTTCCAATACTCACGGCGCTCATCATAGAGTTTGTTGAGGAGATCCAAGCGCGGCAAGTTCACGGCCGCCGTGTCTGGATGAATGAAAGCTTCATTGGCCAGCGCATAGGATTCGATCAGATAAAGAGGTGGCGGAAGGATATCGGCGATAAGGTCTTTGCCGTCCACAATCTGCTTGTAGATGGGGCCGTTGACCTTCAGCGTTTGCATTGTCTGGGCGCCGACGCCCGCTACCGCGACGATGCCGGCCGCAAGCGCGAGACCTGCCGCTGTCACCACGATCTTGAGGTTCAGGTTCATGTGTTGTCCGTCTGGAACGCGCGCACTGACCCGGCGCACGCGACTGCGCCATCGGCCAGGCTGCCATGGTTAAAGAAGATTGTAACGGGCTAATGTAGAATGCTTCTCAGTCACGACGAGACGCGGCTGTACTGTCTCTCGCTCGTCCTCCCTCAAATTAGGGAGGGAATTACTACCGCATGGTTAAGATGAGCATTTGGTGAATGCGGTAGTGTGATTTTTTGCAGAATTTACACTTTGAAGCGAATTTTCTTACCCTTGCGCGCAACTACACGCTTTGGCACTAGGGTTTGGGCAATCAGGCGGTGATGTCGACAACGCCACAGTCGCCAGCTTCGGATCCGAAGGCCAGCAGTTTGCCGGTGCTGCTCCATGCGAGGGAGCTGATTGCACCCTTGCCGGGACGGCGCAGCAGTGCCTCCTTGCCGTCGGCAATGCGGACCGCCAGGATCATGCCGTCGACGAAGCCGATGGCAAGGACCTCTTCCATCGGATGAAAGGCAACCTGGGTGACCAGAATGTTGGAGCGCGTGCCGAGCTCAAGAGGTGCCTTGCCCATGGGGCCGTCCTTGCCGGCAAACGGCCAGACGATCGCGGCCGGGGCACCCGACGAGGCAAGCCACTTGCCCTTAGGCGACCACGACAGCGACTTCACTTTCGCGGGATAGCCCGTCATGCGCATGTGGCGTGTGTCGGCGGCCTTGCCGTCGAGTTTCCAGCCATGCAGCGCGCTTTCCTGCATCATGGTGACGACGAAACGACCATCGGGCGAGAAAGTGACACCGGTATGGGCGCCTTTCCAGTCGAGATCGACCGGAGCGCCCGCAGTGCCGACCCAGTGGAGGGTGACGCCATTGTAGCGGGCAACGGCAATCCGCAGGCCCTTCGGCGCGAAATCGATGGCCTCGACCGTGCGTTCTTCGGTGAACTCCTTCGTCGTGCCATCGGCAAGGCGGACAAAACTGGACTTGCCGACAGCATAGGCGACAGCACCCTGCGGGCCCGGAGCAACGACGGAGATCCATTTGCGTGGCACATGGGCGAGCTCGGTTGCCGTGCCGTCATGCGCAACACGCAAGACGCGGCCGTCCTCGCCGCCGGTCAGCAGCGTCTGGCTCGCAGAATCCTTGACGCAGGTGAGCAGGCCCGCATTGGCCTCCGTTACCTTCTCGCCGCCATCCAGCCGGTGGATCGCGCCACTCGCTGCGGCGAAGACCGGGATGTCACCGAGAAAATGGGTCGAGACAACGTGACCTTCGATATCGAGCGGCGCGACTGTGGGCATACGTTCAGGCTTTCTTTCGGGCAGAGTAGAGGCGGAGAGGGGGCGCCGGGCCCCCGATCAGGCAGTGGCTTCGCAGGCCTTGAAGCTCGCTTCCAGCTTTTCGCGGTCAAGCTCGCGGCCGATGAAGACGAGGCGGCTTTCGCGCTTCTCGCCGTCCTTCCACGGGCGCTGATGATCGCCTTCGACAATCATATGAACGCCCTGCACAACGTAGCGTTCCTCGTCACCCTTGAAGGCGATGATGCCCTTGAGACGCAGGATGTTCGGGCCTTGCGTCTGGGTGACCTTCTGGATCCAGGGGAAGAACCGGTCCGGGTTCATCTCGCCGCCGCGCAGTGAGACCGAGGTGACAGTCACATCATGGATGGCCGATGGCGCGTGGTCATGGTGGTGATGATGGCCATGATCATGATGATGGTGGTCATGCCCATGATCGTGGTGGTGGTGCTCATGGCCGTGGTGATGATGGTCGTGATCGCAATCGGGGCCGCAGACGTGATCCGGATCATCGTGATCCAGGAAGTGCGGATCGTTTTCCAGCGCGCGTTCGAGATTGAATGCGCCCTGGTTCAGAACCTTGGCGAGATCGACGCCGGAACGGGTGGTCGAGTAGATGCGGGCCGAGGGGTTGATGGCGCGGACGATGTGCTCGATCTGGTGCAGTTCGTCATGGCTGACGAGGTCGGCCTTGTTGATGACGACCACATCGGCGAAGGCGATCTGGTCTTCGGCTTCACGGCTGTCCTTCAGCCGCAACGGCAGATGCTTGGCGTCAACGAGGGTGACCACGGCATCCAGCTCGGTCTTGCTGCGGACGTCGTCATCCATGAAGAAGGTCTGGGCAACGGGAACCGGATCTGCAAGGCCCGTGGTCTCGACGATGATGCCGTCGAAGCGGCCGGGACGGCGCATCAGGCCTTCCACGACGCGGATCAGGTCGCCGCGCACCGTGCAGCAGACGCAGCCATTGTTCATTTCGTAGATTTCTTCGTCCGACTCGACGATCAGGTCGTTATCGATGCCGATCTCACCGAACTCGTTGACGATGACCGCGTATTTCTTGCCGTGGTTTTCAGACAGGATACGGTTGAGCAGCGTGGTCTTGCCGGCGCCGAGATAGCCGGTGAGCACGGTTACAGGTGTCGGTTTCGCGGATGCTTCGGTCATGAAAGCCTCTGATGTCAGGGGGCGCCGGGCGATGCGGCTGTAATGATATTACCCCCATATAGGGGTTCCTCTTCGTCAGTTCAAAGGCTTTCGTGTGTCGAGGGGGCAGCAAGCTCCGAGGCATCGAACCGGTGCACATCGTCCAGCAATTCCAGTATCCCCGCCACTGCGTGGGAGATCAGCTGCTCGCCCCTCTCTGCCGTCGCTGCCGCCGCGTTGCCGGCGACGCCGTTTTGGTTCAGGTCGGACATCTTCCAGCCGAAAGCGTGGGGGCCATAGGCGCGCAGGTGTTTGTACTGGGTGGCGAATTCGGATTGGCGGGAGGGGAAGTTGGCGGCTTTGGTCATGTCGACCCGCTCGGGTGCGAGCGCCAGCATCACCGATGTTTCGATGTCGCCGCCATGAATGTCGATGGCTTTCTCCTCCGGTTTGATCCAGCCGGGGGGCTGACCGAAGCGGGTCCAGCTTGTGGCGACCACCAGCATGTCGAAACGAACGCGTGCCTCGGTCGCGACGATGGTGAGCAGCGGGGAGTTGCCGCCATGGGCGTTGAGCAGGACCAGCTTGCGGATGCCCTGGCGGTGGAGATCCTCGGCGATCCCGAGCCAGCGGGCGATGGCCTCGTCGTAGGTGAGCGTCCGCGTGCCTTCGACGTCCATGTGTTCGATGGAATAGCCGACTGGCTCCACCGGAAGCACTGTCACCGGCAGGTTTTTGGGCAGCTCTGCGACCACGCGCTCGGCGATGCCAGCGGCGATGATCGTGTCGGTCTCGAAGGGCAGGTGAGGGCCATGCTGCTCATGGGCGCCGAGCGGCAGCACGGCAATCCAGGCGCTCCGGTCGGCATTCGTCAAGGTCGGATGATTGTCCTTGAACCATGGGGCTGGTCTGGCCATCTGGTCTAACCTCCTGATCTTCGTTATGCATGGCAACCGCAGCAGCCGGCATTCAGTGGCCGCTACCGCGTGTCGACCGGGGAGAGTCATGGCGAAAAAGGACAAGGCCGACAAGGACCGCAGCGAAAAGAAGAAGGCCAAGAAGAAGGAGCCGCCAGGCTCCGGCGTGCTGTGTGCTGGGGTCACCCAGGTGGCGCGGGCCATGCGTACCCGGCTTTCCCACGGTTTGGCGGAGAGCGGCCTGTATCCCGGTCAGGATGGGGTTGTGCAGTTGCTGGCGCAAGAGGACGGTCAGACGCCGGGCGCTCTCGCCCATCAACTCGGCGTCAAGGCCCCGACGATGACCCGCACGATCGGACGGATGGAGGCGCAGGGGTTTGTCCAGCGTCGAACTGATGATCGCGACGGCCGGCTCATCAAGGTTTACCTGACGGATGAGGGACGGGGCAGCGTTGCCCGGATCGCAGACGCAATGGCGGCGTGCGAGACGCAGGCGATCCAGGGCTTGTCCCCGAAGGAGCTGAAGACGCTGGTCAAGTTGCTATCCGTCCTTGAGGGCAATCTCTCCGGTCATCCGGTTATGCGACCTTCGACCGAGCCCGAGGAAGACGATTGAAACGCTCTCTTAAATTGTTTAATTAAAAGTTTTAAGGGCGAGGAAACGCCCGCCGTTCTGCTGCGAGGGAGGAAACGTGGCGCAAAAGGTAAAGCTTTCGACCATCGCGGAATCGCTTGGTCTTTCCACCGCGACCATTTCGCTCGCTCTTCGTGACAGCCCGCTCGTGGCTGCCGATACGCGGGAGAAGATCAAGGAACAGGCGCGCGCCCTCGGCTATATCTACAATCGTCGCGCCGCCAGCCTGCGCACATCGCGATCCGGAATCATCGGCGTCGTGGTGCATGACATCATGAACCCGTTCTATGGGGAAATCCTGAAGGCCATCGAGACCGAGCTTGACCGCAGCCGTCACACCTTCATCCTCTCCAATCACTACGACAGCGTCGACAAGCAGCGTATGTTCGTTGAGACGCTTCTGCAGCTTGGTGGTGACGGTGTCATCATGTCGCCGGCAATCGGCACGCCGCCCGAGGATGTGCTGCTGGCGGAAAACAACGGTATGCCGGCCATCTTCATCGCCCGCTCGATGGACGGGCTGGACGTGCCGATCTATCGCGGCGACGATACCTATGGCATCTCGCTGGCGACCAACCATCTGATCGGCCTTGGCCACCGCTCGATCGCGATGATCGGCGGTACGGACCAGACCTCCACAGGTCGCGATCGCTACCAGGGTTATGTGAACGCCCTGCGCAAGGCCGGTATCGAAGTCGATCCGGGGCTGCGTATCCCGGGGCCGCGCACCAAGCAGGGCGGCTTCGAGGCGGCCGTCAACTTCCTGTCCTTGCCGCAGAAGCCGACGGCAGCCGTGTGCTGGAACGATCTCGTCGCCATCGGGTTGATGAACGGCATTGCGCGTGCGGGCCTCATCCCGGGGCAGGACATATCCGTCACCGGCTATGACGACCTTGAAGAGGCTTCGATCGCCACGCCTTCGCTGACCACCGTCTGGAACGGCCAGGCGGAGGTCGGCAGGCTTGCCGCCCGTGCTCTGCTCGACAAGCTTGCCGGCAGCCATGAGCCTGACGGCATACACCTGATCAAGCCCGAGATGCGCATTCGCCAGTCGACAGGTCCGATCCGCCGCTGAGCCTCGACCGGTCGTGCGGTCCGGTCGCCTTCCCTCGTTTCTGCCAGGAGGCAGCCATGTCCGATCGTCCCCTTGTGTTGATACCCGGTCGCATTCATTCGCGGGTGCGTGCTCGCCTTGGCGACAGGTTCGACTTGCTTGAGGTCGCCGATGCATCCGCGACAGAGGCGACGCCGGAGCAATTGTCGCGCGTGCGCGGAGCTGCGGTGTCGGGTCGTTTCCCGGCCTCGCTCATCGAGCGGCTGCCAAACCTTGAAGTCATCGCCAGCTTTGGTGTCGGCTATGACGGCGTCGATGTGAAAGCTGCGGCCGCGCGCGGCATCGTCGTTACGAACACCCCCGACGTCTTGAACGACGAGGTGGCGGACACGACGATCGCACTGCTCCTCAATACCCTGCGCCAGTTCTACTTTGCGGAACGCTACTTGCGTGAGGGGCGCTGGGAGCGGGAAGGGACCTTTCCTCTGTCGCCGCTGTCGCTCAAGAGCCGCAAAGTGGGCATTCATGGCCTTGGGCGGATCGGCATGGAGATCGCAGCGCGTCTTGCGCCGTTCAAGGTCGAGATTGCCTACCACACGCGACAGCCGCGTGCGGATGTGCCCTATATCTACCACGACAGCCTCGTCGGCCTTGCCGCAGCTGTCGATATTCTGATTTCGATCGTTCCCTCGACCCCTCAGACCAATGGCGCGATCAATGCGGAGGTGCTGGCAGCTCTTGGATCGAAGGGCGTGCTGATCAATGTCGGTCGCGGTTCAACCGTGGACGAAGCCGCCCTTATCGCAGCCCTCGAGAACGGCACAATTGCCGCCGCCGGTCTGGATGTGTTTGCGAGTGAGCCGCATGTGCCCCAGGCGCTGATCGACCTGCCAAACGTATCCTTGCTGCCGCATGTCGCCTCCGCCTCGGTGCCGACGCGCGACGCCATGGCCGATCTTGTCGTCGACAACCTGATATCGTGGTTCGATCAGGGGCGTCCATTGACCCCGGTGCCCGAGACGCCCCACGCTCCGTCCTGATTCGGCAGTCAGCCTTCCGCAAGCTTCAGGGAGCATCCTCTTGCGACTTGGGGTTTCGAGCGGAAGGATGCTCCGATGAATGCCTCTATGATGATCGTGGCGACGGCTGTGCTGTGTGCGGGGATCTCGGCTGCGGGCCTGAGTCTCTGGGCCGTGCCTCAGGCCAACGAACCCGTCAAGGCGGATCCGATCGTGCTCGGAACCATCCCGTCGTCGGGCGTTTCGTCGCCCGGTATCGCGGCGTCGCTGCATGCGCGTTCGGTTTCGCCGCCGGCGATCTTCTCTGTCTCCAACTTTTCCCGCAGGACAGTCTGCCTTGTTGAACGGGGTGCTGCACTCACCAGCCGCAGCCGGGAGTTCTTTGCGCCGCCAGACTGCGAACGGGTCTGGCCCG